>ENA-OPSV01002112-OPSV01002112.1-human-gut-metagenome-genome-assembly--contig:-NODE-2112-length-12319-cov-3.072407_pt1 | contig 12319 bp, 10 predicted proteins | sample MGYA00241460_ERZ501912 | MGnify/ENA primary metagenome ERZ501912 (study PRJEB25962, sample SAMEA2042402) | human gut metagenome | biome: human gut; feature: human-associated habitat; material: faeces...
GCAGCCTTTGTGCAGCCTTCTTTAATGGCAATAGCCGCACCGGTTATGTAAGCCCAGCAGGCATTTTCAAAGCAGATGGGCTGAATGCTTTTCACGAGATTATAAACGTCAATTCCCTTGTCGTCGCAAATCTGTTTTGCTTCTTCCAAAGACTGAATTCCGTGTTTATTTAATTCTGCATTAATCTGGTCAATTCTTCTTTCATAACTTTCAAATAAAGCCATTTACGATTCCCTCCTTTATTATTCGTGACGCGGGTCAATGAGCTTTGCCGCATCGTCAACCCTGCCATACTGTCCGCTTGCTTTTTCCAAAGCTTCATTGGCGTCCATGCCCTTGGCAATCATTTCCATCATTTTGCCTAAGTGAACAAATTTATAGCCGATTATTTCATCGTTTTCGTCCACAGCAATTTTGGTAATATACCCTTCGGCAAGCTCTAAATATCTGGGGCCCTTTTCCAGTGTGGCATAGGTGGTGCCAACCTGGGAACGAAGACCCTTGCCCAGGTCTTCAAGGCCTGCGCCGATGGGAAGCCCGTCTTCAGAAAACGCGGTCTGTGTGCGGCCGTACACGATTTGGAGGAACAGTTCTCTCATTGCTGTATTGATAGCATCACAAACTAAGTCTGTATTCAATGCTTCTAAAATTGTTCTTCCTGGTAAGATTTCAGATGCCATAGCAGCTGAATGTGTCATTCCTGAACATCCGATTGTTTCTACTAATGCTTCCTGGATGATACCTTCTTTAACGTTAAGAGTTAATTTACATCCTCCCTGCTGAGGTGCACACCAACCAATACCATGTGTTAATCCTGAGATGTCTGTTACATCTTTCGCTTTTACCCATTTTGCTTCTTCAGGAATTGGGGCAGCTCCATGGTTTACACCCTGAGCTACTGTACACATTTGTTCTACTTCATGTGAATAAATCATGTTGAAACTCCTTTCAGTATTAAAAATAACATCTTTATTTTAGCACATCGTTAAAAATAAAACAACAAATTATCTTAAGAACTTCGTTAAGTTTTTCAATGTTTTTGTTGGTTTGTGTGATAAAAATAATTTTTTTGTCAAGTTGTTTTTCTTTTATATAAAAAATCTCGAATTTTCTTTTTTTTTAGTCAATTTAATAAATTATCTGAATTCTATTCCCCTTGTTTTCTTTAGGAATTACGGGTATAATTTAATACATATTTTTTATAACAGAAAGGAATTATGATTATGAGTCATTATGATTTAGAAACAAAATGTCTTCATTCTGGTTACACTCCTAAGAAAGGAGAACCATGTGCACTTCCTATTTATCAGAGTACTACTTTCAAATATGATACAACCGATGAAATGGGACAGTTATTTGATCTGAAAGCAGAAGGATATTTCTATACACGTCTTCAGAATCCTACGAACGATGCTGTAGCTGCCAAAATTGCTGATCTTGAAGGAGGTGTTGCAGGACTTCTTACTTCTTCTGGACAGGCTGCGAACTTCTATGCGATCTTTAATATCTGTGAAGCTGGAGATCATGTTGTTGCTGCTTCTACGATCTATGGTGGAACATTTAACCTTCTGGGTGTTACATTAAAGAAACTTGGAATTGACTGTACATTCGTTGATACTGATGCAAGTGCTGAAGAAATTGCTGCTGCATTCAAACCGAATACCAAAGTTTTATTTGCAGAGACAATTGCAAACCCTGCACTTGTCATTCTTGATATTGAGAAATTTGCAAAGGTTGCCCATGAACATGAAGTTCCATTGATCGTTGACAATACTTTTGCAACGCCGATCAACTGTCGTCCTTTTGAATGGGGCGCTGATATCGTCACACATTCAACAACTAAATATATGGATGGACACGCTGTTCAAGTTGGCGGTGCGATCATTGACAGCGGAAACTTTGACTGGGACGCTTATGGACACAAATATCATGGTCTTACTGAACCTGATGAATCTTACCATGGTGTCGTTTATACAAAACAATTTGGAAAGAAAGCTTATATCACAAAAGCTACAACACAGCTGATGCGTGACCTTGGTTCCATTCCATCCCCTGAAAACTGTTTCTTATTAAATCTTGGATTAGAAACACTACCTTTGCGTGTAGAACGTCATTGTGAAAATGCTCAGAAAGTCGCTGAATTCTTAGATGCTCATGAAAAGGTATCTCATGTTATTTATGCCGGACTTCCTGATGATAAATATCATGAACTAGCACAAAAATATATGGATGAGGGAAGAACCTGTGGTGTTATTTCCTTTGAACTGACTGGTGGACGTGATGCTGCAGTACGTTTTATGGATAGCTTAAAATTAGCGAACATCGCAACTCATGTTGCTGCATCAAAAACAATGGTTCTTCACCCAGCAAGTCATACACATCGCCAGATGAATGATGAACAGTTAAGAGAAGCTGGTGTTTCTCCTGGAATGATCCGTTTATCCGTTGGAATTGAAAGTGCAAAAGATATTATCAATGATCTGAAAGAAGCACTTGAGAATGCATAGTTTTATAGGTGTTCGAAGATTACTTAGTAACAGTAATAATTCATATTATAAATTTCAAATATCATAGCAAAAAAGAACCTTAACTCCCAGCATTTATTATATATGCATTGAGTTAAGGTTCTTATTATTTTATATTCTATAAAATCTATAACAGATTATTCATCCCAGTTAGTATACACCTCTTGCACATCGTCATCCTCATCAAGAAGATCTAATGTTTTCTGAATACTCTTAATATCTTCTTCACTTGTAAGTTCGACCATAGTACCAGGGATCATTGTGACACTGGCATCTGCCATAGGAATTTCTTCCTTCTCTAAAGCTTCTCTGACTGCACTGAAGTCTTCTGGTGTTGTCAATACTTCAAAGCTGTCGTCTTCTTCGTTGAAGTCTTCTGCTCCGGCATCTAATGCCATCATCATAAGATCGTCTGCATCCATTTCACATTCTTCTTTAGAGATGATGATCTGTCCTTTCTTCTCGAACATATAAGATACACATCCTGGTGTTCCTACGTTACCATTTCCTTTTGTGAAAGCATTTCTTACATTAGATGCTGTACGGTTTTTGTTATCTGTTAATGTATCTACGATGATCGCAACTCCGCTTGGTCCATATCCTTCATATGTAATCTGCTCATAATTAACAGAATCTGCATCTCCGGCAGCTTTTTTGATACCACGTTCGATCGTGTCATTTGGCATATTGTTTGCTTTTGCTTTTGCAATGACATCACGTAATCTGCTATTGTTGTCTGGATCTGGTCCACCCTCTTTAACGGCTACTGCAATTTCTCTTCCAATGACTGTGAAAATCTTTCCTTTTTTCGCATCATTTTTTTCTTTTTTGTGTTTGATGTTCGCAAATTTACTGTGTCCTGACATCTTCTTCTTCCTTCCTTTTCCTTTTTTCTACCTTTACCTGTCTAATCATGTTGTCATGAATATCAACAGATTTAAAGGAATATCCTTGGTAGATAATTTCTATTTCTTCATTGTCTTCTGGTAAATGTCCCAGCTGATCAATTAAAAATCCATTGAGTGTCTCAATATCTTCAACGTCAAATTCGATTCCTAATGTATCCTCAAGTTCTTCCAGTCTCGTACTTCCTCGTACAAGATAAATATCTGCCCATCCAATCTTGGTGATATTACGGTCTTCGACATCATATTCGTCTAAAATATTTCCTACTATGACCTCTAGCATATCTTCCATAGATACAATACCTTCTGTCTGGCTGTATTCATCAATAACGATCGCCATATGAATCTTCTTGGTCTGCATCTCCTGAAAAAGCACCGATAAATTCATCGTCTGATGAACAAAAAACGGCTCTCTTGCAATATCAGAAAGTGTTGCTTCTTTCTGATTAAGATATGCATCGATCACATCTTTTAAATAAAGCACTCCTACAATGTTATCAATGTCATCTTCATATAATGGGTATCTTGAATATGGCTCATCTAACATATAATTTAGTGCTTTCTCTACGGACATGTTTACATCAATCGCATCAATCTTCTTTCTTGATGTCATAACATCTGTGACATCTTTATCTCCAAATTCGAAAATATTCGTGATCATGCGGGCTTCCCCTTCCATGATCGCACCTTGCTCATGTCCTTCGTTAACAATGTTCATGATCTCTTCTTCATATTCATTGTCTTCATCCTCTTCATGTTCTTGTTCTGATGTGTGCAGTTTTTTCTTTGCTTCTTTGATCTTCTCTCTTTGTTTCATGAAAAAACACCCAACTGCAAATCCGATGATAACTGCTAAAATGATCATCATAAGCACCGAGGGAGTAAATCCTTCCATTTCTTTTTCTTTCTCCTTTTATCTTCTAGAAATTAAGACTATACAAACTTAAATATATCATTTCTAAGAAAAAAGGTCAATATATCCAAGATTCCTGTTATGTATCAAGACTTAAACTGATCTTTAGTGCATGATCCACTTGTTTTAGGAATGTACAATTTAAATGGCATACCTTTTCTCTTAAACGACTTTTATCGATTGTCCGGATCTGTTCTAACAAGATCACAGAATCTTTTTCTAATTCACATCTGTGGCAGTCGATCGGTACATGAGTCGGCAACTTTGCCTTGTTCATCTTACTTGTGATCGCTGCACAGATGATCGTTGGACTATATTTATTTCCCGCATCATTTTGCAATACGATCACAGGACGGATACCGCCTTGTTCTGAACCAACAACCGGTCTTAAATCTGCATAAAATATATCGCCTCGCTTAATTACCATAAGCATAAACACTCTCCATTTCTTTTTAAATATTGTATGAAGAGTATTTACAATTCTTTCAAAAGTATTCCTTATTTTTCAAAATATTCTGCTTCTTTCATCTCTCCGTTTCGAATGTATACTCGTGGAACACGTTTCCCAATCCCACAGACAAATTCATAATTAAAAGATCCTGCTTCATTTGCAACTTCTTCTACGGTCAACATTTTATTGCCATCGTGTCCGACTAAAGTTACTTCATCCATCACAGATACACCTTCAATATCTGTCACGTCAACCATAAACTGATCCATACAGATTCTTCCAATGATCGGTGCATACTGCCCACGGATCAATACTTTTCCTTTGGAAGAGAGTGATCTTGGGTATCCGTCTGCATATCCTACTGGGATAGTTGCGATCTTTGTCTTCTTATCAGTTACATATGTGTGATTGTAACTGATTCCTTCTCCTGCTTCCACTTCTTTGATATATACAATGTGTGTCTTTAATTCCATTGCTGGTCTTAAATCCAATACATCTTTTGAAACTTCTTCTGATGGATATAATCCATAAGTAATGATTCCTGAACGTACCATATCTTTTCTAAATCCATCCAGATCAATGATCGATGCACTGTTTGATACGTGTTTGATCGGAATATAGATATCTCTTTCCTCAAGCCACGTAATAAACTGATCATATTTTCGTTCCTGCTCATAAGTTTCTGTTTTATCCGCCTCGTCTGCACATGCAAAATGTGTAAAGATTCCTTGAATCTTGATATTTGGTAATTTGGCGATCTTCTCTATGCTATCTACAGATTCTTTGGTTGGTTTAAATCCGATACGGTTCATTCCTGTATCCAGTTTGATATGAATCTTCGCATCTTTGCCTAGTGCCTGCGCGATCTTTGATAAGGACTCTGCCATCTCATAGCAGAATACGGTTGGCTCGATCTCATACTGAATCAATGAGCTGTACTGATATTCTGATGTGTATCCTAAAATCAAAATTGGCTGTCTGATTCCATTGTTTCGAAGTGTGATCCCTTCTTCTAGGATTGCAACGGCAAATGCATCAACTCCGATCTTATTTAATTCTTTTGCAATTGGAACTGCTCCGTGTCCGTATCCGTCAGCTTTGATCACTGGCATTACTTTCACACCTTCTCCAACTACACGTTTTACTTCTCTTATATTATGACAGATTGCATCCAGATCAATAACTGCATGCACTCTATAGTACTGGTTCATAATTTCCTCCTGTAACGTCCTTTATATGAGCAATAATATCTGATGCGATCATGCTGTAAGCGCCCAGATCATGCTTTGCATGATCTCCTGCAAGACCGTGAAGATAAACTCCGTGAACTGCTGCCTCATGAACAGATAATCCTTCCCCCAAAAGGCCTGTGATCATTCCCGCAAGAATATCTCCACTTCCTCCAGTCGCCATTCCATCATTTCCGCTTTGATTAATATACACCAAATCATCTTCTCGTGCAACGATAGTTGTTGCATCTTTTAAAACAGCTGTACAATGATATTTCTCTGCAAGATCTTGTGCACTCTGACATAGATCTTCTTTGATCTGTGTGATATCACATGACATCAATCTTGCTGCCTCCATCAAATGTGGAGTCATGATCGTCCCATATGGATAATCAATTTTCATGTTAAATCTACTGATTATATTTAATCCGTCTGCATCAATGACCAATGGTTTTTTCCCTTTTTTCAAAACCATCTCTAACATTTCTTTCATTTCTTCACTGACACCAACTCCTGGGCCAAACAAGATACAATCACACCATTCTAAAGATTCTTCTAAATCTTTTCGTTCTCCAAATAAAATTTCTGAAAGTCTTGTCTGTAAAATCTGACGATTTCCAGCATCAGAAAGCACTTTCACAAGTCCTGCACCCATCCGAAGTGCTGCCTCTGCTGCAAAACATGCAGCTCCTGACATTGTTTCATTTCCAGCAATGATCAAAATCTTCCCATAGCTTCCTTTATTGGAATATGCTTTTCTTTCTGGCATTAAATGATCACTTTCCTCTAATATATATCCTGTCGCATACTTTTTGATCGTCTGGTTATGAAATCCTATGGATACCAGTTTAATATCTCCACAATATTCTCGTCCTGGATATAATAAATGACCTCTTTTATATCCACCAAATGTAACTGTTGATGACGCATGCACTGCACATCCAAGAATCTTTCCACTATCTCCACTGATTCCAGATGGAATATCAATTGCGATCACAGGCTTACCACATGCATTGATCCGTTCAATGACTTCTTTATAAACACCACCAACTTCTCTAGAAAGTCCAACTCCAAAAATCCCTTCGATCAAAAGATCATATTCATGAAAATTTACATCTTCACAATCTATCGGAAAATAGCCTAGATTCTTAAGTATCTGAAGCTGTAATTTTAGATCCGCTGAAGCTTTTTCTATATTACCAACGATCATATAATCCACTAAATAATCCTGCTCCAACAAAATTCTCGTACAAGCAAGTGCATCTCCTCCATTATTGCCAATTCCTGAAATGATCAATATCCTCTGTGAATGATCTGCTATCTGTGCAGCCTTATCTGCAACTGCTTTAGATGCTCTTTCCATCAATACAAGTCCCGGAATTCCTATTCCATGAATCGTCTCATGATCGACCGTTTGCATCTCCTGATTCTTTAATACATATCTCATACGCATTCTCCTATCGCAAAAGCTTGTGCAAATTCTCTTGTATTCGTGATCGATACATGAATTCTTGAAACTTGTTTATCTTTTGCTATCTCTTTCGCATTTCCATATAATTTGACATATGGCGCACCTGATTCATTTCTCAACACTTCAATCTCATATGGTTCCACACCGAAAAAGCCGGTTCCAAATACTTTGGAAACGGCTTCTTTTACAGCAAAATTGCCAGCTAAAGTCGTAGCATTGTCTTTTGCATATGCTAATTCAGTTGTCGTAAAAATTCTTGAAAGATGTCTTCCTCGAAGAATCATCTCTTCTATCCGGTATATCTCTACGAGATCTGTTCCTATTCCAGCAATCATCTTCTTACCTGCTATTCGTTCTCACTCTCTTCACGGTTGTGGACATTGTATGTTAATGTCATCAGACTTTCTGCTAAATGTACATTCTCTACTGTAACATTATCTGGTAAATGAAGATCGATCGGTGCAAAATTCCAGAATCCTTTAATTCCCCATTCTGCCATCTTCTTTGCGATCGCAGGTGCCTGATCCTTCGGAATTGTCAGTGCAGCGATCTTAATTCCATGTGTTTTGATAAAGTTCTCTAGTTCATCTGTATCAAGAACTTTCACTCCACGGACAGAAATTCCGATCAGCTTTGGATTCACATCAAAAAGTGCCATGACTTTGTATCCATAATCTTCATTAAAAGACTGATAATTCGCAAGGGCCTGTCCAAGATTTCCGGCTCCAACAATGATCATGTCATTTCTCTTATCCAGACCTAAGATCTTGCCAATCTCTGTATACAGATTATCTACATTATATCCGTATCCCTGCTGCCCAAATCCACCAAAATTGTTAAGATCCTGACGAATCTGCGATGCTGTTACCATCATCTGTTCACTTAATTCTTTTGAAGAGATTCTTGTAATATTCTTCGCTTTTAACGCTCCTAAATATCTGAAATACCTAGGAAGTCGTTTGATAACTGCTGAGGAAATATTCTTATCTGAGTTTGCCATTTTATTCCTCCAAAATCTTTATTTCGCCTATAATTATATAAGATTGTCTAATAACTGTCAATCTTTCCGTCATGAAAATATTTCATTTTTTCAAAAAATATGGTATTCTGAGAAATAATGTCTATAATAAAAAATTTGAAAGGGGTATCTTAATGATATTATCATGCCAGAATATCTGCAAAACATTTGTCGAAAAACCAGTCTTGCAGAATATCTCATTTCACTTAAATGAAAACGACCGGCTGGCGATCATCGGATATAACGGTGCCGGAAAATCGACACTTTTAAAAATATTGATTGGTGAAATCTCTTATGATGAAGGTGAAATTTCTTTAAAGAAAGACGCAAGCATTGGCTATCTTGCCCAACATCAAGATCATACATTCCACCATACAATTTTTGATGAACTTCTTTCCGTCAAAAAAGAAGTCATTGAATTAGATGAACAGATGCGTACCTATGAACAGGAAATGAAACATCTGACCGGTGATGCACTAGAACAAAAAATGAATCAGTATACAAATGCTACTCATAGATTTGAGCAATTAAATGGTTTTGCATACAAAAGTGAGATCACAGGAATCTTAAAAGGACTTGGCTTTTCTGAAGAAGATTTCACAAAAGAGATCAACACTTTATCTGGAGGTCAAAGAACTCGTGTTGCTCTTGGTAAGTTACTGCTTAAAAATCCTGATATTCTGCTTCTTGACGAACCAACAAACCACTTGGATGTTGATTCCATAAAGTGGCTTGAAAATTACCTGTCTCATTACAAAGGAGCTGTGATCATCGTATCTCATGACCGCTATTTTCTTGATAAGATTGTCAATAAGGTCATGGAGATCGACCAAGGACACTCCATGCTGTTTGATGGAAATTATACAACATTTATCGAAAAACGTGATCAGATCAAAGCAATCCGTTTAAAAGAATACAAACATCAGCAACAAGAGATCAAACATCAACAAGAAGTTATCAAAAAATTAAAACAGTTCAATCGTGAAAAATCAATCAAACGTGCAGAAAGCCGTGAAAAAGCTTTAAATAAGATTGATGTATTGGAGAAACCTACGGAATATAATGCTGATATGCGTCTTAGCATTGAACCAGAAATCATCAGTGGGAATGATGTTCTGACTTTAAAAGATGTATCCAAATCTTTTGGAAACAAATCATTATTCCATGGATTAAGTGCTGATATTTTTCGTGAAGAACGCGTTGCCCTGATCGGACCAAACGGAACTGGTAAAACAACACTGTTAAAGATCATTTGCAAAAAGATCAGCAATAATGGCGGTACGATCAGCCTTGGAGCTGGAGTTTCCATTGGATACTATGACCAGGCACAAGATAACTTAGATGATTCCAAAACGATTTTTGATGAAATTTCAGATGCTTATCCAGATCTTAATAACACAAAGATCCGCAATACTTTGGCTGCATTTTTATTTTATGGAGAAGACGTTTTCCGCCCGATCTCCTCTTTAAGCGGTGGAGAAAAAGGGCGTGTTTCTCTTGCAAAATTAATGCTGTCTCATGCGAATTTTCTGATTCTTGATGAGCCTACAAACCATTTAGATATTCAGTCTAAGGAGATTCTGGAATCCGCAATGAATGCTTATACTGGAACGATCCTTTATGTTTCACATGATCGTTATTTTATCAATAAAACTGCAACACGAATCTTGGAAATCTCTGATCATGGATTAACTTCTTATCCTGGAAATTATCAGGATTATATTGCTCAGAAGGAAAAAGAAAAGGCATCTCTTACTTCTTCTACTGCTTCCTCCGTTTCTGTTGATACAGAATCCAAACTCGATTGGAAACAGCAAAAAGAAGAACAAGCCAAACAGAGAAAAAAAGAAAATCGTCTTAAAAAAGTCGAAGAGCAGATCACAGAGTTGGAAACGAAACAAGAAGAACTTTCAGAAGCTATGTCTTTACCTGAAAATGCTTCTGATCCTGCGAAATTAATGGAACTTAGCAATGAGCAGGCTTCCATCGCTTCTTCTTTGGAAGAACTTTATGAAGAATGGGAAACTCTTTGCTAATTTGTAAAAAAACATATATAATAGTAACGTTAACCGTATTGAAAAACAGGAGGTTTTTATGAAATTAATATCCTTTGTTGTACCTTGCTACAACTCTCAGGAATATATGAGACACTGCATTGACACCTTATTACCAGGTGGTGATCAGGTAGAGATTCTGATCGTTAATGACGGATCTTCCGATAACACTGCTGCGATCGCAGATGAATATGAAAAAAAATATCCTGACATCTGCCGCGCAATTCACCAGGAAAATAAAGGACATGGTGGTGCAGTGAATACAGGAATCAAAAATGCCACGGGTATTTACCTAAAAGTTGTTGATAGTGATGACTGGGTAAATGAATATGCTTATGGAGAAATCCTTGATACTCTTGCGAATTTCTACAAACAGGGAACTGTCCTTGATATGCTGCTTTCTAACTATGTATACGAAAAACAAGGAGTCAAGAAAAAAACTGTTATTCATTATCGTCATGCAATCCCAAAAGATCAGATCTTTTGCTGGGATGATGTTGGACGTTTTCCTGTCAGCCAGTATATTTTAATGCACTCTGTCATTTATCGTACTGCACTGCTTCGTGAATGCGATCTAGAGCTTCCAGAGCATACATTCTATGTGGATAATATTTATGTATTCAAACCTCTTCCATATGTAAAAACAATGTATTATCTGGATGTTAACTTCTATCGTTATTTCATTGGACGTGATGATCAGTCTGTCAATGAGACAAATATGATCAAACGTATCGACCAGCAGTTTAAAGTTACTTATATCATGATTGATTATATGACTCAGTTTAATCTTGTAAGTAAGCCATTAGAACGTTATATGAGACATTATCTTTCCATTATCATGTGTATTTCTTCCGTGATCTCTGTAAAATCTGGACAGAAAGAGCATTTAAAGATGCGAAAAGAATTATGGAAATATTTATATGACAGTGACAAACGTCTGTATCGTAAGATCCGTCATAATATTACAAGCTGTGCAGTAAATCTGCCTGGATATGTTGGAAGAAAAGCTACGATTGCTATGTATAAAGCAGCTCGTAGATTTATCGGATTTAACTAAATATTTTTACATTAAAAGGTCCTGCAGAGGGCCTTTTTCTTGTTCCCCTCATCTTTTATTCTGCGTATTCTAATAATATAAAGTATGAAAGGCAACTTTCCATGCAGATTTCTGTTTCAAAACAAATCCATGCTGATCTTGCCCATCAGCATGGTTTTCTTGGAGAAGGTATCGGTATTGCTTATCTTGATACTGGCCTTTTCCCACATAAAGATTTCTCTCCGCATTCCACACGGATCGCCAAATTTGTAGATTTTGTTCATTCCAAATCTTTCAGCTATGACGATAATGGACATGGGACTCATATTACCGGCATCGCTGCTTCCTCTGCAACATTTGGTTCCGATTATTTGGGAATTGCTCCAAAATCCCATATCGTTTCTTTAAAAGTACTGGATGCCTCAGGGAACGGTGTTCAAAGCGCCTTCTTACAGGGTCTTGACTGGATTCATGAGTATCATCGCTCCTATCAGATCCGTATCGTTAACATCTCAATAGGAAGTCCTGGTTCCGAGGATAGTTCAGCCTCCAAAGAACTATTAAAACATGTCAACGCCCTATGGGATGATGGTCTTGTTGTTTGTATTGCCGGCGGAAACCATGGTCCAAAACCATACAGTATTTCAATTCCTGGAAATAGTCCAAAAATCATCACTGTTGGTTCCAGCGACGATAATTTTCAAATGATCGGAAGAA
>ENA-OPSV01002122-OPSV01002122.1-human-gut-metagenome-genome-assembly--contig:-NODE-2122-length-12285-cov-1.668520_pt1 | contig 12285 bp, 5 predicted proteins | sample MGYA00241460_ERZ501912 | MGnify/ENA primary metagenome ERZ501912 (study PRJEB25962, sample SAMEA2042402) | human gut metagenome | biome: human gut; feature: human-associated habitat; material: faeces...
ACTGTAAGGGGTCGTGTCGAAATTGTCCTCATCAGGAATCTGTTCATTGTCATTGTCGCCTATCAGTTCGTTCAGATATGCCTTAGGCTGGCAGATAATTTCTTCGGTCTTTTGCTTCAGTGGTAGTTCAAAGAAGAAAGTTGCACCTGTTTCCTGATTGTTGCGGGCACCGATAGAACCACCATGCAGCTCAACCAGAATCTTGGAATAAGATAATCCGATTCCCGTTCCGCTTTGTTCTCCTGTCCCTTGATAGAAACGGGTAAAGAGTTTCCGGGTGTCTACTTGCTGCAATCCGTTTCCCTGGTCGATTATGGAAATACGTATTCTGCTTTCTTCTGAAAGTAATTCGGAGGTAATTGTAATTTCCGTATTTTCAGGACTATGTTTGAGCGCGTTGATAAGCAAGTTGCTTAAAATAGTCTCGCACTTGTCCTTATCGAAACTGACAGTTTCAATCCGTGGGTCGAGCTCATAACGGATTCGCACATTCTTGGCTTCACCTTCACTGATAAAGTCTTGTGATACGTCCTCAATCCATTTATTGAGCGGATGAGGCTGTATCTGCATTTTACTTTCTCCGACTTCCATTTTACGCACATCAAGCACCATGTTAATCAGGTTCTTCATACGTTGTGACTGTCTGTAAATAGCTTTCAGCGGAAGGTATTGATGATCTTCGGAGGAGAGTGATTTCAATATTCTGCTAAGTGGAGCGTGTATCAGTGTCAACGGTGTACGAAGCTCGTGGCTGATATTGATAAGGAAGCGTACTTTTTCTTCATACACTTGTTGCTCGTGCTCTTTCATAGCCCATTTGAGCTTTTCCTCTTTGCGTTTCAAGGTTCTTCGGAAAGTCTCTATAATAACGGCGACAACGAAAACTGCGCAACTGAGGATGAACCACCATGTACGATACCAGGGAGGAAGAATCGTTAACTCCAGTACTTCTTGGTTAGGAATCCAACTACCGTCTTTGGCCGTACAGGAAGCCATGATTTTATAACTGCCCGGTGGCAGTGAGCGTATAGCCAGTTCAGGGTTGTAGGATTCGATTTGTTGGTCATTCAACCCTTCTATCTGGTATTTATATACTTTTTGGCGGAAAATGTCTTCCTCTTTCGACATGATTCGGATAGTAATATTGCTGTTCCAAGGAGCGGAGATACCTTTCGGATTGCCGTTTAACTTATCGTTGACGGATTCTCCGTTGATAATGACATTTGACAATTGGAGTTGTGGAAGTTCGGAGGTGGTCAGCGGGAGCTTGCTGTTGATATGAAGCAAGCCTTTTACACCGCCCATGTAGATATCTCCCTGCATACTTAATAATTGAGGCTTGGAAAGATATTCGTTTAGAATAGCTCCATCCGACTCTCCGAATAGGACAAACTTCTTTTCTTTGATCAACCAGGCAAAGAGCATACTGTCGGCTCCTATCCATACTTTTCCCTGCTGGTCGCATACGAGCAGAGTAATTTCGCCGAACAGGGAAGTCGGTATCAGAGTCTTTGTCTTGGTTCCGGGATGATAATGTATCAATCCGTAATTGCTCCCGATCCAGAAGTGCCCTTCTTCATCCCGTGAAACGGAGTTGATAACAGTATCTTTTCGGCAAGAGTACAATGCTTTCAACCGGTTTGTACGGTTATCCAGTTCGTAGATGTGTTTTGTATCGTTTATATAAGTATAATCCTGATAATTGCCAATAGGTAAAAGGGTACCGATGATATCTTGCCCTTCCTGCTCGGTAGCAATATTGAAAGTCTGTTCTTTCAGATTGTATTTATAAACATGATCTCCCAGGAATAATATGCTGTGAGGCGTGTTTTGTAGTAAATTCACGGCTTTTCCCCGGTTACAGAGACGGGTGTTCGTTTCATTATCGACAATGGTGAAGGGATGTTTTTCTCCTGTTGCCGGATTGAAAATGAATACTCCCTGCGAGAAAAGGGAAATTAATAATTTACCGGGAGTAAACGGACAGATAGAGGCTACTTTGTCTTCCCAAGTCGAAGGGTAATGGGCGAATTTCTCCGTAAACGGGTTAAAGCTGTTTATGCCTCCTCCGTCCGTACCTATCCAGATCCGGTTTTCGGATTCCTGAAAAAGGCTCAAAACGGTGGAGTTGCTTAATCCGCGGTCATTGCCGGGCAATACATCTTTATATGTTTTCATAGAAACTTCCCGGATGCTGATTAATCCGTTTCGGATGCTGCCTGCCCACATATTATTATTCCGATCGTTATAAAGACATAAGATCGAATTGGCAGGAAGTGAATAGTTATCTCTTCCGGGGATGTGTTCCAGTAAGGAAAATTGTCCCGTTTCCGGGTCAAGGATATTGATGCCTCCTCCGTCTGTTCCAATCCATATCTGCCCTTCCCGTTCGGCGAGGCTTAATACAACATTGTTGCTCAGAGAAGAATTGCGGGTGGTATAGGTGGCTAGCAGTTTTCCGTCGCGGGTCAGGCAATTCAAGCCTCCGTTGTAAGGTGCCACCCATATCCTTTTCTGTGAATCGATGAATATATTCATGATTTCTTTTCCGCAATCGAAAGGGGGAGGGTTATATTTTCCGGTTTTTAAGTCGAGTAGTAGTAAGCCCTGCCACCGGCTACAACAGAGCAGGGTATGTTCATCCCAAAGGGTCAGCAGGGTGACATTGTAATTCAACTCCCGCTCAAATGATTGCAAGAGGCGTAAGGAAGCATCCTGATAATTATAGAAAAAGATTTTATTTTTTGAACCGAACAAGACGCCGCCTTTTGTCAGGCAAACTGAATAAACGATAATGTTATTTCCCGACTCATTCGTTGGTATGAAGAAGTCATCACTCTGCCGTCGATAGCGCGCCACTCCTTTGTCCGTCAGAATCCAGATATTGTTTTGTTCGTCTTCTATCATCTGATAGATAAAATTATGTGGAATGGAATGAGGATCATCGGCCTGATGAACATATTTTTTGAGTTCATGCCCGTCGTATCGTCCCAGCCCGGAACGGGTTCCAATCCATACAAAGCCTTGTTCATCCGTCAGGATACAGCGCACGGTGGAAGGTAGTCCGTCTTTCAGGGAGATTTGTTTATAGTAATAATGTCCGGCTTGAAGGGGGAGAAGGCCGGTAAATTGTATGATAAATGCTACGCATAGTAGTACCAATATGTTTTTTCTCATGAAATCAGGTCAGTTTAACTGAAACAAAGATAATGTATTCGGATGAATATTACTTAAATCAGCTCTCTTATTTTTTAGTTTTTATCCCTATCTTTGCTCGAAAATATACGATTATGATTACCGAAGAACTACAAAAACTTTATCTGGCATATACGGGAGTTCCCGCCGAGAATATAACAGAATTACCTTCTTCCGGCTCCAATCGCCGTTATTTCCGGTTGGCGGGGGTGCAAACATTGATCGGAGTTTATGGAACCTGTATCGATGAGAATGAAGCTTTTCTTTATATGGCGGCCCATTTCCGCAGATGCGGTTTGCCTATTCCTGAGATTCACATCGTGTCGGAAGATAAAACCTATTATCTGCAAGAAGATTTAGGAGACACTTTGTTGTTTCATGCCATAGAGAAAGGACGTGCCACGAGTGTCTTTTCCGAAGATGAAAAAGAACTGCTTCGAAAGACGATTCGCCTGCTGCCCGCTATCCAGTTTGCCGGGGCGGACGGATTTGATTTCTCCCGTTGCTATCCCCAGCCGGAGTTTAACCAACGTTCTATCCTTTGGGACCTGAATTACTTTAAATACTGTTTTCTCAAGGCTACCGGCATGGAGTTTCAAGAGGATAAACTGGAAGATGATTTCCAGAAGATGAGCGATGTTCTGCTTCGTAGTTCTTCTGCCACTTTTATGTATCGTGACTTCCAAAGTCGTAATGTGATGATTAAAGACGGCGAACCATGGTTTATTGATTTTCAGGGCGGACGTAAGGGACCGTTCTATTATGACATTGCTTCTTTCTTATGGCAGGCAAAAGCAAAATATCCTGATAGTCTCCGTCAGGAACTGCTGCAAGAATATATTGAAGCACTCCGCAAATACCAACCAATTGACGAACCTTATTTTTATAGCCAGCTTCGCCATTTTGTACTTTTCCGTACTTTGCAAGTGCTTGGAGCCTATGGCTTTCGTGGCTACTTCGAAAAGAAGCCCCATTTTATCCAGAGTGTTCCTTATGCTATCGGGAACCTGCGCGAACTGTTGAAAGAGGAATATCCGGAATATCCGTATCTCTGTAAAGTACTGCGTGAACTGACCGGGCTGAAACAATTTACGGACGATCTGAAAAAGCGCCAGCTCACAGTCAAAGTCATGAGTTTTGCTTATAAGAAAGGGATTCCTGACGATCCGACAGGCAATGGGGGCGGCTATGTTTTTGATTGCCGCGCTGTAAATAATCCCGGAAAATATGAACGTTACAAACCTTTTACCGGACTGGATGAACCGGTGATTACCTTCCTCGAAGAAGACGGAGAGATTCTTCGTTTTCTCGATCATGTTTATGCCTTGGTAGATGCTTCTGTGAAACGATATATGGAACGGGGATTTAGTAATTTATCTGTTTGTTTTGGCTGCACCGGAGGGCAACATCGTTCTGTTTATTCCGCCCAGCATTTGGCGGAGCACCTTAATAAGAAATTCGGAGTAAAAGTAGAATTGGTGCATCGTGAACAGAATATAGAACGTACGTTTGAAGCAACTATATAGAAGACTAATGAAAGCTATGATATTTGCTGCCGGTTTGGGTAGCCGGCTGAAACCGTTGACCGACTCTATGCCGAAAGCCCTTGTTCCCATAGCCGGACGTCCGATGCTGGAACATGTTATCCTGAAACTGAAAGCATCCGGTTTCACCGAAATTGTGATTAATATTCACCATTTCGGTGAACAGATACTCGATTTTCTGAAAGCTAATGATAATTTCGGACTTACCATACATATTTCCGACGAGCGTGAACAGTTGCTTGATACGGGAGGAGGAGTCAGGAAAGCCTGTACTTTCTTTGAACATTCCGATGAGCCTTTTTTAGTGCATAATGTCGATATTCTTTCGGATGTGGACCTAAAGGAATTATACGACTATCATTTACAAAACGGCAGTGTGGCTACTTTGTTGGCCAGTCGGCGTAAAACTTCACGTTATCTGCTTTTTGATACGGACAGGAGGCTTTGCGGCTGGATTAATAAAGACACGGGACAAGTGAAGCCGGAAGGCTTTCGACCGGATGAATCACGTTATCAGGAATATGCATTCAGTGGTATTCATGTTCTTTCACCTGCTATTTTCCGCTTGTTGGATGTTCCTTGTTGGGAAGGCAAATTCTCTATTATGGATTTTTATCTTGCTACCTGCCGGCAGGTGGAGTTTTCCGGTTATCTGGTAGAAGATTTGCGACTCATTGATATCGGTAAGCCTGAAACACTGGCTAAGGCCGAAGGCTTTTGTACCGGAACACTACATAGCGATGCCTAACGGGGCCAAACAGCTCTGTTTTTAGCATGAAACAAAAGATTTGCGTAAATTTACCCGGTTGAACAAACTATATTGTAAACTACGCAAATCTTGCTGTATGGAAAATAGATATCATCAGACTTTGGTAAATGAGATAACGGATAAATTGTTACATAATATTTTTTTATGATTTATCTGTAGGATTGGAATTATACGATAGAGCTGGTCTCATGATAGATATTAACCATTCTCGGTTGAAATTAATGGGAGGCAAAGAAAAAAAGATCTTATAGGACGTAATTTGTTCAATCATACGGCTTTTCTTGATGAAATAAAGCAGCAAAGTAAAAAAGGAGAAAGCCGTCCTCCTCTTTCATCTGAAAAGTAGACCAGACCACTATTTTCTTATTTCTTTTTTTGATTCAAAAAATGTTCAAAGATGTCTATTGTATTATTATTAATCGATGAAATGGGTGGTTTTAGACAAATTTGGAAAAAACATAGCTGTTTTTAAACACTTCACTTTAAACTACGTCTTTATATTTGCAATGAATTTCAACGAAAGGGAATTCAGAAAAAACTTTTTAATCTTTAATTTAATAACTTATAAAAATGACTTCTATGAAGAACCTATTGAAAGTTTTTCTAATGTGTTTCATTACGTTATTTGCTTTTGCAGGGCAAATGATGGGACAACAAAAGACCATTACAGGTAGGGTAGTGGATGCTCTTAATGAGGGTATGCCTGGTGTTAATGTACAAGTAAAAGGTACTACCTCAGGAACAATAACTAATATTGATGGCGATTTTTCAATTTCCGTACCTAATACAAAGTCTGTATTAGTATTTACTTTTATTGGATATGTGAAGCAGGAAGTTGCTGTGGGAAACCAAACAAAACTGAACATTCAAATGAAAGATGATACACAGAGTTTGGATGAAGTCGTGGTAGTTGCTTATGGAACAGCTCGTAAAGGTGATTTGACAGGAGCACTGACGACGATGAGACCAGATGCGAATGAAGCTGCAAAAGCCGTTTCCATAGATAATCTGTTGGAAGGAAAAGTTGCCGGTCTAGTCGTGAGCACGGCTTCTTCCAATCCGGGAGCTGCTTCGTCCATTACGATTCGTGGAGCTAGTTCGTTGCGAGGTGATAATCAGCCTCTTTATGTCATAGACGGCGTGCCGATGTTGAATATCGGTACTGAACAAGCTTATTCTGCAATCGGTGGTACTGCAAATGCCGGAAACCGGGACGGAGGTGACGGTATCTCCAATTTGAATCCGGAGGATGTGGAAAGTATCAGTATCTTGAAAGGTGCTCCGGCAGCAGCTTTGTATGGAAGTCAGGCTGCGAATGGGGTTATTCTGATTACTACCAAGAAAGGTAATACTGCCGGACAGAGGAATATTTATTTCTCCACCGGATTGACATTTGACAAAGCATTCAGTCTTCCTAAAATGCAGAACTGCTATGGGGTGAGTGATGTTGTAGATAGTTGGGGAGAAAAAGCGTATCTGCCTACCTCCAATGAACTGAATGATTTTTTTCGTACCGGATTAACTTCCATTACTTCCGTATCCGTCAATTATGGAAATGAAAAGATACAGACTTATTTCTCTTATGCCAATACTACCGGACGTGGTATTGTAGACAAGAATCAACTGACAAAGCATAACATCAACCTGCGGGAAACAGCTGTAATGTTCAATCAACGTCTGAAATTGGACGGTAATGTGAACGTGATGCGACAGATTGTAAAGAACAAACCTGTATCGGGAGGTTTTTACATGAATCCTCTGGTCGGCCTTTATCGTTTTCCCCGTGGGGAAGATTTGTCTTATTATAAGGATAATTATGAAATATACGATCCGGAACGGAAACTGGGGATACAAAATTGGCATACTTTTACAGAAGATTTTGAGCAGAATCCTTATTGGATACAGAACCGTATACAAAGTAAGGAGACACGTATGCGTAGCATCATCTCTCTCTCAGCGAATTTGAGGATAAATAGTTGGCTGACTGTCCAGGCTCGTGGTAGTGTTGATTATATATCCGATAAGATGCGCCAGAAATTTTATGCTTCTACTGCTCCCGCTTTATGTGGGGCAAACGGGCGTTATATTGAAATGGATTATCAGGAAACGTTGATTTACGGTGATGTCATGGCTATGGGGAAGAGGAAATGGGAGGATTTTACGTTGGATGTGGCCATTGGTGGGAGTATCAATGATAAAAATGTCAATTCCACCCGTTACGATTCCAAGAATGCTTCTTTGAAGTATGCCAATGTGTTTAATTTGGCTAATATCGTAATGAACGGTTCCGCCAGCATTGACCAGAAGATAGATTCCCGACGCCAGTTACAGTCCGTATTTGGTACGGCACAAGTTGGCTATCAGGATAAGGTATTCCTTGATTTAACAGCCCGTAATGACTGGGCATCGACTTTGGCATATACAAGCCATGAGAAATCCGGATTCTTTTATCCTTCTGCCGGTCTTTCTTTTCTTATAGACAAATGGATACAACTTCCCGAATGGATTTCTTTTGCCAAACTACGGGGAACATACAGTAAGGTAGGTAATGATATTCCTCAGTTTATCACAAACTCCGTTTCACATATTACTGCTGGGGGAGAGCTCCAGGCGAATGACGCCGCTCCTTTTAAGGAAATGGAACCGGAAATGACCCATTCGGTAGAGGTGGGTACGGAATGGAGGTTCTTCCAAAGTCGCTTAGGCTTCAATCTGACTTATTACCGCACCAATACTCATAATCAGTTTTTCAAACTTCCCGCCCTTGCCGGAGATATGTATGCATACAGGTATGTAAATGCCGGAGATATACAAAACCGTGGTTGGGAACTGACCGTAGATGCCACTCCGGTACTTACTCCGGATTTTACATGGAAAACATCTTTGAATTTCTCGTCCAATAGAAATAAGATCAAAGAACTGCATGAAGAACTGAAAGAGTTAGTTTATGGGCCGAGCAGTTTCTCATCCAGTTATGCGATGAAGTTGGTGAAAGGTGGTTCTATCGGAGATATTTATGGTAAGGCTTTCGTGCGTGATGCCGAAGGGAATATTGTCTATCAGACCGAGGGCGACCATAAAGGCCTTCCGGCTGTTGAAGGTGAAGGGAATACAATAAAGGTGGGCAATGCCAATCCACGTTTTATAATGGGGTGGAACCATACATTCTCTTACAAAGGCTTCAGTCTCTACTTCTTGTTGGATTGGCGTTATGGCGGCAAGATACTTTCGCAGACACAGGCGGAAATGGATCTCTACGGGGTGTCCCAAGTGACAGCGCTGGCTCGTGACAGAGGATATGTAACTCTTGAAGGACAGCAGATAGACAATGTGAAAGGTTTTTATAAGAATATAGTGGGCGGACGTGCCGGAGTGACGGAATATTATATGTATGATGCTACAAATCTTCGTTTGCGGGAAGTCTCACTGAACTATACTTTTCCGAAAAAATGGATGCAGAAAACGAAAGTGCTGAAAGATTTGCAGCTTGCTTTCGTTGCGCGTAATCTTTGTTTCCTGTATAAGAAAGCTCCTTTTGACCCGGATTTAGTACTTTCTACCGGAAATGATAATCAGGGAATTGAAGTGTTTGGTATGCCGACAACACGAAGCCTGGGCTTTACTGTGAAATGTGAATTCTAAAGATACGGGAGGAGATGATGAAAAAGAACTATATTCATATATACTTATTGGGGATACTGTTACTTTCGGTTGCATGTACCGGAAAATTCCGTGAGTTTAATACCGACCAGTCCGGCATTACAGATGAAGATCTGATAATTGACGACAATGGTTACGGAATCCGTTTAGGGATTATTCAGCAGGGTATTTACTTTAACTATGATTATGGCAAAGGCAAGAACTGGCCTTTCCAATTGACACAGAACTTGAACGCAGATATGTTCAGCGGATATATGCATGATGCCAAACCATTGAACGGAGGTTCTCATAATTCCGATTATAATATGCAGGACGGTTGGAACAGTGCGATGTGGACACACATGTATTCGTATATTTTCCCTCAGATTTACCAGTCAGAGAATGCAACCCGTGATACACATCCTGCTTTATTCGGTATTACGAAAATTCTGAAAGTGGAAGCGATGCACCGTGTGACGGATTATTACGGACCTATTATCTACAAGAATTTTGCAGATGCAGGGAAGCATTACCGTCCTGATACGCAGAAGGAAGTTTATTATGAGTTTTTTAACGAACTTGATTCTGCCGTTGTCGCTCTTACCAGTTATGTGGAAGCAAATCCGGAATCTAATGGATTCTCCCGTTTCGATATTCTGCTGGACGGCAGATATTCTTCGTGGATTAAGTTTGCCAATTCCTTGCGTATGCGGCTGGCGATGAGAATTTCTGCTGTCGAGCCGGATAAGGCATGTGTTGAATTTCAGGAAGGGCTTAACAATGAATACGGTGTCTTTGAAGCCGAAACGGAACGGGTGGCTGTCTCCACCAAGTCCGGGTATACTAACCCGTTGGGAGAACTCAACCTTGTTTGGAACGAGACTTATATGAGTGCTTCCATGGAATCGATTCTGACTGGATATGACGACCCGCGTATTGCTGTCTATTTCGCACCTTGTACCGACGAACAGTTTAAAAATACATATCGCGGTATCCGTCAGGGGACGTGCTTTTCGCATTCTCATTATGCCGGATTGTCAAAACTGACCGTAACGCAAACAACGGACGCTCCTTTGATGACTTCATCGGAAATTTGGTTCCTGCGTGCCGAAGCTGCTTTACGTGGGTGGACGGACGAAGATGAAGAAAGCTGCTATCGAAACGGAGTAATAACTTCCTTTCATCAAAATGGAATTTATCAGGTGGAAGATTATCTGAACAGCGAACGAATGGCTTTCGATTTTGAAGATACGTATGATAACGGCAACAATATCGAAGCCCGTTGTAAAGTATCACCAAAGTGGGATTCCGAAGCTGATAAAGAGATAAAACTGGAAAGGATTATCACGCAGAAGTGGATTGCCATGTTTCCCGAAGGTTGTGAAGCATGGGCAGAACAGCGTCGTACGGGCTATCCCCGTTTGTTCCCGGTGCGTTATAACCATAGCCAAAACGGATGTATTGATACGGAAATTATGGTACGCCGTCTCAACTTCCCCGGCACATTGCAAACGGAAGATCCCGACCAGTATCTTGCTCTTGTAGAAACCTTGGGAGATCTTGATGACGGAGGTACACGACTTTGGTGGGATGTAGAAAGTAATGGCTTGGACTAAAAATCTGTTGTAAGAATGTGTATATGTGTGCCGATTTAACTAATTTTGCACCTTCATTTAAACACATTCGTCATGAAAACAATCATCTCTACTATTTTTCTGTGTGTATTGCTTTCTTTTATACCGGAACTGCGGGCACAAAACATACAGTTACATTACGACTTTGGCCGTTCTTTGTATGACAAAGATTTGAAAGAACGTCCTTTGTTAACGTCTACTGTCGAGAAGTTTCATCCCGACACGTGGGGAAGTACTTATTTCTTTGTCGATATGGACTATACCTCTGAGGGGGTTGCCTCCGCCTATTGGGAGATAGCCCGTGAAGTAAAATTCTGGAAAGGACCTTTCTCTGCACATCTTGAATATAATGGTGGACTGGCAAAAGGATTCTCTTACAAAAACGCTTACTTGGCAGGAGCTACTTATACCTATAACAATGCTTCTTTTTCCAAAGGCTTCTCTTTGACAGCCATGTACAAATATATCCAGAAGCATAAATCACCTAACAATTTCCAGTTGACCGGAACATGGTATGTCAACTTCTGCAATAATCTGCTTACTTTCTCCGGATTTGCCGACTGGTGGCGTGAGGAAACCGATTACGGAAAAACGGTCTTCCTTACCGAACCGCAATTTTGGGTAAATCTGAACCGCATCAAAGGAATAAACAAACACTTTAATCTAAGTGTAGGTTCCGAAGTGGAAGTAAGTAATAACTTCGGTGGTCGTGACGGATTCTATGTAATTCCGACTCTAGCCCTGAAATGGACATTGAATTAATTTATTGAATACATCAATTATTGGATGAAAACAGATTTAATTTACGGTGTAGAAGACCGTCCTCCTTTTAAGGAAGCCTTGTTTGCAGCCTTGCAACATTTACTGGCCATTTTTGTAGCCATAATAACACCTCCTCTTATCATAGCAAGTGCCTTGAAACTGGATGTAGAAAAGACGGGCTTTCTTGTTTCCATGTCCTTGTTCGCTTCGGGAGTTTCCACTTTCGTACAATGCCGTCGTTTCGGTCCGGTGGGGGCGGGACTGCTCTGTATTCAGGGAACAAGTTTTTCCTTTATCGGTCCTATCATAGCCACGGGATTAGTAGGTGGATTACCGTTGATTTTCGGTTCCTGTATGGCTGCCGCTCCGATTGAAATGATTGTCAGCCGTACATTCAAATATCTTCGCAACATCATCACTCCGTTGGTGTCCGGCATTGTCGTACTGCTTATTGGATTGAGCCTGATAAAGGTCGGCATCGTATCTTGTAGCGGCGGATATTCGGCAATGGATAACGGTACTTTCGGTTCGTGGGAAAACCTGTCTATCGCAGCATTGGTATTATTGAGCGTATTGTTTTTCAATCGTTGCAGAAACAAATACCTGCGCATGAGCTCTATCGTGCTCGGTCTTTGTTTGGGTTATGGATTGGCTTTTGCTTTGGGAAAAGTAGATATGAGTTCGCTGAATGTTGAAATGCTGATGAGCTTTAATATCCCTCAACCTTTTAAATATGGTGTTG
>ENA-OPSV01002132-OPSV01002132.1-human-gut-metagenome-genome-assembly--contig:-NODE-2132-length-12224-cov-3.307503_pt1 | contig 12224 bp, 12 predicted proteins | sample MGYA00241460_ERZ501912 | MGnify/ENA primary metagenome ERZ501912 (study PRJEB25962, sample SAMEA2042402) | human gut metagenome | biome: human gut; feature: human-associated habitat; material: faeces...
AGACTTGGACTTGAAGAAGAATACACAGAATATCTTGGCAATAAAGTAGTGTGTCATTCGCTTCCAATAAGACCAGGACGTAATCTTGCAGTAATAGTTGAGGCTGCGGCTGTAAACCACAGACAGAAGAAGATGGGTTACAATGCGGCTAAGGAGTTATATAGAAGAGTACAAGAGAACCTTATGAGGGGTGATGATGAAGATGAGTTTATTTAAGGATATAGTTCTTGGCATTGATATAGGTGGAACAACTTGCAAATGCGGTGTGTTCACAACAGATGGCACGCTTGTATACAAGGATGAGATACCAACAAGGAAAGATGATGGCGGAAGTCTTATTTTATCAGACATTAAAGAACATATTCCAGAGCTTGTGAAAGCGGCAGGACGAAGCTGTGATGAGATTAAAGGTGTTGGAATAGGTGTTCCAGGTGCAGTAAGAGAAGATGGAACAGTCAACAAATGTGTTAATCTTGGCTGGGGTGTATTTAACGTTGCACAGACTTTTAAAGATATGACAGGCTATGAAGTTAAAGTTGGCAATGATGCCAATATGGCGGCACTTGGTGAATACTGGATGGGAAGTGCGAAAGCATATTCAAGCGTTGTATTAGTTACAATAGGAACAGGTGTTGGCGGCGGAGTTATAATTGACGGTAAGCCAATATGCGGATACAATGGTGCTGCGGCAGAGATAGGACATCTGCCTATAGTAGAGGAGGAGACAGAATACTGTAACTGCGGTAATAAGGGCTGCCTTGAGCAGGTGGCATCAGCAACAGGCATAGTCAGAACAGCGACAAGAATGTTAAATGCAACCGATGAGCCATCGGCACTTAGAGCACTTCCTTATATATCTGCTAAGGCAGTATTTGATGAAGCTAAATCAGGAGATTCGTGTGCCATAAAGATTGTTGATTATGTATGCAGATATTTAGGAAAAGGCATTGCCTGTGCTTCTGCTATGACTGATACAGAGGTTATATGTATTGGCGGTGGAGTATCAGCGGCAGGTGATTATCTTATAGAAAGAGTTGCTAAGTATTACAAAGAATACGCATTTCACGCGTGCAAGAATACTAAGATAGTCAGGGCTGAACTTGGTAATGATGCAGGTATGTATGGAGCTGCCAAGCTGGCATTAGGTTAATATAAAAGATTGGAGAGTAAGAAGCTTATGGATAATAATGAGCTGTTAGATAATCTTAAATTAATTGTGGGTGACACACAGGTAAGAACTGGTGAACCTATGAATATTCATACTACATTTAGAATTGGAGGCTGTGCAGATTATTATGTACAGCCATCTTCTATTGAGGAGTTACAATCATTAATTCGATTTTTGAATAAATCGGACATAGAATACTGCGTTATAGGTAACGGAAGCAACCTTTTAGTATCAGATAAAGGAATAAGAGGAGTTGTAATACAGCTTTCAGATACATTTGACGAGGTAGAATATATTGATGATGTTACTGTAAAGGTTATGTCAGGAATGATGTTGTCAAGACTCGGTAACAAGCTGGCAGATAAGGGACTTGCAGGCTTTGAATTCGCAACGGGAATACCGGGAAGCGTAGGCGGTGCAGTTAGAATGAATGCAGGTGCATATGGTGGAGAGATTAAAGACATAATAGTTAGTGCCGATGTACTCGACCGAAGCGGCAGGCTTATAAGCCTTAGCAGGGACGAACTTGAGTTAGATTATAGAACAAGCTGTATAGCGGCTATGGATTATATAGTTGTCAGTGCTGTGTTCAGATTACAGAAAGGTGATACTGACACAATCAAGGCACTTATAAAGGAACTTGCTGTTAAGAGAAGAGCTAAGCAGCCTTTGGAATATCCTAGTGCAGGAAGTACATTTAAACGTCCACAAGGCTTCTTTGCAGCTAAGCTTATAGAAGATGCAGGACTTAAAGGAGTGTCAGTTGGCGGAGCAATGGTTTCAGAGAAACATTCTGGTTTTGTTGTTAATACAGGCAATGCAACAGCAAAGGATGTGTGTATGCTTACTGATATGGTTAAGGATAAAGTTAAACAGCAGTCAGGTGTAGATCTTGAACTGGAGGTTATAAAGCTCGGAGATTTTAGTTAAATGCCGTGGAGGAACTTATGAAGATAGTTATTGTAACGGGAATGTCAGGTGCAGGTAAATCAACAGCATTAAATATGCTTGAAGATGAGGGATATTATTGTGTTGATAATATGCCTATATCGCTTATACCTAAATTTGCGGAGCTGGCAGACTGTCAGGAACAGGATAACGGATATAATAATATAGCATTAGGCGTTGATATAAGAAGCGGACATTCTCTTGCAGAGTTCGAGTCCGTACTTGATTATATGAAAAAACGCCAGTATAACTATAAAATATTATTCCTTGAATCTAGTGACGAAGTGCTTGTAAAGCGTTATAAAGAAACGAGAAGGACACATCCGCTTGCGAAGGACGGACGAGTTGACAGAGGTATTGAGCTTGAGAGGAAACAGTTAAAGTTCCTTAAGCAGAGGGCAGATTATATTGTTGATACAAGTACGCTTCTTACAAGAGAATTAAAGCAGGAGTTACAGAAGATAATTCTTGAACGTAAGGAGTATAACAATTTATTTGTAACTGTGCTGTCATTTGGCTTTAAATACGGAATACCAGTAGATGCAGATATTGTATTTGATGTAAGATTTCTGCCTAATCCGTATTATGTTGAAGAATTAAGGCCGCTTACAGGCAATGACAAACCAATACAGTCATTTGTAATGAAAGCACCAGAGGCGAAAGAATTTCTTAATAAGGTAGATGATCTTATACAATTTCTTCTTCCTAACTATGTAAAAGAGGGCAAGTCAAGCCTTGTTATAGCTGTTGGCTGTACAGGAGGAAAGCACCGTTCAGTAACACTTGCCAATGAGCTGGCGGCAAGAATAGCAAGTACACCATATGGCTGTAAAGCTGAACATCGTGATATAGACAAAGATGCTAAGAGAAAGGGAGATAAGTAATGTCGTTTTCTTCAGATGTTAAAGAAGAATTAAGCACCAGAATTGATATGGCAAGACACTGCCAGATAGCTGAATTTGCTGCGATTATGGGAATGTCAGGACGTATCAGGAGAGCATCGGGCAAAAGAATGCAGATAGAGATGTCTACTGAGAACGAGATTGCAAGATACAAGTTTATAGTATTATTAGAGCAGATATTTGATATTGATACAGGCGATATAATATATGTTTCAAAGAGCAGCCGTGACACAACAATTAGAATAGAAAATCAGGAATATGTCGCTAAAATATTGCAGACACTTAAATGGGCTGATGAAACATTTGATAATATTGAACCTGTATTTGTTGACCCAAGAATAGTGCAGAAGGACTGCTGTAAGAAAGCATTTATAAGAGGTGCATTTATAGCGGCAGGTTCTATAAGCGATCCTAATAAGTTCTATCATTATGAAATAGTATGCGACTATGAAGAAGATGCACAGTGCCTGTGTGATATGCTTATATTCTTCGGGCTTGATGCTAAGATTACAGTCCGCAAGAATGATTATATAGTATATATGAAGGAAGGCAGTAATATAACAGATGTGCTTAATCTTATGGGAGCATATGTTTCGCAGATGAATCTCTACAATGTTATGATTCTTAAAGAAATGCGTAATGACGTGAACCGTAAGGTTAACTGCGAAACTGCGAACCTTAACAAGACGGTTGCCGCTGGCATTTAAAAGAATATTAAGATGTAATCCTTTTCATAAGGGAGGATTTGATCCTGTACCTATTGGTAAATATAAAAGAAAAAGATTACATTAATAACCAGGAGGTTCGATTTGTTTAATGCAATTATTATGCCAATAGCTAAGGTGTTAGGTTATATATTTAACCTTTTATTTGAAGCTTTGAGCTTTTTACACATTGGAAATGTAGCTGTTGCAATCGTATTATTTACAATTATTGTTAAGCTTTGTATGCTTCCACTTAGTATTAAACAGCAGAAGCTTACTAAGCTTAATGCAGTAATGAGTCCGGAAATTAAGGCAATTAATGCCAAATATAAGGACAAAAGAGATGATCAGAATGCAATGATGAAGATGCAGGAAGAGACTAAGGCTGTATATGAGAAGTATGGCGTTTCACAGATGGGTGGATGCGTACAGATGCTTATACAGATGCCTATCCTTTTGGCATTATACCAGGTATTCAGATTTATCCCTCTTTATATTTCACAGTTAAAGAACTTATTTATAGCATTTCTTAAAGATAACGGCGGTATTATGGCTGTTGATGGTTATGCAGATACTATGAAGCAGTTCGGTGAGAATATAGACTGGACTAATGTTGATACAGCAATCACAGAGATTAATAAGTTCAGTGCTGATAAGTGGGAAGCTTTAAGAAATGCTTTCCCTGCATTTAGCGATACAATAGCTAACAGCCACTCAAGTCTTGAACATATGAATACATTTTTGGGTATTAATATGTCACAGGAACCAGGATTTGGATTTACACTTGCAATCCTTATACCTATCCTTGCTGGTGTAACACAGTTCATAAGTGTAAAGGTTGCTCAGTCTGGACAGAATACAGAAGTTGATGACGATAACCCAATGGCAGCATCAATGAAGATGACAATGTACATTATGCCATTGATGTCAGCATTTATCGCAATTTCAGTACCAGCAGGTCTTGGTCTTTACTGGATAGCTACAGCAGTTGTTCAGACAATTATTACTGTATTTATCAATCGTTACTATGACAAGCTTGGTGCGGACGAGATTGTAAAACGTAATGTAGAAAAGCGTAATAAGAAGCGTGCGAAGAAGGGTCTTCCACCAGAAAAGATAGCTAAAAATGCTACAACAAGCACTAAGAATATGTCTGCCAGCAGAGAAAAGGCTGTAAAGTCTTTAGAGCAGATTAAGGCTGAGAATGAAAAGAAGGTTCAGGAAATAAAAGAATCATCTAAGTATTATAAGACAGCTAAGCCAGGAAGCCTTGCAGAAAAGGCTGGAATGGTTGCCAAGTATAATGAGAAGAATACTAAGAATGGCGGCAAGAAGAATTAGTGTATACAGAGCAGATTAAAAAAGTAACAGACAATATTTTATAATTAGATAGTGAGGGCAAAACAATGGAATATATTGAAGTTACAGGTAGGACAATAGATGACGCACTTACTAATGCGTGTCTTAAGCTTGAAACAACAAGCGATAACATTGAATATGAAGTTATTGAAAAAGGAAGCAACGGTTTATTCGGTATTTTTAATTCAAAGCCAACAAAGATTAAGGCAAGAGTTAAGGCTGGTGTAGGTTCAGTAGATGATGAATTTAGCAAGTTAGAAGCTAAAGAAAAGAAGTCAATTGATGACACAATCAAGAGTGAGATTAAGGCCGAATCTAAGAAAGAAGTTGTTAAAGAGACAGAAAAGGCTGTTAAGAAAGAAACAGCTCCTAAGGCAGATAATTCAAAGGTAAGTGCAACACAGGCAGTTAATGCCAGTGAAGAAGATTTAGAAGAAAAAGCTAACAACAATGAACCAAGACCAGTATTATCTAATGAAGAAATCGAATCAAGAATAAGAACATTTCTTGGTGATATGTTCAGTGCAATGGATATTCCGGTTGAAGTAAAGATAACATTCGATACAGAAGAAGAATGTGTCAATGTTGAACTTATTGGCGAGAATATGGGACTTCTTATCGGTAAGAGAGGACAGACACTTGACTCAATCCAGTATCTTACAAGTCTTGTACTTAACAAGGGTAAAGAAAAGTATGTAAGAATTAAGGTTGATACAGAGAATTACAGACAGAGAAGAAAAGATACTCTTGAATCACTTGCAAAGAATATTGCATACAAGGTTAAGAGAAGCAGACGCTCAGTTGCACTTGAGCCAATGAACCCATATGAGAGAAGAATAATTCACTCAGCATTACAGGGTGATAAGTTCGTATCTACAAAGAGTGAAGGTGAAGAACCATTCAGACACGTCGTTGTATATCTTGACAGAGAGAAGGCTGGCAATAACAGATATTCAGAGCACAGATACTCAGATAACAATAGATATTCAAGATAATATGTTTTAATTTAAAGATTGCTGTGGTATTATTACAACAGCAATCTTTATTTTTAAATAGCAGGAAATTATTACGATAATTTAGAAGGGAATATGTAGTATGGAGCAGACAATAGCGGCAATATCGACAAGCACAATGTCTAGTGGCGGAATAAGCATAGTAAGAATAAGCGGAGAAAATGCAATAAGTGTTGCAGATACAATATTTGAAGCTAAGAATAATAAAAAGTTATCAAAAGCAGACAGCCACACAATTCACTATGGCGTGATAAAAGATGGTGATGAGGTGATTGATGAGGTGCTTGTATCAGTAATGAAAGCTCCTAATACATATACAAGAGAACCTCCCGGCTCCCTGTGTCTGCCTCTTCGCAGCGGCTAAAACGTAATCGTCAGCGGCAGCATGAAACCGTACAGGAAAAATCCCGCACCCGCTCCACCGGCATAGAGCACATTGAAAGTCGGATTGATTCCTATCCGCCAGACGTTCACATAGAATCCCACCGAAGCCATGGCTCCGAACACGGAGGCCTTGTTTTGATTCACATTGGTAAAATTCGGATGAGCCTCGTCAGCCAATACAGCCGAAGCATACTCCTTTATCGGAAAAATACCGACCGCGAAATCCGAGGTTAGTCCGAAATATTTCGTTTTCCACTTCGGACTGATTCCGGCATACACCCCGCCGCCGTTCATCAGATACTGATACCCATCCTTTTCATAAGTTCCAACACTAAACTGATTATAACGCTCCCCTATTAAGGCCATCGCACCAAAAATCAAATCAAGATTCCGGTAACGTGTTTCCGTCGTAAATTTCAAATTAAACGCTTTGATATTACCCTGTCCATAAATTTTTCCTCCTTGTGTCGGATAATTCATATCCATGAAGACATCCAAGTTCAAATCTGTATTAAATATACCAAAACCGGCTTCTACCGTTATCGGTAACCGTTCCTTGGAAATCTTTTGAGCTTCCAGCGTTTGCCATAAAACGACACACAACGCCAATAGCAATACCTTTTTCATGATAGTCAATTCAATTAGCCTAATTGCCGTGTTCACTAATCAACATCTGCACTCCATAATTCGGAAAAACAACCCATTGCTCCGGATTGTCAAAATAGTATATGGATGCATTCCCACACATTTCTCCTTTATTAGAAAATTGCACACCCAATTCTGCACCTGTTCTTACTTCCAAAGCATCAGCAATTTTCACACCAATATCCGCACTGATTTTAAAACTTATGGCAGCATTCGGCAAATCGTATTCTTCAAGGCAAAACGTAATCATCGAATACCAATCCTGGTCTGAAAAACACCGCCAATCCACTACCTTTTTATCCTTAAACACCTGAGATATATTCGATTTAGAATCGAAATTGAACTCGACCTGGTTCTGTATTTCATATGTTTTTCCATCATCGGCAGCTCCTACGACTTTCAAATAAAACTCCGGTTTTCCTGCAGGCCAGCGCTCCAGCGACCAATCGGTAAACTTAATCTGTTTCACATAAACCGGCGAACTCGCATCCGCATTCCGATAAGGCGGATAAATAAAATCGTACACCGCATCGGAATTACCGATGGAATTCTCCCGATAGGCCCGGTACATAATCTTCGTTCCCCGGTACGCCGGTGAATAGATATAATTATTCACTCCACCCGATCTGGTAATCAAACGCTGATACCCACTCTGATGCTCTGGAACCATATATTCGATTACAACCCGCGAAGAATTATCACCGTCGTTATTCCAGCGAAGTTCCACATTTTTTCCACTGTAATGAGTCGTAAAACTCGATAAAGCGGCAGGCGCAGCAGGTGCCTGCACGAAAACGACATTGGACTGGCCGGATTCGGCAATTTGCTGGCCGGTTAAGGTTCCTCCCACCGAATAGGCAGAAACATAATAGTAATAATATTCATTCGAAATAAGATTGTAATCGAAATAAGTCTTATTATTACTTCCTGTAACCGTACCTATTTTCTGATAGGCGCCTCCTTTGGCTGCTTTACGGTATATATAAAAACCGTTTGCCGTACCGGAATGTTCCCACGACAATGCAACTCCCGTCGTAACCCGATTGGCTGCCAAATTGGTCGGAGCAGCAGGAGCTGTCACACCCCAACCACGCGTATCGCCTGCAACATTATCCTGATACGGATAAACAGCCTCCGGATTATATCCATCCAACAACTCGCCGTTCGCATCCGTGCGTTCACACAATCCTACGACTATAACCGGGTTTTCCGGAATATTTATCGCATCTATCCACACGAAATTTCCCGCCGCATCATATCCCGGAATCTCCGTCACAGTCGCATCGCAATAATCTTCCGGCAAAAACGCTACGACAGGTACATATTCTTCCGGATTCCAATCTTCCGCGTGCACAGGTACCGATATCTGCAGATTCGGATATAACCTCTGAAGTTCTTCTATAATATTCGTACCGGAACTCCGGGTTTCTGTCCCCTCCTCAGGGAAATAGACACTCAGCAGGTCTTTCACGGCAATCGTACCGTCCGCCGACCGTGTAACCACCGTTTCATCGTCAGCCAAAACCGTATCATCCGCAACATGTTTTAACAGGACATCATAGTCTCCGTCGAACTGTTCCAACGCATTCTCATGAATCAGTTGTCTGAATTCGGTATTTCCACACATCGCCCGGCTGACCGACAGAGCCAGATTTCCCATCACCTCGTCATAATCCATCGTCACTGCCGACAGTCCATAACCGTCGTTACCGACAACTTCTTTACGCCCGCTCATTCCATACTCTTCCTTTCCGCAGGAAACAGCCAGAAACAGAACCGCAACGCTTGCTAAACAAAAATTAAAAATTTTCATTTCAGGTTGAGAACTTAGGGTTTATTCCCTTAAACAAAGTTAATATGTTTCCTGCACCAAAGCAATAGTTATATCATATTTTTTACATTCATATGTATTATATGAAAATATCTTCGTACGCCTACCTATTCCCGTAAACACAAGAAATCTCACCGCAGCTTGTTCCGCTCGAAATGGGGGCCGACCTTGATATTGAAAAAGAGCGCCGAAACCACCGTCAGGCATGCCCCGACGAAATAGGCTGCATTCAGCGTGCTGACCTGTCCGATGTAACCGCCGAGCAGCAACCCGGCTCCGATACCCACGTCCCACGACGTGAGGTAGGTGGATGTGGCCGTACCGCGCTTGCTGTTGGGGGCGAGATTCACGAACAGCGTATTGAAGGCCGGGAACATCGTTCCGAATCCTACCCCGAGCAGGAGCGCGATGCCGAAGAAGACGTACCGTCCGACTGCGGGGAACTCCGCCATCAGCCATTTGCATGACGAGAGGCCGAAAAAACAGAAGCAAACGAGATAGATGCCGAAGGAGATGACGGCCACGATACGCCCCTTATCGACCTGCCGACCCGAAAACAGACGCGACACGGCCATTCCTACCGCCATCAGCGTGAAGAAAAGCCCGCTGCCCGATACGATACCGATTTGCCTTGCGTACATGGCCACATAGGTGGTGGTCATACCGTAGGGGATGGAGAGCAGCAACAGGTCGAGGCCGGCCGGAATGCCTTTGACAAGAAAGAAACGGTCGAGCGAGATGGGCTCGCGCTTCACCTGGGGTTTCACGGGTGTCCGGACAAGCAGGGCGCAGACGAGGCCGAGCGAACACGAAACGACCGAAGCGACGAAAAGCACGTCGAAACTCAGCCCCGCATCGTGCATGAAGAGCCCCACCATAGGACCGATGGACATGGCGATGTTATTGGCGAGACCGTAGTATCCCAACGCCTCGCCGCGCCTCGACGAGGGGGTGATGTCGATAACCAGCGTATTGCCGGACACGGTCACGGTACCGAACGCGAAACCGTGCACGACGCGCAGGATGATGAAAACGGCAAGCGTACCGGCGACGATGTAGCCGGCGAAAATACTCGTAAAGATGAAATAGGCGAAGATATAGAGCGGCTTGCGGGCGAATGTATCCAGCAGGTAACCGGAAAAGGGACGTATCGTCAGTGCGGCAAGCGTATAGCAGGAAAGAGCGATGCCCATCGTCGCGCTTCCGGTATGGAAGACCTCCGTCAGGTAGAAAGGGAAAACCGGCATCAGAAGATAGAATCCGAAATAAAGCAGAAAATTCGCTGCGATGATGAAACAGTAACCCGGTGTGATGAGACGTTCCTTTGTCATGACGATGCTTTTTCAGTTCTCCTTCGATTCCTACCCTGCGCCCCGCCCTCTATAGAGGCGGAAAACGCCGCGCAAAATTAAAGATAAAAGGATTACATTGTCTCTGCCTTCCGGAAGAAAGCATCCCGGAACACAGTACGGCACCATCCGACGGTTCCGATACAATCCATCCGATTCGATGCAGAACGGACACTATCAACAATGCGAAACGGCCCCATCCATCCCGCAACAAAATCCCGCCGGTCTCCACTCGGAAACTTCCGTACCTGCTCCGTTATCACAGGGCCCGCGCCGGCAAAACCGCACTACTCTCGGACAACGAAAAAACACTTCTGCAAACAATTCTCGCCGGATTACTGCATGAAAAAACAGGGTTCGCCGCTACCCGCACCGTACCCCTAAAATTCCTGCAAGAATAAACAAACCTTCACTCCATCGACAACCGAAGGTCTCTCCACGTTGCAGGCACCACCTTTCAAATATCATCCGATACGAGCAAATTCACCGGTGCAGTATAAAAAGAGAGCCACCCGATATCGGGTGGCTCTCAACTTCACTCTGTTGTGTGGGAGCACAGGGATTCGAACCCCGGACCCTCTGCTTGTAAGGCAGATGCTCTGAACCAGCTGAGCTATACTCCCTCGTGGTGCAATTGAAAAATACTGATAGTTTGCGGAAACCATTTCATATTTCCCAATTGCGAGTGCAAATATAGGGCAATTTTTTCTCACTCCAAATTTTTCCGAAGTTTTTTTCAGTCTTTTTTTACGACACATCACACACAGACATAACAATCAACACGATACGCTTCCATCTTTTTCTCCTACCGTCTGCTGTTTTCCGGTCGTTTCTGCGCCGGGCCCTGCATGTCTCCTCCGTAGCGGGCCCGATAAAACACTCCGAGCGGCAGCATTTTTTCCGACCGGTCGTAAAAGAAGAGCTCCCCGAACTCTTCCGCCGAGGGTACGGGGAAAAGCTGGCCGACTATACTCTTGGCCAACAGGGCCGAAAATCCCATGGAATAGAGGTTCAGTACGAGAAAACCGTCCGTCGCCGACAGCAGCCGGGTACAGCATTCGAGCATCGGCCCGATATCCTGGCCGAGCACCCATTTCTCCCCTTCCGGGCCCCGGCCGTAAGCCGGCGGGTCGAGAATGATACCGTCGTAACTTCTGCCGCGGCGGACCTCCCGGCGAACGAACTTCATCGCATCCTCCACCACCCAACGGATACCGTCCAATCCGCTCGCCTCCATATTCTCACGGGCCCAGGTCACCACCTGGCGCACGGAATCCACATGCGTCACCTCCGCACCTGCACTCCGGGCCGCCAGCGACGCACCGCCCGTATAGGCGAAGAGGTTGAGCACGCGCGGTTCCCTGCCCAGCCGGGCTTTCAGCTCCGCAACGCTGTCATAAATGAAATTCCAATTCTCACCCTGTTCAGGGAATACGCCCACATGCTTGAACGAAGTGAGGCCCAGCCGCATCCGCAGGGACATGCCGCGGTAACGATAGTCGATTCGCCACTGCTCCGGCATTCCCGCCCCCAGCAGCCACCGGCCGCGCTCCTCGCTGTTGGCATCGCGCCGGAAAACGGCGGACGCCATACGTTCCCACTCCTCTTCGGGCAGGGACTTGTGCCAGATGGCCTGCGGTTCGGGGCGCACCGTCACATAACGCCCGAAACGCTCCAGCTTCTCGAAGCCGCCGCAATCGACCAACTCATAATCCTCCCACTCGGGGGACAATATCTCCGGAACATCCGTACATTTCATAAGACATTCGATTCAATCCATTTCAACACAACCGAAAATACGGAAAAGAACTCCGTACCGGAACCGCCCGTCAACCGCGTCCCTCGAAAACGACGCTCATCATACACTGCGCACAGTCGAACTCCAGACGATAGACGAACGGCCCGTGGCGAAGCCACAGCG
>ENA-OPSV01002142-OPSV01002142.1-human-gut-metagenome-genome-assembly--contig:-NODE-2142-length-12172-cov-2.015598_pt1 | contig 12172 bp, 8 predicted proteins | sample MGYA00241460_ERZ501912 | MGnify/ENA primary metagenome ERZ501912 (study PRJEB25962, sample SAMEA2042402) | human gut metagenome | biome: human gut; feature: human-associated habitat; material: faeces...
CCATCTATTTTGTCATAAAAAGGGCATTGCAGAAGTCAGAAAAGATTTGAAAACTACAAGGCGATGAACTATTGGAAGAAATTCTTCTTTTTGAAATCTGAAAATTGTAGTTTTCAAAGATTTTCGTCTGTTCCCCTCACTTTTTGTTGACAAAGCTTTCTTTTTGGAGTATTCTATTGATAACATGAGATTATAATAGGTTGAGTGCGCTACTCGCAATGGAGGTGGAGCTATGCTATTAGTTACTACAGAAAGAATTGCAGGAAGAGAAATCGAGCCGTTAGGTATTGTAGAAGGTTCTTCTGTCCAAACAGTTCATGCAGGTAAGGATATCATGAACAGTTTAAAAACGTTAGTGGGTGGAGAGCTTACTTCATACACGGAGATGATGGAGAAAGCCAGAACGCTTGCAACAGATAAGATGGTAAGGAACGCAGAGCAGATGGGTGCAGATGCAGTAGTATGTGTGCGTTATTCCTCTAGCGAAGTAATGCAGGGAGCTGCTGAGGTTTTAGTATATGGCACAGCAGTCAGACTGATTTGACGGATATATAAGCAGGATGGCAGTAGATAATAGCCGTCCGCAGTCGGAGAATTCTGCCGGGCAGGATTCTTTTTCTTCGTTAGCTTTTGATTTTATTTTTTTATATTGAAAGTATTTGGAGAGAATCAGGAAACAGTCAGAAAGTTTAGTTATAATTAGAGTTGGGAGAACAGAATGGAAGATATAAGAATAGTCTTTTCGAACATCATGGAGAAGCTTCTCAAACAGGCACATAAGAATAAAAATGTGTTAGAGTATAAGGAGATTAACGATGCATTTAAGAATATTGAGTTAACTCCGGAGAAGTTTGAGTGGATTCTTGATTATTTTGAAAAACAGGGCGTTGATGTTTTAAATACCAACGAAGAAGATGACGGTGATGATAATTTTATAGATGATGATACAGAAGAAGTTGAGATCATTGATGATGCTGATATTCTTGAAGGTGTCAGCTTAGAAGATCCAGTTCGTATGTATTTAAAAGAGATTGGTAATATTCCTCTGCTTACAGCAGAAGAGGAAGTATTTCTGGCACAGCGTATCGAAAAGGGAGATGAGCAGGCGAGAAAGCAGCTTATTGAGGCAAACCTCCGACTTGTAGTAAGTATTGCCAAGAAGTATGTTGGAAGAGGAATGTCTTTCCTTGATCTTATTCAGGAAGGTAACATGGGTCTGATGAAGGCCGTTGAGAAGTTTGATTATAAGAAGGGTAATAAGTTCAGTACCTACTCTACCTGGTGGATTCGTCAGGCAATCACAAGAGGTATCGCCGATACAGCGAAGACAATCCGTGTACCAGTACATATGGTAGAGACAATCAACAAGACACTTCGTACTTCAAGAATGTTACTTCAGGAACTCGGAAGAGAACCTACCAACGAAGAGATTGCCAAGAAGATGAATATGCCGGTTGCCAAGATTGATGAGATTTTAAAGACATCCAGAGATCCCGTATCTTTAGATACACCAATCGGTGAGGAAGAGGACAGCCAGTTAGGTGATTTCATTGAGGATGAATCTCTTCTTTCTCCAGTAGATTCTGCATCTTTTTCCATGCTTAAAGAAGAGCTTGAAGAGGCAATGGCTTCTCTTACAGAAAGAGAGCGCAACGTTATTAAACTTCGTTTTGGACTTGATGATGGTAAGACAAGAACTCTTGAGGAAGTTGGTAAGGAATTTAACGTAACAAGAGAGCGTATCAGACAGATTGAGGCGAAGGCACTTCGTAAACTTCGTCATCCAAGCAGAAGCAGAAAGCTTAAGGATTTCCTTGAGTAATTTATTACGGATTTCTACAAAAGAATAACTGTATATTAGAGCATTTTTCAAACACGCTCTAGGAATAAGAAGGTCATAAGAGAACGTTTGATTTCCCATGTGGCGGGCAATCAAAAATTTCCTTGTACTGCTTGTTGCCAAAAGATAAATAATTGATTACAATAATGGGAAGACTAAGGAACTTAGGATTCCCATTTTGCTTTATGGAGGTTTTTATGAAAGATGGCTTTTTAAAAGTTGGTGTGGCATCTGTTGATGTAGAGGTTGCCAATCCGATTCACAATAAAGAAAAGGTAATGGAAGTAATAAAGAAGGCAGATAAGAATGGCGTAAAGCTTTTAGTTTTTCCGGAACTTGTTCTTACTGCGTACACTTGTAATGATCTTTTTTTACAAAAGACGTTACTTGATGAGGCAAAGAATCAGCTTTTTGCTATTTTAGAGGAGACAAAAGGACAGGATATGGTAATCGTCTTAGGTCTTCCATTAACAGTGAATCATAAGCTTTATAACTGTGCGGTATTTGCACAGGGCGGTAAAATATTAGGCGTTGTGCCAAAACATTATCTGCCAAACTATTCAGAATTTTATGAGGCAAGACATTTTGCTCCGGGAGAAGAGGAAGTAAGAAAGATTCGTCTTGGTGGTAAGGATGTACCTTTTGGGATGAATCTTTTATTTTGCTGTGAGAACATGGAAGAATTGGTGATTGGATGTGAAATCTGTGAGGATTTATGGTGCCCTCTGCCACCATCTACCCATCATGCATTAGCAGGGGCAACTGTAATCTGTAATCCGTCAGCAAGTGATGAGACAACGACAAAAGATACTTACCGCCGTAATCTTGTATCCCAGCAGTCTGCTCGTCTAGTATGCGCTTATCTTTATTCCTGTGCCGGTGAGGGAGAGTCCACACAGGATTTAGTGTATAGTGGACATAACATGATTGCAGAGTATGGTTCTATTTTGAAAGAATCAAGAAGATTCCAGAATAGTTATATCGAGACAGAGATTGACTTGCAAAGATTAGAGGCAGACCGACGAAGAATGACAACTTTTGTGACAGAAGGCGCAGATAAAAATTATGAGAGAGTTTATTTCCGGCTGAAAGAAGAACGAATAGAACTCAGCCGTTATTTTGAGCGTACACCGTTCATTCCGTCTAATAAGATTGACAGAGAAAAGCGTTGTGACGAGATTCTTACCATTCAGGCAATGGGTCTGAAAAAGCGTCTGGCACATACCCACTGTCAGTCGGCAGTTGTCGGAATCAGTGGAGGCCTTGATTCCACTCTTGCAGTATTAGTAACGGCAAGAGCATTTGATATGTTGAAGATTCCAAGAGAGAATATTGTCTGTGTGACAATGCCTTGTTTTGGAACAACAGACAGAACGTACTCCAATGCAGTAACGCTCACAAAGAAGCTTGGCGCAAGCCTGCGTGAAATCCGTATTAATAAAGCGGTAGAGCAGCATTTTTCAGATATTGGACATGACCCGGAAATTCATAATGTAACATATGAGAATTCTCAGGCGCGTGAGAGAACACAGATTTTGATGGATATTGCCAATCAGATAAATGGAATGGTTATTGGAACGGGAGATATGTCAGAGCTGGCGCTTGGCTGGGCAACCTATAATGGAGATCATATGTCCATGTATGCTGTGAACTGTTCTGTACCAAAAACTTTGGTAAGACATCTGGTACGTTATTATGCGGATACGAGCGAGGAACAGGAATTAAAAGAGGTACTGCTTGACATTTTAGATACACCGGTAAGCCCTGAATTACTTCCACCGGTAGACGGTGTTATTTCCCAGAAAACAGAAGATTTGGTGGGCCCTTATGAACTGCATGATTTCTTCTTATATTATATGCTTCGTTTTGGATTCCATCCAGAGAAAATCTTCCGTCTGACCAGACAGGCATTTGGAGAAGAATATGATGTTGCAACCTGTTATAAATGGCTTCGTACGTTCTGCTGGCGTTTCTTTGCACAGCATTTTAAGAGATCCTGCCTCCCGGATGGACCAAAGGTTGGTTCTATTGCGGTTTCACCGAGAGGGGATTTGCGAATGCCAAGTGATGCAAGTTCTGCTGTGTGGATGAGTGAATTAGATGAGTTAAAAGAGAAGCTGGGGCTTTAAAAAGAGTGATATCAGTATTTTATGTAATAGAAAATATACCGTAAATTGCGACGCACATCTTGCAGAAAGCATTTTTCAAACACGCTCTAAGACTTGGCTTTGGAAAGTGCATTTTTGATAGCCTGCTGTAAGATCAGGCCAGTATATTTATTTTCTGCATTTAGTTTTAGGTCATCAATTGAAGAAATCTGCTCAAGCTGCGCATTGATTTCTTCAAGAGATGGCTCGAGGAGCGGATACATAGCACTTACACTGTCAGAAAGATGGTTCAAACTGACGGAGGTAATGTGGTCTGCATCAACGGAAACTGCCACATCTAATGTATTATCGCCAAGAGTAATCGTAGAAGTATAGACTCCGGGCGTGTAGACACCTGCGCTGGTTTTGGTGCTTTTTTCTTCTGGAGCAAACATAAAGATTAGAAGAAGAATCAGTATGATACCTAAACAGACGAAAAGAGCAGTATAAATAAGTTCTTTTGCTTTTACGACAACGATTTTTGTTTTTGCACTCAAAAAAAACAGTCCTTCCGATTCATATTTATTAAAGTGTATTCTGAAAATAAAAATATATGATACATTAGAGTGTGTTTGAAACACACTTTAGGGTATTTTTTAAATACGCTCTGAGCATATTTAAATTTATAGCCTGTACAATATTGAATCGATTGAGGAAGAAAGGAGAAGAAGATGCTTGAAGGACAGACTTTTATAGAAGTATTTCCAGACTATACCGTTCCAGATAATTTAAAGTATGTTTTGTCCAATGCGATTGTTTCGAAGGTTGTCATGAAACAGCAGACAAGACAGCTGGTTGTTCATTTGAGAAGTGAACATATTATTCCAAGAAAAGTATTGAATAAAGTTGCCTACGATATGAAAAAAGAGCTGTTTGGAAAGACTTCTGTGTTTATTTCTTTTGATGATACGTATGAACTGTCTTCAGCCTATACGTTAGAGAGCATAACGAATGATTACTGGAATAGTATTCTTCATGAAGTGAAAAAAATGGGCCGGGTGGAGTATAGTCTTCTTTCGAATGGAGAGTGGGGATTTGAAGGCAACATCATGACGATTCTTTTAGAAGATTCTTTCCTTGCAAGGGATAAATCCCGTGTTTTAAAAGAATATCTTGAACATCTTTTTTCTCATCGCTTTGGAAAGGAAATTCAGGTAGGATTTGACTTTACCGATGATGCAAAACAGGCATTTTATAAAGCGAGAAACCATAAGCTGAATCTGGAAGTAGATATGGTCATGAGTCAGATCAAAAAGGTGGAAAGTGAGAAAAAAGATTCTGATGCGGAAGATGGAGAAGGCTCAAAAGAAGAGAAAAAACCGCAACGAAGCTATTCTGGGAATTTCTTTGAGGAGCGGGCAAGAAGACAGGAATTTAGTCAGAGACGCCGCTCAAAGGACCCAGATGTTATTTACGGTAAGGATTGTGATGGAGAAGTTGTGCCATTAGAAGAAATTGTTGATGAGATCGGACAGGTTGTTGTCCGCGGGCAGATTCTTAAAATGGAACTTCGAGAAATCCGAAGAGAGCGTACGATTGTAAGTTTTCATATTACAGACTTTACCGATACGATTGTTGGGAAGATTTTTATTGCCAATGACCAGCTGCCGGAATTTTTGGATTTATTTGAAAAGGGAAAGTTCTATAAAGTAAAGGGAATGCCTCGTATGGATACATTTGAACACGACCTGACCCTTTCCTCAATTTCTGGAATTAAACCGATTCCTGACTTTACAGAAAAGCGAATGGATAAGAGCTTGGAAAAGCGTGTAGAGCTGCATCTTCATACCGTAATGAGTGATTTAGACAGCGTGGTTGACATTAAAAAGGTTATCAATCAGGCAAAAGCCTGGGGGCATCCGGCAATGGCAATCACAGATCATGGAGTTTTGCAGGCATTCCCGATTGCGAATCATTGTATTACGATGGATGAACCGTTTAAGATCATTTACGGAGTGGAAGGTTATTTTGTAAATGATTTAAAGAAGCTTGTCACGAATGATAAAGGACAGACATTATTAGATGATTATGTTGTATTTGATTTGGAAACAACAGGTTTTAGTCCGATTCATGATGCGATTATCGAAATTGGTGCCGTTAAGGTAAGCAAGGGGAAAATAAGTGACCATTACAGTGTGTTTGTCAATCCGCAGCGCCCGATTCCACTTCGGATTACAGAACTTACAAGCATTGATGACTCAATGGTTGCAGATGCAAAGTCAATAGAAGAAATCCTGCCGGAATTCCTCTCTTTTTGTGAGGGGTGCAGTTTGGTTGCACATAATGCAGAGTTTGATGTGAGCTTTATCGAAGAGAATGCAAAAAGACAGGGATTTGAAACAGATTTTACGGTACTTGATACGGTACAGATGGCAAGGCTGCTTCTTACGGATTTGAATAAGTTTAAGTTAAATACAGTATGTAAACGATTGAATATCAAGCAGGAACATCATCACAGGGCAGTCGATGATGCAAGAGTAACGGCAGAGGTGTTTCTTCGTTTTGTGGAAATGCTTGAGGAGCAAGACGTACACACACTTGCCAAATTAAATGATATGGGAGCGATGTCACCGGATCTGATTAAGAAAGCACCGTCCTATCACGGCATTATTCTTGTAAAGAATGAGACAGGCCGTATTAATTTAAACAGACTGGTATCGGCCTCACATCTGGACTATTTTAACCGCCGTCCGAGAATGCCGGAAAGCTTGATTCAAAAGTACAGGGAAGGGCTTATTTTAGGGTCTGCCTGTGAGGCGGGAGAGCTGTTTCAGGCAGTCATCAGGGGGAAAAGTGAAGAGGAATTAGCAGAACTGGTCCGTTTTTATGACTACCTCGAAATTCAGCCAATCGGTAACAATATGTTCATGCTTGAAAGTGACAGGTACGAAGCGAAAACAGTTGAAGATTTACAGAATTATAACCGTAAGATTGTGGAACTTGGCGAAAGATATCACAAACCGGTTGTTGCGACCTGTGATGTTCATTTCTTAAATCCAGAAGATGAACAGTATCGTCGAATTCTCATGGCAGGAAAGGGATTTTCAGATGCGGATAATCAGGCACCGCTGTATTTTAGAACGACGGAGGAAATGCTTGAGGAGTTTGCCTATCTCGGAGAAGCAAAGGCAAAGGAAGTTGTTATCACCAACACAAATAAGATTGCTGATATGATCGAAAAGATTTCGCCGGTACATCCTGATAAATGTCCTCCGGTTATTCCAAAGTCTGATGAGACATTAACAAAAATCTGTTACGATAAAGCCCATGAGATTTATGGGCCGGATCTGCCGGATATTGTAGAGGAGAGACTACAAAGAGAATTGAATTCTATTATATCCAATGGATTTGCCGTAATGTACATTATCGCACAGAAGCTGGTGTGGGATTCGAATGACCATGGATATCTGGTAGGTTCACGTGGTTCCGTAGGATCTTCTTTTGTAGCGACAATGGCAGGTATTACGGAAGTTAACCCTTTGTCAGCGCATTATATTTGTCCCAAATGTCATTATGTAGATTTTGACTCTGATGCAGTAAGACCATATTCGAAAAAAGGTATGTCTGGCTGTGATATGCCGGATAGGGACTGTCCGGTTTGCGGCACACCGTTACAAAAGGAAGGACATGATATTCCATTTGAGACATTCCTTGGATTTAAGGGAAATAAAGAGCCGGATATTGACTTGAATTTCTCTGGAGAATATCAGTCAAAAGCGCATAAATATGTAGAAGTTATTTTCGGAGAGGGAAAGGCATTCCGGGCAGGAACCATCGGTACCCTTGCAGAAAAGACAGCATATGGTTATGTGTACAAATATTTTGAAGAAAGAGATATTCATAAAAGAAGATGTGAGATGGAGCGTTTGGCGGAAGGCTGTACAGGTGTAAAGCGAACCACAGGCCAGCATCCGGGTGGAATTATCGTAGTACCTCATGAACATGAGATTTATGAATTTACCGCAATCCAGCATCCAGCAAATGATGTGAATACAGATATTATTACAACACATTTTGAGTACCATTCTATTGACCACAACTTGTTAAAACTTGATATTCTCGGCCATGATGATCCCACTATGATTCGGCGATTAGAGGACTTAACAGGAATGGATGCGACAACGATTCCTCTTGATGATCCAGAAGTTATGTCTCTTTTCCACAGTACCGATATTCTTGGTATCACACCGGAAGATATTGGCGGAATTGAGATGGGTTCTCTTGGTGTACCGGAGTTTGGTACCGAGTTCGTTATGCAGATGTTAAAAGATACAAATCCAAAGTGTTTCTCCGACCTTGTTCGTATTTCTGGACTGTCCCACGGTACAGACGTATGGCTTGGAAATGCACAGACATTGATTGAAGAGGGAAAAGCAGAGATTTCTACGGCAATTTGTTGTCGAGACGATATTATGACCTATCTTATCAATATGGGACTTGATAAAGAACAGTCTTTTACCATCATGGAATCTGTTCGTAAAGGAAAGGGATTAAAACCAGAGTGGGAAGAAGAGATGACATCCCACGGCGTGCCAGACTGGTACATCTGGTCTTGTAAGAAGATTAAATACATGTTCCCGAAAGCGCATGCGGCAGCATATGTTATGATGGGCTGGCGTGTGGCATGGTTTAAAGTACATAAGCCATTAGCTTATTATGCAGCCTACTTTGGTATCCGTGCCTCAGCGTTTTCCTATGAGATTATGTGCCGGGGAAAAGAACGTCTTGACATTGCACTTACGGAACTTTTAAAAACGCCGAAGGATCAGCAGACGAAAAAGGATCAGGATACGATTCGTGATGGAAGAATTGCACAGGAAATGTACGCAAGAGGATTTGAGTTTATGCCGATTGATATTTATAAGGCAAAAGCAAGGGAATGTCAAATTATTGATGGTAAGATCATGCCGCCGCTTTCCAGTGTGGAGGGTCTTGGAGATAAGGCCTGTGAGCAGGTAGAAGAGGCAGCGAAACATGGTCCGTTTACCTCACTTGAAAACTTTAGAAATCAGGCGAAAGTCAGTAAGACGAACGTAGATAAGATGGTGGAACTTGGAATACTTACAGGACTTCCGGAAACTGACCAGCTTACATTTGATTTCTTTATGGCGCAGAGCCAGGTATAATGAGAGACAGAGAAAAGGAGAAAAGCATGAGTTATATTAAAAACGCAGATATTCAGGGAAATGCATGGGTAGCACCGGGAGCCTGTGTAGTAGGAAATGTCACATTAGGAGATGAAAGTTCTGTATGGTATAATGCGGTACTTCGCGGAGATATGGCACCGATTGTTGTAGGGTGTGGTTCTAACGTCCAGGATGGCACCGTTGTTCACGCAGATAATGGCTTCCCATGTAAAATCGGGAATGGAACATCTATTGGTCATAATGCGATTATTCATGGATGCACAATCGGGAATAATACCGTCATTGGAATGGGTGCGATTATTATGAATGGCGCGCAGGTTGGCTCCGACTGTATTATTGGAGCAGGAAGCCTTGTTACACAGGGAACGGTAATTCCAGACGGAATGCTGGCATTTGGTTCTCCGGCAAAGGTAATCCGCCCGCTTACTGATGCAGAGAAAAAGGAGAATCAGACAAACGGCATCAGCTACATGCTGATGAAAAATGTACAAAAAGGGTGAAAAAACTTGAAATATAGATAGGGGTTGGATTATAATAAGGCGAATATGACTTTTGGCAAACTAGAAAGGAGAACTTTTAATTTTATGTCGGATACTACAAATACAAGAAAATATAAAGGCTATGAGTTAGATCAGACAACTTCCCATCGCCGCAATCAGAATCGGCCGTGGTTCTGGAAGGTATTGGGTATTAGCTTATTGCTTACGGTGCTGATTCTTGCAGGTGTTGTTTTTGGACTTTTGCATAGAACGCATAAGAACGCAAAACACATGGAAGAGATTAATTCTGCAAATACAGTCGAGGCATTACTTAAGGAGCACAAGCTTGTTACAATTACAGCTTCTTACTCTCATTTGGCAGAAGGTTCTGATTATACGACAACCCGCCAGATTAAGAAAGATAAAAAGGGGAACTATTTCTCTTACTTTAAGAAAGAAGGTTCCGATGATGATTACAAAGAAGTAATCAGTAATAAAGAATTATATCGTTATAATGGGAAGTATACACAGTATTTCGGACTGGTTGGAAATGATTACGAGGAAGAATGCGTAAAAGCGATTGAGGACAGCATTTTCCAGGGAGATATGAAAGATCAGATTCAGAACGAAAAAGAACGTGATAGTACAATCACTTTACAGCTTACGACTAAGGTTCAAAGCGGAGATGATTATGATACGGAATACGGATTCTCTGCTGGAGATACGATTGAGAAAACGATTATTATTGATAAAAAGACACAGCTTATTACTTCTGTAGAGGAGAAATGTGGGGATGAAGTTTTCTATGGTTATACAGTAGAGTTTGACGGTGAAGAAAAGATTCCACAGTTCTATAAGGATTTAAAGAAGGAAAAAGAAAAGAGAGTATGTACTGTTTACTCTGATTATGATGGAGAAAAGAATCAGGAATATACATTTAATCTTCCAATTGATTTATACTTTACTGTACTTGATCATGATGGATATAAGGTATATGAAGATGAGGATGGAACGAAGGAGTTTACACATTATCAGATGGAAGTGCAGAATCCAGATTCTGATCTATCCCTCTATATAAAAGCAGAATCATCAAAATAAAGAGCATCTAGTCAGGTGTTACTTGACGAAAAGGGGAGGCTGCCGCGATCATATTCTGATGCGGTAGTCTTTTTTTTAGATTGTATTTTTTGAAAAATGCTTTCTGAAAAATATGCCGTAATTTGGGGCATGCAGGTTGCAGGGATATTTTTAAGACACTCGCTGATTGTGTTTGAAAAATAATTCAAGAATAAAAGAGGATTTGATTATGAAAACGAGAAGATTATTTTATGAAGATGTATACATTAGAGAGTTTGAGGCCATTGTACTTTCCTGTGAGGAAAGACAGGAAGGATATTATATCATTTTAAATGAAACAGCCTTTTATCCTGAAGGCGGAGGACAGCCAGCAGATAAAGGAACGATTGAGGGAGAAGAAGTTCTTGATGTGCAGTATGTGGATGGAGAAATCTGTCATATCATGAAAAAACCATTGAAAGCAGGGGAACAAGTTGTAGGACGAATCAACTGGGAATGGCGTTTTGACCTTATGCAGCAACATTCTGGCGAACATATTGTCAGTGGAATGATTCATGAAAAATATGGTTATGAAAATGTTGGATTTCATATGGGAGAAGAAGTCATTACAATTGATTTAAGCGGAATGCTGACAGAAGAACAAGTGGCTGAAATTGAACAAAAAGTAAATGATTATATTTGGATGAATCAGGAGGTAAATATTTTTTATCCAGATGAGAGACAACGAAAACTCATTCCATATCGAAGTAAAAAAGAACTTACAGGAGAGATTCGCCTGGTAGAATTTCCGGGAGCAGACCTTTGTGCCTGCTGTGGTCTTCATGTGACACATGCCAGCCAGATTGGTCTGGTCAAAATCCTTTCCAGTAAGAAGTTTCGTGACGGGGTTCGTATGGAAATGCTTTCAGGAAAACGGGCATTAGAATATCTGTCAAAAAGTGCGGAGCAAAACAGCCAGGTTGCAGTCAGACTTTCGGTAAAAGAAAAAGAGACAAAAGATGCAGTACAGAGACTTCTTGATGAAGTTTATAACTTAAAAGGTGAACTTGCAGCAGAAAAGCAAAAACATTTTGAACAGATAGCTGCTTCCTGTGTGGGAAAAGAAAATGTGCTGTTGATTGAAGGAGATATGGAACCAGTAGAAGTAAGAAAATGTACCGATGCGATTTTAGATACATGCAGCGGTGTTGCAGCTTTCTTTGCGGGAAATGATAAAGACGGATATAAATATGCCATTGGAGAACGGAACGGGGACATTAAAGAACTCGTAAAAAAGGTGAATAAAGAACTGAACGGACGAGGAGGTGGAAAACCATTTTTTGCACAGGGTTCTCTGAAAGCAACGCGAAAACAAATAGAAATCTTCTTTGAAAAGAAGGTAAATTTCCAATAATATAAAAAATAACCTGCAAAAGCCAGGAAAGAAAGCAAAAAGAAATTTCTTTACAATTATTTTCAAATGGGCTATTATTTTGATGAAAA
>ENA-OPSV01002143-OPSV01002143.1-human-gut-metagenome-genome-assembly--contig:-NODE-2143-length-12171-cov-2.355480_pt1 | contig 12171 bp, 10 predicted proteins | sample MGYA00241460_ERZ501912 | MGnify/ENA primary metagenome ERZ501912 (study PRJEB25962, sample SAMEA2042402) | human gut metagenome | biome: human gut; feature: human-associated habitat; material: faeces...
CCTGAACATGCATTTCAGCCAGTCTCTCTACCAAGAGTTTTATGACTTCGGGGAAATCGCTGTCACTGATTTCGCAGATGTTTGACCCCAGCACCAATTTAGGTAATGAAGCTGTTACTAACAAAACCGTTGTCATTCCACCTGATCTTGGTGATTTGCTCAATGTTAAGCAGGGCTGATAATGTCCCTCCTTCATTTTTTGTTTGTCCGGATTTTGCACGGCACAACAGCTTCTTTTAGCGGTAAATATAGTATGTGTGGCTGGTGTAAATGCTTCTGATTCTAAAATTTTAAAATCATTAACATTTAATATAAGCTTTACCGTATCGCATACGGCCCCGTTTTCATGATTGGAAGTCATCGTCATTTGCCGCCTCCAATAATTCGGGATGTTCACGCTTTGCCGTTTCAAATAATATTTTAAAAACTTCACATAATAACTTCTCTTGTTCAGCAACTTCTTGAGCTGTGAAACCTCTCCGGGAAGTGCTTTTATTTTTTTCACTCATGTCTGTCTCCTAAAAAATTGTGACAGACATGTCTTTACAAAATTTGAAATGAGATCTTTGGGGCATGAAATAAAAAATTTTAAAAATATTTTTTCAGCTTTTTGCTCAAAATAATCTCCAAATAATTTTTGAATCTTGTAAATAAATATATTTGTGCTTTAGTTCTCCGGCGTGAAAAAAATATTTAAAATATATATTTTACAAGATTCAAAAAAATTTTTATTGGTTCAACAGTTGTCTTTTAAAGAAAAAAACGCTCTTTATTGACCTCAATACAATATTTTTGCCCAATAACCACCTAAACGCTTGTAACTTGTAGATTCTTTGAAATCAAAAAAAAGGCCAAAGATATATATTTACAACTTTTTTATACGTGCAGCGTCCAAATACAATAAATTTATTTTTCTAGCCTTTTATGTTTTTATCTTTGAATCTTGTAAATAGATACATTTATGCTTTATTTTTTTCATTACGGAAAAATCATAAAACTTATATTTTACAAAATTCAAAAATTTTTGTGATTGAAAATTTTTCGTACACATATTTTTAAAGGAAATAAAATTACATTTTTTTAATTTGGTATTTTGGCTTCTGAATCTTGTAAATATACAGGTTTGACTTTTAAATATGCTTTTTTATCCCTGTTACTGAAAAAATTTTAGCCAATCACAATTTTAATAATTTTATATAAAGGAATAATTACGGAGAAATAATTTTATGGCACAGGCAACTCAAGAGCTAATCAAAGAAAATAACAAACTTAAAAAAATCATACATGTTTTAAAGACCCGGCTTAAACTTGCTAAAACAGAATATGTATGCCGATTTTGTGGTTACACTGCCCATAAACCACATGGCGGGAAATGTCCGCATAGCCCATATCCGAATAAATGTCATGAATTTATCAAAGCTTAAAAAAATACCCTGCAACCAATCGGCCACAGGGTATTTTGCGCTACAGATTAAATACTAAAATTTATATTTAGCATTAATCAAACCGGTATGGTCTTCGTAATTATCGCGGAATTTACCTTCATAACCAAGCGAAAGCTCAACGTTGTCGTTAACTTCCGCAGTTATGCCGGCACCAAATTCCATACCGAAACGATCAAGAGCTTCACCCTCAACCGCATAAGCCGAACCATTGGCCAGGGTTACGACCGAATTAACATCATCGTTAAACAGGTCGTAAGTTGCGGCAATACGGGCTTCTGGCTTAATATTCATACCGTTAGACAGCTCAAAATTTTTGCTGACTTTGGCACCAATGACACCGGTCAAGATGTCGCTGTCATTGGCAGAAACACGTTGGTCGGCAGAATCTTTATAAGCGTCCTGCTTGATATGAACATAACGCAAGCCAGCTTCCGGCGTAATGCCTAAGCTGTTGATGTTCATATCGTAACCGGTCATTGCCTGTAAGCCAAAGGTTTCGACATCGTAGTCAGCTTTGACACCAACTCCGGCGACACTCTTACTTTCTTCATAATCAGACCAGCCATAGGTCGCAATACCATTTACATACCAGTTGGATGGTTTATATTCACCATACAGGATGGCAGTATGTGTATCAACATCAGTATCACGCATGAAACCATCTATATCGGTGTTGGTATAAGCGTAACCAATACCAACCTTAGTATCATCGGTTACAAACTTCTCGGCACCGAAGGCGATACCGTTAGAATCTGCATCAAAACCCTTCGCCTTGGATGTATCGTCCAGTTTGGATTTGTTGAACAAGCCCTGAACCCACATTGCACCGCGTTTGAAGATATTGTCGCCGGAAGCCATACCTTCGCCACCTGTTGAGATTGAACCACCGGTTAAACGGGTTGATACGGCACCAAAGACCTGATTAGCTGTTTCAGTCTGGGTTTTCTGAACCATTGGCGCAACTTCCGGAGCAACGGCAGTCAAAGCATCTACATAAGCTTTTTGCTCGGCAGCATTGGTGCTGTTGGAGAGCTGTGCCAGTTTTTCTGTAACGGTGGCAGCAACCGGTGAGCTGTTTGATGCGCTGACACTGTCCCATGCCTCGGCTGTTCCGGCATTATTGACAGAACCACCGGCATCAACAACAGCATCTGTGGCAGAACCGACAGAAGTAACATCAAAAGTTCCATCGCTATTATCGGTAAATTCATAACGGGAATTTTGGCTCAGGTTGGCAAACTTACCTTCGATTTCTACCGTATCGGAATCTTCACCATTAAACAATTTTAAGGTTGTTGTTTCACCTTTGGCCAAGGCGGCACCGTTTAAGGTCATATTCAAATTTGTACCGTTTTCGCTGATATTAACGTAATTGGCATAGATTTTGCCATAGGTGTCTTTGTCCGTAACGGTAAATTTCAAAGTCGAATTGTCTTTGAAGTGAACACCTTCACTGTCAACACCTTTTTCACCGCCGGAATGCAAAGCATTTGTTCCTATATCAAGCGTTGCACCTTCGCCGACAATAACGCTGGAAGCGCCGCCGCTGATTTCCTTATCATAAACCATGGTGCCTTTTTTAATTTCAAAAATAACGGTGCCTGACTCCAAGGCAATAATACTATGCCACGTATTAGAAGGAATCTCCAGACCATATTTACCTTCCGAAGGATTGAGGCATACCTTATCTGTTACATTACCGGCATCATCATAAAAAAATGCCAGCAGACTTCCACGCAAAACCAGATAAGTTTCTTCCTTATCTGTATGACGGTGAGGAGGAAGATAAGTTCCTGGTTCCAAAGCATTCAGCAACCGATGAATAGGGGCATCCATAGACGCATGAAAATTATAATTCATACGTAAACGGGAATTCTCCTTGGCTTGTGAAGTAACGGTATCCAGCAGCTCTTCTGTTATCAGCTTCATCATAACCTCAGCAATTGAGCAAACTTGGCAGGAAGTTCTGCTTTACCCGCTTCAATAGACAAACTTTTTCCTTCTTTATCTAGTAATATAGCAGCCTTCTGCGAGGAAGCCAATGAGGCAACTTCCGCCACATTACCAGCAACAAACAAGCATCCGGAAAAAAGAGGGGTAATCACCTTCCGGGTATGCCCTTTCCATTTTACAAACACAGCCTGCATCGGGCAATATGTAGTATATCCCGCAGCATTCAAACGCTGCATCAACTTATGTTCAGACTTAGGTGCTGTGTACAATGCATGCCAGCACATCATATCATTATCCGTCATCATATTGTTTGCTTTTTCCATCCCTTTAATAAATCTTTTACAAATAATATCCATCCCACACTGCCGACACCTGCCAAGAACATGAAGCCGATCAAAATCATCAATTTATTGGGCTTTGCAGGCTTCAAAGGTACCGTAGCCGGCTGGACAACCGTATATACCGGTGTAATCTCCTGCACCTTAGCTCTTGCCATCTGCAATTGTTGAGACACTTGTGTATATACTTGATAGGCTAAATTCATTTCATTCTGTAAACGCTCTTGCTCTGCGCGATAACTCAGTAATATTATATTCTGGTTTGCATCTACAAAATTTGCGTATTTCTTCTGGGCATCCTCATAACTGGCCTTTGCTTCTCCATAAAGTTTTTCGGTAAATGCCAAATCATGACGAGCCTTATTAGTCCGATAATCTGTGATGTAGTTCTGCAGGCAATGCATCACGGTATCCGTCAGCGAAGCAGATATCAAAGGATCCTGCATAGTAACAGACAAGGTTGTCACACCTGTCTTTTTGTCTACGGAAACAGAGATACGTTTACTTAAAGCATCTGCAATGGCAGACTCATCTCTAGTAAGACGAAAAGGATCCAGCTTTGCGTCCCCCTCTTCCGGTTCATCCTTAAACAAAGACAATGTCCATCCTAACACTTTAAAAGGAGCGGAGAAAATTGCACTCCACCAAGGAGAACGCTGTTCTTCTTTCAAATAAGCATATAAAGTCGTGTCTACTTTTGCTTTCTGATCCTTGACTTTAACATCGAACAGTTCAATCAGAAAAGGAGTAGAACTTACAATATCAGGATAAAGTTCGGGTGACAAAGCATCCTCACCAGAAGAAGTGCCCAAATTGATACCCGCCGTGGCTGCAAGGGCTCCCATACTTCCACCACCAGATTTGCCACCACTCTCCGGAGCCAATGTCACACTTGTAGAGTACTCCTTAGGAATACTAAATGCAACAACCAGTCCTACAAGAGCAGCGATACCACACGCCTTAAAAACCAATTTGCGACTAGCCCATACTTTCTGGGCCAGTTCTATCAAATCTATTTCTTGTTCCTCAGGTTGTGGAGAGGTTATGTTTTGTATTCTTTCTTCGCTCATAATTCAAATTACTTAAAGAGATTAACCATAGTCGCAATCATCGCTGCAATAGAAGCTGTCGTACTTCCCATTCCCAGAATTTCAGCAGTAGTCATCTTCTTTTTCTGTTCTTTACTTGGAACAATTATTTCACAACCAGGTTCAATGGCTTTCTTGTTCCCTGCTTTTAAACGAGAAACTGTACCATTCATGTATATTACATAGACCTTACGTTTCTTGGCATCATTACCAAAACCACCAGCTTGATTGATGTAATATTTCAAGCTTTCACCCTTTTTATATAAAACTGTATTCGGATACATTACAGCACCGTTGATTTTCACTGTACTTACGTACTCCGGAACAAATAACACATCTCCCTCACGAAGCACCATATCAGCATCTGAACCGGGATTCTTCAAAGCCTCTCCCAGATTTATACCTACAGAATAGGTATCAGACAAATCCAATTTTTTTACAGATATGGAATCTCCACCTCCCGCTTGCGCCATACGCAGGGCATCTTCTTTACGGCGAAATTCTTCTTCGGTCATCCTACGAATAAGACGCGCTCCTTTTACATAAGCATCGGGAGTCACTCCACCAGCCTTAGCTATCAAGTCACTCAAACGTTCATTTTTTTTCGATAGTGCATAATTACCGCTAAAAAGAACTTCTCCTCCCACCATAACATTCTGTTGTTTAAAATAAGACGGACTCTTACGAATATAAACTTCATCAAAAGGTTCAAGATGGAAATCCTGGCTTCCTTCTCCCACCAATAAGCCATCTTTCAAATCAAAAGAGAAATTCTGGCCTACTGTAGTACTGAAAGATGTACTCTTCGTATCTTTCATACGCCGTGCCACTTCAACTTTCGTCGTAGCCGCTGCCTCCAACAAGCCACCAGCCTGCAACACCAAATCCTCTACTGTCATTTTATCAGAATAGAGATATGTACCCGGATTGGCAACTTCACCATGGATGGTAAGTGTAGCTTCTTCCTTCAAATCATGAATACTTGGGATATATAAAATATCATTCTTCTGCAAAGGAATATCTGCAGCCGTCCCGTTCAGCAAACCTTTCACATCTACTTGTATAATCTCATGCGACAAGTCTTCAAGCTCACGATCGATTATAGCACGGTTTAAGAATGCATCTCCGCGAAGTCCTTCTGCTTTCTTAATCAGCTGTTTCACTGTATTCATCGTACCGTCCAACTGATACAAGCCTTCACGATATACAGCACCGCGGACTTCCACACGATTCTCAAAACGTTGTAAAACGGAATCAACCGTTATCTTATCACCGTCATCTACGCGGAATACAGAATAATCCATCTCATCCACATTATAAATTTGATGCTCACGTCCACTTTTACGGATTATACGTAATGCTTTTTTATAAGCATCACCCGTAAAACCACCTGAATACTTCAATAATGTGCCTACGGTTTCAGTGGGTTTCATTTCATAAAACATCGGACGTTTTACCTTACCCAATATCTGTACCAATGACTGGTAAGGATCCACAAGAATTACATCACCATCCTGCAGACGGATGTCATCCTTCATTTTTCCTTTCATAAGTAAATCGTAAACATCCAAATCTGCTATTGTATTTCCATTGCGAATCACTTTAATACTGCGTAAACTACCAATCGGATTCACACCACCTGCACGATATAAAGCATGGAATACGGAAGCAAATGATGAGAGGGTATAAGTTCCGGGCACCATAACTTCACCCATAACGTTTACTTGAATAGAACGTATTTCTCCTAATGTCAATTTAACTTGGGTAGAGGGAACATTTCCAGTTACTCCAGAATATATTCTGGCAAATTCTTGTTTCAAATAATTATTGGCTTCACTTACTGTTTTACCACTCAGATAAACCGGTCCTAAATTATTCACAAGAATACTTCCTTCCGGAGATATTGTTTGTCGGATTGTTGTTTCAGAAGCTCCCCACACATCAATAATCACCTCATCACCAGGTCCCAGACGATAATTCTCGGGAGTAGCAACATTCACATTAGGTTCGAAAGTCAAATTATCGTTAGTAAAAATATTATGACCATAAATTTGCGAAGTCGGATCCCCCGCCCCTTTCTCTTGAGACAAGGAACGATTATCCATCATTTGTAAAGAATCCCCTGCAACATCCGTTTGCCTGGCAGAATACGTTTCCGAAGTTGTACGCAACCCTTTGACTACGCCACTCATTTCACCACGTTGACGAGAACGTTTCTCATCTTGGGTATTGCTCTGCGGACTTCCAGATTTAGAATGTTCATACTTTTTCTGAATTCTTTCAACTTGTTCCCTTGTCACTCCCCGCCGCATTAATTCAGTAGTAATCTGCTTTTGATTTTTACCCATCTGCTGAGCGCTTTTTACATACTGAACAACCTGATCATCTGACATCTGCTGAGCAAAAGCTACTCCTGACAAAGTAAATACCAAAAAGAATAGTGTTATTAATCTACGCATAAAATATTCTGATTAATCTTTTGAGTTCTTGTAATAAATATAAATCGGGCACAAAGGTAATATATTATTTTATAATATACATTTATTCCACTTCTAAGTTTCAGAAAAAGCATTAAAAAGCTGTCATTTTCACGTCTTTTCCTTGGGTAGAAGAAAGTGAGAAAATTGGCACTATTTTTTTCATTAGTCCAATCAAAATAGCCTTTTTTTCGGTATAACTATGTTGCACCAAGGCCAGCACTTCTTCCCGCACATGTTCATAATCATCAACAGATGCCTTTTCACGCTTTATCTTTTCACTGATTACAGAATCCAAAAGCCCATCCCCAGGCCCTCCTACAATGTACACTTCTCCTCCATCCCCCATGACTCCCACTTCCAGGGTGAGCATACAAGCTTCAGACAAGGTCATCAAACAATGCGCATTCATCGGATACATCTCACTCAAACGTACTATGAACATATCAGTTTCCCCTTTGTCGCGTTTCAACCTGCAATAAGATGACTGCACATACATTTCCGCCACACGCTTACTATATTCCATAGCATTCTCCGGATGACGTGCATTAGTTACAGACATCATAACCATACGGGACACTCTATACTTTACCGCCAGGTCCGCAATATTCACTGTTCCCGATATATTCGTTTGAATTGCCTCTGACACAAAATCATCCATCAGTTGTACATGTTTATAAGCAGCAGAATGAAAAACAAGTTGAGGACGTGTTCCTTCAAATATAGCCTCCATACGCGTACGGTTAGCAACATCTGCAACCAATACGCGGACCTCCAGATTCTTCCAATGATCAGACAATTCCAACTGTACATCATACAATGGGGACTCTGCCTGATCTACCAGAATCAACTGATAAGGATTCAGTGTAGCCAACTGGCGGACGATTTCCCTTCCTACAGCTCCCGCTGCTCCCGTAACCATTACTCTACGCCCCTCAATATGGGCCGCAATTTTACGCATGTCAACTTGTACCGGTTCTCCACGAAGCCAATCTTCTATTTGAATGTCCTTGATCAGTCCATCATCCATACAATCGCTTAAGGGAGGAACGGTCATTACATGAATATCATGAGAGAACAGTTTATCCAGCATTCCGGAATTTTCCAAATCCGATACCTTGCTTGGAGAGATAATGATTGTATCCACTTTCTTTTTCTTTAGACGATCAAACAGCTGTTCATCATTGGGATATACCCTGCATCCCATCGTATGTTTACCTATCATATCAAGTTCGTCCGAAATAAAGCCACGCAGGCGATAATGATTATTACGACTAACTCTCAAGGATTTTGCAACATCGACTCCAGTCCCATGGAATCCATAAATAAAAACATTCACGCAATGACGTGCATCAAAAGCAATAGCTTCATAAAGCATCTTCACAGCAATGCGCATACAAACCATCAGAGAGAAAGTAAACATATATGCCATAAACAGAATGCTGTTCGGCAAAGTTTCTTCAAGCCCCAAAACAGACCAACAGAAATTCCCCAAAAACAGTACAACATAGCTTATCGTAAGGCTCCAAAACACACGATAAATATCTACAAAAGAAGAAAAACGGATGACACCTACATAAGTACGGAAAATATGAAAGAAACAGACATTACACAATACAGCCCAAATGGTCAGCCATACATACAAAGAAATTTCATAAGATACGGACGAAAGCCTATATTGCAAAAAACATGCAGAAAGTATGGAAATCACAACGATAATTACATCTACCGACAACACCACCCATTTGGACGCTATGCGTGAAGAAAGATATTTATAATATGTTCTAAAATTCATAATCAGTATCAGACTTTTTGCTATAGGACCTACGACAAAGATGCTTCTTTTCGTTTTATTATCCAATTTTTAAGGCAATAAAGTTCAGAACATTCAAACAGAAAATTATTCTACTAAAATATTTCTAAAAAAAACAAGGATTCTTTTTGCCTTTTCAAATAAAGATGTACCTTTGCACCCCGTAAACAAAAGTTTATTGCCGCTATAGCTCAGTTGGTAGAGCAACGCATTCGTAACGCGTAGGTCGCCAGTTCAAGTCTGGCTAGCGGCTCACTCAAAGACTGATATTTAAAACACTGAATATCAGTCTTTTTTCTTTTCTCAAAATAGCCTAAAGCTATTAAAAAAAACGGCACGATTTTCACCCGTGGAGCAAAAAGGGTGTCGAAAAGGGTGTCGAAAATTTTAGTAGTTATGGCAAAATTAGCATTAACAGTATTAGCAGCAAGAAAAGCTGCAAATGGCATGTACCCCATCTTTGTACGCATTGCAGCAAAGAAAGAAAAGGCGTATATCAAAACCATGTACGAAATTTCCGATTTAAGTCAATGGTATAACGGGAAGGTTGTAGCAAGAACTGACGCTGCGATGATGAATAAACGGCTTTTATTCGAGCTAAAGAAATATAATGACCGCGTAAATGCAATAGAAAACAATGACACATATACGGCTACTCAATTAAAGCTTATAGCTATCCAAGCGGACAAAGTTACACAGAATACATCTACATTCACAGACTTCTTTAGAAAAAGAATTGAAGAATTAAAAAAAGACGGGCGAGAAAACTATGCAAAAATGCACGAAGAAACATTGCGTATATTCCTGCTTTCAGAAGGTGAAGTACCCTTTGTTATAATGAACCACATCACAGTAGAACACTTTGATACTTATATGAAAAGAAAAGGCTACAGTGACGGAAATAGAAACATCCGGCTATCTCACATCAAAGCAAGAGTAAACGAAGCGATTAAATACGGACTTATCAAATGCGAGAAACATCCATTCGCTTACACCAAGCTACCCACGTCTGTACCCAAGGATTTAGATATAAGCATTACGGATTTTATTAAAATCAGAAATGCAGATACTAACGAAAGTAAACGTTTAACCTTGGCTAAAGATATTTTTCTGCTTTCCTTCTACACTGGCGGCATCAATCTTGCAGACATTGTGAAGATAGACTTTAGCGGAAACGAAATAAGCTATACAAGGCAAAAGAGTAAGGAACACAAGCGAAAAGACAAAGTAACGCGTATAGGCATCACACAAGAAGCAAGGGAAATTATCAACAAGTACATAAATTCAAAGGGTGTTTTAGACTTCGGATATAATTTTTCCTATATTAATTTGTGTAGGTATATCAATAGCTGCTTAAAACGATTAGCTAAAGAGTTGGGCATTAAAAGCAATATATCGTTCTATTCAGCACGAAAGACATTCGCCCAATTTGCCGCAGAAATTGCCATACCCTACCCTATTATAGAATACTGTTTAGGGCACTCGGTAAAAACGAATATCACTATTAATTCCTACGTTAAAGTAAAGCCACAGCAAGCGGATGCAGCAATAAGGCGTGTGATTGAATATACAGAACATCCCGAAATGTTTGAAGACTTTATAAACCTACGGAATCAAATGCAAATGATGATGATGTAAGATTATACATTATTATATTATATAGAAAAAAATAATCACCCAAAAGCTTGCATAATAAGCAAAAGCATATTACATTTGTAGTGTCAAACAAGAGTTCTTAATTTTAATGTTTAAATGATGGAAAAAGATGAAAGAAAAGAATTAGAGCAAGAGTATGAAAATCTAAAGTTGCTTGCAGCGTTCCACGATTCATATGGGATTCCCGAAAATGAAAGAGAACGTGAGGAATTAATAAATGACATACTCGACCGGATGAATGAGATTCGGAAGAAATTAGAAAATGAGTAAGTAACCGCCCTCCCTTCGGGGAGGGCACAATGAATACAAACTATGATAAATTGGGATGAATGTTTACCGACTTCGGACATGAAAGCGGAATTTGAAAGATTTAAATCGTTATCTCCCGAAGAAAGAAAGAACTTCAAAAAGGAGATGCAAGATAAGTACAGCAAGCTTTCAGAAGCAGAAAAAACAGTTTATAAAGAAGCATCGGAAGCTGGTTTAAAAGCAACGATAGAAGCTTGTAATGATTTTATAAGCCGTGCTGATGAAGCTATTCTCCGGGATAAGCTTGGAGAATTGCCGGAAGCTATTTCATTTAGCTACATAGCAAAGAAGTATTTCGGGAAAAGCCGTAACTGGCTATATCAACGCATAAACGGCTATAACGTTAACGGGAAAAAGGCTCGCTTTACTGAGAATGAATTTCAGACATTTCAAAATGCACTGAAAGACATTAGCGCAATGATTAATCAAACATCGCTTAAACTCGGTTAAGAACATTGTTTGACACCGCCCCGTAGTTGAGCCGCTACGGGGTTTTTATTTATAGAAAAGCCCCAACCCTTACGAGTTGAGGCAAACACTTGTCGCTACAAGTACACTTCTACTTCCTTATTCTCCTATATACGAGCCAAACCGCAACCGTCAAGACAAAGGCAAGAATAAAACTAATCGCCCAACCTCCGACCTTTATTTTTGCATTTTCCCACCTTGTCAGCTTCTTTTCAACGGGGTAAGGTACTTGAACACTATCAACCTTTAGAACTGTATCAGTTTTATTTAGAAATAGATACTTATACAGATACTTTTCTTTATACTTATACACTGTATCACCCTTAACCATGTAGAATACACTATCACGCTGATAGATGCTATCATGCCGGATGCTGTCACGTGTCTTGTATTCGGTTTTTACTGTCTCTACCGGGACATACCTAACCGATGTACATGAACATATTGTGAGTGCCCAAAATATGATATAAAATAGCTTTATCATAATGCAAGTATTTGTCTTTTCAGATTATTTGCATCGTAGCTAACATGTACCCACGAAAAGCCTTTTTCATCAATCAACTGTTTAAACGGCAAGCCAAGCTCTTGAATAAGGTAAAATAGCCGCTTGTTTTCTTTGGGGAT
>ENA-OPSV01002154-OPSV01002154.1-human-gut-metagenome-genome-assembly--contig:-NODE-2154-length-12112-cov-2.350419_pt1 | contig 12112 bp, 9 predicted proteins | sample MGYA00241460_ERZ501912 | MGnify/ENA primary metagenome ERZ501912 (study PRJEB25962, sample SAMEA2042402) | human gut metagenome | biome: human gut; feature: human-associated habitat; material: faeces...
TCTTTTACGTTAAGGGTTAGTTTACAAGCACCCTGCTGAGGAGCACACCAGCCAACACCATGTGTAAAACCTGAAATATCTTTGATTTCTTTTGAGTGAACCCATTTTCCTTCTTCTGGAATTGGAGCAGGTTCATGCTTTGCGCCCTTAGCTACAGGACACATCATTTCAACTTCTTTTGAATAAATCATCTGAATAAATACTCCTTTCGAAATATAAACTATGGATTAAAATCCATGTTAATGCAGTATAGATAACATAATAAATTATTACTGCTCTATCTGTGAGTTTTCATTATCGCCCACACTCGCTTTGTATTTTCTCATAAAATGACAAAATAGTCCATAGTTTAATCGAAAGTTTTTTATTTTTAAGTAATTATTTCTGTTTTTTACTAATAACTATATCTCCAAATTGTTTTTATTTGATTTTTTATTCTGTCAAAACTCCATTTTTTTGTACTTCTTACTTTACAATATGGATCATTAACAAGAAATCCTTCATCTGTGTAACCGTATATTACAATAAAGTGTCCCTGTGTTGTAAAATCTCCTGCACCAACAGAGCAAATCAGCATATTTCCGTTATCAAGTGCATTTTCCATCTCAATCTGTGAAACAGCCATCTGATTAACAGTTATTCCGTAGTTCTTAGCCACCTGCGACATTAAAAGCCATGATGTTCCCTGTCCATTAACATAATATCCACTCTCTTCGCTGTGTCTGGCTATTTCTGCCGGTGTAGCTTCTGAATTATGCGTAAGTCCTACAATAACCATTGACATACATGTGGGACCGCAGCCTGCCATACCGATATTTTCATCACCATAAGGGATATAAGCCCATCTTTCATCCCACTGAATAAATAAAGGATGTGCACTTTTTCTTTCTTTTTCTGTAATTTTAATATCACTTAAATCTATTTCCTCATTAGAATCCTGTGCTGTTGTTTCCTGCACTGTTTCTGCCTCTGTTAAAGTTGTTTCTTCTGATTCGTCTGACTGTGTTTTTAAATATTTTAAAGTGTACTGATTGTCAGGATATCCAATAAGAAAATCCTGCATTTCAGGATTGTTCAAAACTGCATTAAGCATTCCCTTTGGATATTCATCTATTCTGTCATAAATCTTTTTATATTTTTCATCGTGTTTTGATCGTTCTTTAAGCTCTGCAACGATTTTTTCTGTTGTTCTTGTTTTAGGCTTAATTGTTTTATATACTTTTGTATTCTTGTTTGTTGTAGTTTCAGTTTCCTTCTGTGCTGTTTTATTTTTATTTTCAGTAATAGATGCTGTTACTTCTTTTTTCGCCTCTCTTGACTTTTCAGCAGGTAATATTACAACAATCGAAAAAATAATAATTACAACTAATGCTATGGGATAAATATTTCTTTTTAGTATAATCAAGAGTTTTTCTCTTGGTGTAAGTTCTCTCCTTCTTCTACTTCTTCGTGTGTAATCTCTGTTATTTTCCATTATTTATACCCATATCCTTCTATTTTTTCTATGCTTCTCATTAAATTAATTGACAACTAATTCGATTTTTATGTGCCAATATTTAATTGCACAATTATTATCATGTACTTATTTGTATCATTTTTGCATACTTTTTTTTATTCTACTAATTCAAGGCAAAAAAAACAATATCAAAAACTACTTAAATTTCACTTTTTTCGTCTTTGATATTGTTTAGACTGTGATAAGATGCTTATTTTATTTTTTTTACCACTTTATAATTGTTTAAATCCAGTACTTTTACGTCTTTTCCCAGAGTGACGATGTAGAAATAGTTATCTATATAAAGTCCTCTCACAGCACAAGACTCCCCTGATAATGAAACTTCTGCAAGCTTTTTAAATTTATTATTTTCAAACCTGTATAAAACATAAACATCTTCGTAGTTACCATTTGAAAGTGTTGCCTTAAATCCGATTAAGTTCTTTTCTTTATCTACTATAATTGATTTATAATCATGTAAGGCATCTGAATACATATATCTTTTCAACACCTTCTTAGAAATCTGTTTTGCCTTTCCATTAGATACATTGTACATTTCAAGTTTCAGATAATTATCATTTTCCATTCCAAGTCCTAACATTGAATTTTCATCATAGAAATGAAGATAATCTGAATAGCCCGGAAGTTTCAACTTTCCTACGATTTTAGGATTTTTCATATCTGAAAAGTCTACTGTAAATAATGGATCAGTATTTTCGTATGTTACAAAATATCCATAGTTGCCCAAGTATCTTACTGCATAAACACTTTCATTCTTTGCAAGTCCTTTAATACTTGCCACCTCTTTAAGATTTTCATCAAGTACATATACATTATTATCTAAAACTTCTTCCTCATAATATTTTTCATAATCGTTAGTGTTCACAATATTTTCGGAAATTATTTTACCTTTTCCATCTTTAAGAACTGTTCTTTCTCCCGCATATGATGAGGTACTATTACTTGAAACAAATCTTAAGCATTCGGCTTTTTCATCAAAAGACAGATTGCTATCTACGTATCCTTCTACACTGTTTTCGTTTACAAAGTTTAATTTTCCGTCTTTATATGAATACTTTACAATATTTGTTTTTATCTGACTTTTAAAATATCCTATTTTTCTTGTTTCTGTAACCTTTGACCAGTCATATTCTCCACCATATGCCTTTTTGACCTTTTTTATTTCCTTGGCTGACAGATTTTTTTTGGATTCCTGCAATTTTCCAATATTTTTCTTTTTTAGTATATTCTTGCCTTTTTTTGTGTCAGAAATATCTATTTCCTCATATTCATCATCAATTAAATATATGTTGTTTTCACTGACATATACGTTTTGAACATTTCCTGCAATTGCTGTCTGGTCATAGAATTTATCGGGGTTATTGATATCCATAACTGTTATAATAGTATAACTGCAGTCATCTATTTTGTTTGGCAAATAGATTTTTGAATAATCCATTGGTTTTTCATTAATTTCAGGTACACATGAGTCTTTTTTGTCAGTTATGTTTACATTTGCCTCAGATATTGTATAAACATAATTACCACTTAATTTTGATGAATCAAAATCTCCCTGCTGAGTGTTCTGTTTTATTAATTTAGGATTACTTCTGTCTGTTATATCATAAACAGATATTATTGTTATGGATTTTCCGTTGTTTACTCCACAACCTTTAGACGTAACCGAATCTTCTATGCCATACAGAACATCATCTTCATATACACCTGAAATTACTATTAATTTATTATCTGCATAATATATCTCTTTTACATTTAAATCTTCTTTGTTATATTTAATCTTTATTTTTGCTATTTTTTTAGTCTCTTTGCCCTGTGCCTTCACAATATTTACTACTGACTTTTTGTCATTTACAATATAAATATATTCACCATCAGTTTTTACAACATCACCTTCATCCACACCTTCTGTCTGGATATTTGTTGTTGAATATGCTTTTGAATCTGATTTTTTCTTTACGCCATCACTGGATATGGTGCTGTCAGAACTACTACTTTTTGCTGTTGCCTTAGTTCTATATGCATCGCTATGATCTGTAGCTTTTTCTGACATTATTTTGTATATTTCATCATAAGAAGATGCCATTCTTGATTCATTGTTTTTTGCTACATGGACTGTTCTTGAAGCCAGTTCTCTTGCTTTGTTTTCAGTGTTTGTTCTATACCAGAAAACTATTCCAACAACCAGTACAAGACAGGCTGCAAGCCCTGTGCAAAGTCTGATTATCATCTTATTTTTGTTTTTTCTGCCTGTGGTTCTAATCTGATTAATCACATTAATATCTGTAGAAATCTTTGGAATATCTTCGCTGTCCTTTTTTATAAGATTTGCTATTTCAATGTTTTCCACATCAATTTCATCGTTTAGTTTATTTTTCATTTTTTCATTCTCAACCTTTTTGCTCGATTTATTCATTACTCTACCTCCAAATACTTTTTCATCTTCTTAAGACTTCTGTTAAGCCTTGACCTTACAGTTGAAGGATTCATTGATAGAATTTCTGCTACCTCATTGCTTTTATAGCCTTCCACTACGCATAAAGAAACAATCATTCTATCTTCCGTATTTAGTTTTGATAACGCTATCTTCACATCTGTTTTTTCGGCATTGCCAATGTTACTGTTGCTTTCAACTTTTTCCATATGACTTTCGTCTTTTATGTTAGGATTAAAAACATTAAATTTATTGTATTTATAATTAAGTTTCTGCTTGCACTTATTAGTTAGAATTTTTAAAATCCAACTTTCAAATGCATCTGCTGACTTTAACTTTTTAATACCTTTTAATGCATCAATAATTGTTTCACTTACTATGTCTTTTGCAAGCTCACTATTTCCTAATATGTACAAAGCCATTTTGTATAAATCATTGTTTATATCTATGTATATTTGTTCGAAAGCCTGCATATTGCCTTTGGTTGCCGCCAAAACATCTTTCCTGTTAAAATTCATACCGGGTACCCTCTTCCTACTTTTAACTTTTTGCGTTTACATTTATATAGTGTAATAAATTTCTCAAACTGTTGCATTAAATTTAAAATAATTTTCTTATTAAAGAAAAATATCTTTTTGGCATATGTCTTTTCATACGCAAAAAGATATTTTCAAATTATTATTTGATTATATTATTATAAATAGAACTGATTTCATTCTCATCCATATAAGGTATTAAGTAGTCATCGCACAACATTGATGCAAGGATATGCAGACCACCTTTAGCAATTCTTAATTTCTCTTCCAATATGTTCTGATTAATTGTTATGTACTGTATATTACAATATTTAATTAATGAATATCTGGTTCCCATAGTACCTTCCCTTACTCCAACCAATTCGTCACCAATGAAAACACCACAGGTAATGAAACTTAAAATCTTTGCTATAAACATATAAAAAAATATAAATGCTGAACCTGCAACAATTGCCATTTCAAACACTTTTGAAGGATTTACATAATAAATTATGCTTGCTGCAACAATCAAAACAATAACAGAATTAATTAAGTAATCCACAATATATTTTATTTTGACTTTATCAGGTTGTTTCTTTATATCCCCATCAATTCCTTCGCTAAATTCCGGCAATAACTTATCAATATATGATTTTAACTGTTTCTTGCTACAATAAAACGTAAAATAGGCACTGGCCTTATCATCATCATTTAAGCCTACATTTACTATTTCAGCTGAATATTTTCTAAAAATTCTTGCAATAAATGTCTGATGAACTACAATGGCATTAATCTTGTCTATGGGAATGGCAAAATCTACTTTATTGTAAAGACCATATTTTATATAAAGCTTGTTCTTTCCACGTCTTGCCTTAAAATCATACATTTTAAGAAAACTTTTTGCCATAGAATAAAGAGAACCTATAATCAAAATGATTAAAGTAATTGCACCACCTAATGAAGCAATAATTGTTTTCCCATCGTTTATGTCCGAAACAATTCCTGCTATAAAACCGGCTAAAGAACCTAAAAATAAAAGTATTGTTCCAACACTTAGAGAATAAAAACCATTTATAATAATGTCTTTTGATGTTACTTCAATGTCATATTTCACGTAAGGATTAACTTCTTCCTCTTTTTCAAGAATTGTTCCTGTGTTAATTTCTTCAACACGTCTATTTATATAATTTCGAAGTTCTTCTCCCTGTTGCTTTTTTAGTATAAGCTTAATATCTGTTCTATCTGCAGTGGATAAGCTATTAGTATCCAGTTTCAAATTGCAAGTTCCAATAATCATTTCAAAAATATTCTGATTAATATTGACATTAGAAATATTCTTTATTCCAACAGTATTCTTTACACTTCTTAATGTATTTCTCTCAACTGTTATTGTGTCGTTGCCAATTATTATCCAGGTTTTATACCATCTTCTAACCTTAAAGCCTATAATAAGACCTAGTACTGCCAGAATTGTAATCACAACGATAATCACAATCATTGCATATTTAGGATTATCTATCAAAGCTACTATATCGTTGCTATCTCCATCAGTATCACTTAATATGTCCGGGATTGACTGAACCCCAACAATAAACAGAAATATTAACAACCCACCCAGCTGTTCAATAACATCGGAGAAATGATTTCTAAATCTTTTTGTTTCCATACTCATTACTCCTGTGTTTCATTCAGCTTTTTCTGTTCTTCTTCATTTCGTTTTTTCTGCTCTTTGGCAATTTGATTCTTCTGTTCTACTGCAATCTGGTTTATTTTCTGTTTTAAGCTTTCAGTTATTTTTTCTGCTTTTTCATTTTCAAGAAATCTTATTTCCACATCACCACCTGCAGTTGTAACCTTAACTCTTGCCACATTGCAAAGCTTGTCGAATGGTCCCTGACTAATCTGTAGTTTATGTAATCTTTCAATTGGAACTATATTTCTTTGTGTAAAAACATATCCCTCGATAATATCAATCGATTCCTCATCTATCTTATATCTGTATCTGTGAAATCTAAAAACAGGACTAATGATAGCGTTAAAAACCAATATTATTGCAATTATCAATCCCAAAATAACTAATATTCCAATATTATTTGGAATAACAAACAATAATTCCAGTACAAATATAATAGCAAGTATCGCTATTGTTCCCGTAATTGTCCCAAAGTACATATTCAAAAGTGCGTTTTTTGATAATTTTTCGTACAATTTCTTAATCAGTATTTTTTAAGTACTTAACAACAAAACAATTTGAAAAAAAAAGCTTTTAGGCATATAATCTTACTTGAATTAGTTTAAGAAAGGAAATTCCTATGTTTACAATTGATTTTAATACTCCAATACATGTACATTTTATCGGAATCGGCGGAATAAGCATGAGCGGTCTTGCAAAGATTCTTCTTGATCGTCATTTTACCGTATCCGGTTCTGATGCACATATATCAGATTTAACAACTGAATTACAGCAGGACGGATGTATAATCTCTTATCCACAGTCTGCTGACAATATCACAGGTGACATTGACCTTGTTGTATACACAGCCGCAATCCACCCTGATAATCCTGAACTTAAAGCTGCTGTTGATGCTGGTATCCCAACACTGACAAGAGCTGAGCTTCTCGGACAGATTATGAAGAATTACCATACTGCCATCGGTGTTTCAGGAACTCATGGCAAGACTACAACAACTTCAATGCTTTCACAGATTATGCTTGAAGCAAATACCGACCCTACTATTTTGGTTGGTGGAATTATGCCGGCAATTAACGGCAACACACGTATTGGTCATTCAGACAATATGATTACTGAAGCTTGTGAATATACTAACAGCTTCTTATCTTTTGCACCTACTATTGGAATTATTCTTAATGTGGCTGCAGACCACCTTGATTTCTTCAAGGACCTTGATGACATTAGACATAGTTTTAGAAGATATGCAGAACTTATTCCTGAAGGCGGTGCACTTGTTATTAATAGCGATATTGATAACCTTGACTATTTTACTGAAGGGCTTAAGTGCAACGTTATTACTGTAGGCTCTGATCCTGAAAAGAGTATGTATAGCGCCGCTAACATTACTTATGATGAGTTTGCAAGAGGTTCTTATGACCTTGTTGTAAACGGTGAAACTAAGACTCATATCGTTTTGAAGGTTACAGGGGAACACAATATTTACAATTCACTTGCATCTATTGCTGCTGCTCATTTTATGGGTATTGACGATAACAGCATTATTGCTGGTTTACAGCAGTACGGTGGAACTGACAGACGTTTCCAGTACAAAGGCAAATTAGGTGATATTACTGTTATTGATGACTACGCTCATCACCCTGATGAAATTAGAGCAACAATTAAGACGGCTAAACATTATCCACACAAGAAGATGTGGGTTGTTTTCCAGCCACATACATATACAAGAACTAAGGCTTTATTACCAGAGTTCTGCAAAGCTTTATCAGAAGCAGACGCTGTTGTTCTTGCAGATATTTACGCAGCAAGAGAGAAAGATACTCTCGGAATCAGCTCAAAAGATGTTATGAAAGGTATCAAAAAACTTGGTACTGAAGCATATTATTTCCCATCTTTTAGCGAAATCGAAAATTTTTTATTAGAAAATTGTTCAACAGGTGATTTGTTGATAACAATGGGTGCCGGAGATGTAGTAAAAATCGGGGAACATTTGCTAGGTAATTAACTTATTAACATGTCCACAAAATTTCGTTGATAACTCTCAATGATTTTTTGTGGATTTTTTGTTTACATAACTTTGTTATTTTGCAACCTGCCAATTCTCTTATTTTATAAGGGTTTCACTAGTTTTCGACTTTTTATGCCGACTTTTTATTCACATTATCAACATTATTAACATTGCCCGCAAACCCTTTAAAAATGGGCATTTCACCCAATTTGTGATGTTGATTTTTTAATTCTTTATGCTATACTTCTCCTTGCACCACTTCTCTGGGAGTCTTCAAGTCTCACAGAAGTTTTCGGGGATTTGTGTGCATTTTTGTGAGATAATAATTTTACGAAAAGGATTATGAGACAAAATGTGTAAATTGGTTTTAGATAGAGGGAGCATTGCAGAATTTACTTCTGTATCAAATATTTTTATGGATGAATATATGCCTAGGGCCAACGGAGAGTTTATTAAGATTTATCTTCATTTGTTGCGCCTTGTTAACAGCAATAACGACATTGCTGATGAGCTTACAACTGAAAGAATCGCGGACAAGTTTAATATGTTAGAGTCTGACGTTATTCGTGCTCTTAACTATTGGGCTGAACAGAATCTCATTACTTTGTCTTATAACAGCCAGAATGAGATTTCAGGCATTACTTTAGAGTCTATCCTTCGCAACCGTTATATTGTAAAGGGTATTACAAGCACTGAAACTAACCTTTTGGCATCAGCTTCCGGTCAGAGTGAGTCTATTCCTGTTCCGGAAAGCACAGGACATGTTATTCCTGCCAAGCGCAAATATACACCAAGAGAGATTCTTGATTTTGCAGATAATGATACTTTTAATGACGTTCAGCTTTTGGCACAGACTTATCTTGGAAGACCACTTAGCTCTAATGACATTAACAGTATTTTGTATATGATTGACGGACTTTGTTTTGATGCAGATTTTATTGAATATATTATGGATGCCTGCATCAGGGACGGTTTTAACTCTTTATCTTCTATCGAGAAGAGAGCCGTTGAATACGCAAAAAAAGATATAAATTCAATAGAAGAAGCTAAGGCTGACAAAAAGTTCAGGGAAGGCATTTCTAAAAGCATTTATAAGATTTTCGGACAGGCTCCTACCGTTCCTGTAAGAAAAGAGATTGCTTACATTGCAAAATGGACTGATACATACGGTTTTACCGACGAAATTATTATTGAAGCATGTAACCGCACTATGGCTCACATGCACAGCGGAAATCTTTTCAATTATACTGATGGTATTCTTACAAGGTGGTATACTAACAATGTTAAGGATATGAGCGATATTGAAAAGTTAGACAAACTTCATTCTGAGGAAATGTCAAAAACTTTCCAGAAGAATATTCCTTTTGCAAACGCTAAGTTTTCTAAGACTCCTAAGGCTGCACCTAAGAAGCAGACTTTTGACCAGCGTACATATGACTATAAGGATCTTGAAAGAAAGCTTATTGCCAACAGAGACAGCAAGCTTAAGTCTAACAAGTAATAGATATTGTATATTATTGCAGAAATATTTATTAGGGGTTTTTATTAATCCGAACATTTAATTACAAAAAAGGATTGTTTACCTTTGAAATATAAGGTATCTTTATAGTAAGATTGTTGAGCAATTCCTATAATTAAATTTTGGGTTTTGAACACTCTAATTATTGTAGATATTTATTTTAAAAATTTTTAAGGATTTAATATGGCTTTAACCAGAGATCAATTTGACGTTATTGCAAACAGTTACAATGACCGTCAATTAAATAATAAAATTAAATTAAACAGACGTATTGAAGAAGTCTACGAAAAAATTCCTCTTATTAAGGATTTAGACGGGCAGATTGGTGTTCTTGCAGGACGTGCCCTTAGACTTTCTCTTTCAGGCAATTCTTCTGCTAAGGACACACTTCGTGAGGACATTGCCCTTATAAGTGAACAAAAAAAAGCAGCTCTTTTAGCCGGAGGTTATTCCGCCGATTACCTGGATGAGATTTTTACATGCCCTAAATGTAAAGATACAGGTTTTATTGACGGAAAACCTTGTGAATGCCTTAAGGCAGAGGTTGTCAGACTGCTTTATTCCCGTTCTGAGCTTAAGGAGATTCTTGAACGCGAGAACTTTGATACTTTTGAATATGATTTGTATTCTGATGACTACATTGATCCCGATACAGGGATTTCCGCAGCAGAAAATATTGACGCTGTTGTGGACCATTGTCATTATTTTATAAATAACTTTGACAAAACCTTTGATAATCTGTTATTCTATGGCAGGGCAGGTACAGGGAAAACTTTTCTCATTAACTGCATTGCAAAGGAATTAATCGAAAAATCCTACTCTGTTATTTATCTTTCAGCAGTACAACTTTTCGATTTGTTGGCAGATTATTCCTTTAAACGTAGCAACACCACTATTTACCGTCAGATTAGTTTTGACGAGTTGCTTCGTTGTGATTTACTTATTATTGATGATTTGGGCACGGAGATGTCTAACTCCTTTACTGAATCATCCCTATTTGATTGTCTTAATGAGAGACTTATACATCAGAAATCTACTATTATTTCTACTAATTTTTCTTTACAGGAATTACAGCAGAAATATGAAGAGCGTATTTTTTCCCGTACAGCGGGTAATTACACTCCTTTAAAGATTTTTGGTGATGATATAAGAATAAAAAAGAAATTTACTATTTAACACACGGAGGAAATTTTGAAATGTCTATCAAAAAATATGTTGAATCTATTCCTGTAGGACCACTTGCAATTGTTGCATTATCAGGAAGTAAGCAGTTAGGCGAAGCAGTTGACGCTTATATTGCTGATTGGAGAAGCCAGAGAATTGAAGCTAAGGAATCACCTATTACTTTCAAGGGTTATACTAAAGATTCTTACCTTCTTGATGTAAAAACACCAAGATTTGGTACAGGTGAAGCTAAATGTACTTTAGGCGAATCTGTTCGTGGTACAGACCTTTACATTATCGATGATGTTACTAACTACAGCATTGAATATACTGTTTGCGGTTGCAAGAATCATATGTCTCCTGATGATCACTTTGCTGACATTAAGAGAGTTATCGCTGCTGCTGCAGGTAAAGCTAGAAAAATTACAGTTATTATGCCTTTCCTTTATGAAGGAAGACAGCACAGACGTACATCCAGAGAATCTATGGACTGTGCAGTAATGCTTCAGGAATTAGTAAACATGGGCGTAGACAATATTCTTACTTTTGACGCTCACGATCCTCGTGTAAACAATGCTATTCCTATTAGTGGTTTTGAATCAATTATGCCAACATACCAGTTTATAAAAAATCTTCTTAGAAATGTTGATGACATTAAGCTTGATGCTGATCATCTTATGGTTATCAGCCCTGACGAAGGTGCTATGGGTAGAGTTGTCTACTACGCTAACGTTCTTGGAATTAATGTAGGTATGTTCTACAAACGTCGTGATTTTACTACTATCGTAGACGGACGTAATCCTATTGTGGCTCATGAATACCTTGGTGATTCAGTTGAAGGTAAGGACGTTCTTATTATTGATGATATGATTTCTTCAGGTGATAGCATGCTTGATGTTGCTAAGCAGCTTAAGAAGAGAAAAGCTAACAGAGTATTTGTTGCTTCTACATTTGGTCTCTTTACTAACGGTCTTGAAAGATTTGATGAAGCTTACGAACAGGGACTTATCTACAGAATCATGACAACTAACTCAATTTACCAGTCTCCAGAGCTTCTTAAGAGAGAATGGTACATCAATGTAGACATTACAAAGTTCACTGCAACATTCATTGACAGACTAAATCATGACGCTTCTATAAGTGATTTATTAAATCCTATAGAAAAAATTAATAAAAAGGTTGCAGAATACAACAAAAGGTAATATAATGTGACATAGAGGGCTTCGACTTATCCCCCCATTTTTTTGTAGAAGCCCCATATACCAAAGG
>ENA-OPSV01002155-OPSV01002155.1-human-gut-metagenome-genome-assembly--contig:-NODE-2155-length-12108-cov-1.949058_pt1 | contig 12108 bp, 8 predicted proteins | sample MGYA00241460_ERZ501912 | MGnify/ENA primary metagenome ERZ501912 (study PRJEB25962, sample SAMEA2042402) | human gut metagenome | biome: human gut; feature: human-associated habitat; material: faeces...
CAAACGGATTTGCCTTTGGAGCTAACTTCATTGCATATTCCCAGTTATCTGCTTCATTTAAGTTGTTGTCTAATGGCTTCATGGTAATAGCCTTTTCCTTAGACGGGCATACATTTGCACAGCTTCCGCAGCCTGTACATTCGGTCCGCCAAGAAGCATGATCGATGCAATCGCAAACGCTCCGAAAAAGAAGAAAGCATTCGTTCCTATTGCTCTTTTATAACGTTTTCTGCTCTTTTCCCCAAGAAGATAATACCCAAACGGTACGATAATGCTCACGATCAGCGTGATGATAAAAACGATTTTTGTTCCCATTGTCATTGTAAGTTCCTCCTATGATATGATGAATTTTAAGAAATCTATTTTCGGCTGTTTTTCTTTGTCTTTCTTTTTGCATACGGATCAAATGCATGACCGCTGCCTTTATAAAAACGGCTGAACAGTTCGTAATATTCCAGACGCAGCACCTGGATTCCGACGATCAGACCTTCGAATCCGCAAACGAACAGGTTTCCGAAGATCACGCCTGCCCAGTTCGGACTTCCGCTCTCTGCTCCCGCCAACTGCAGCACAACTTCCATGATCGCGGCATGACTCACCGCAAACGCTCCGATACGGATAAAGGAAATCGTATTAGAGAAGTAACTGAGCAATGTTTCAAAGAGTTCAAAAAATCCCTGCACAACAAACATTGCCTTTCCTGTCTCCATCTTATCCGCCCGCTTCTGAAGCATCCTCGTAAGGGGTTCTCTGAAAAAGATGAGCAAAAGCGGGATTCCGAACATGATCGCCATAACGATTCCGCCCGGAAGCGGATTTCCCGTCATAAAGAGAACGACTGTCACTACGACCGCAAGATAAAATACAAGTCCTGCCGCACCGTTCGGATCAAACCATGCGCTTTCCATATTTTTCCCTCGTACCGCATTGATAATGTGAAGCACCATCGCAACCATGATCAGAAACATACCGAACGCCACCGCAACAATAAACACCGTATTCAGCTTTCCGAGAAACGGCAAAGTCGTCATATGATCGATCGGCCGTATCCACAGCGCCGGAAGAACGTCTTCAAATCCGAAAATACTTCCAAACAGAAATCCGAAGATCGTGGAAAAAACACCTGCCGTCGCAATAATCCCCGCAAGCGGCGCTTTCTTAAACTTATAGACCAATCCTCCGCCGATCATCAAAAGCAGTCCCTGCCCGACATCTCCGAACATCACTCCAAAGATAAATGAGTACGTCAGACCGACAAACATCGTCGGATCCATCTCGTTATGTGCCGGGAGTCCATACATACTGACGAACATTTCAAATGGTTTGAATAATTTCGGATTTTCCAGCTTTGTCGGCGGTTCTCCGAAATATGCGTCATGATCGTCTTCCACAACGACGAATACTTTATCGTCTTCCTTTACTTCCTCAACGAATTTATCTACATCATCTTCCGCCATCCATCCGCACAGAATATAGTAATCTTCCTGTTTATCTTCCATTCTGGCCGCAAGTTTTCTCACATCGAAGTTATTGGACAGTTCTTCCAGCCTGTCCCTTGCCGCAACTAACTGCGGAGCGCGGTCCGCCAGCATCTCTCCTGCCTGTTTATCCAGATCTTCAATTTCTAAATTGACACGGGCAATCTCGTTTTCGAGTACCCGGTATGCCGTATCGGGAGTTCCTTCAAATTCATCCTTCAACTCGATTCTTTCAAAATGCAGCGACCGGAATACCGCGTCAACTTTCTGTGTCTCCGCCTGCGAAACGAAATATACTCCATAAACATAACTTTCATCCCGCTCTCCTTCTACGAAGATTGCTTTTAGATCATCCATAAGATATTTTTGCATCTTATGATAAAATTCCACTGCGATACGGCCGAAACGATAAGTGATATATCGATAATGAAGCACACGGTGAAGATCGCATTCCAACGGTCGAAACGGCGCTACGATCTGCTGTTTCGCCCTGTATTCTTCAATTTTCTGCTTAAGCTTTTCCTTTTTTTCCTGAAGTGTACGATAATCTTCATCCGCCTTGCGTACAAGCTCAAACATATCGTCAAGACCGAGTTTCGTATCCGGCTCTACTGTTTCTGCATTCGGAAGATATCCGACAAATTCATTTGCCTTACTTAACACTTCCCTGTAGGGGTTCAGCTCCACAAAAGGTCTTAAGTTATCTACTGTCTTAAGTTCCGACAGCGCAGACTCAAGCTGAATCTCATACCGCGAAAGATACTGATCGGTAACACGGTCGATATCATTTCGCGGACCTGATATATTAATAAATTTCATCTTTACGATCATCGGGTTCTACCTCCAATGTATGCTGCCGTTTCTCCCGGATTCAGTCCGTACCGGACGCATTCCATAACGGTTGTCAGCTTTTTCAATTCTTCTTCTTTTAAGAAGAGATAGGTGTTGATCGCGGAGACCGAATACGGATTCTTTCGCCGGTCTGCCGTGTACAGATGATGCAGACAGTCCGCATACATCTGCTCCATTGTCAAATTTTGTTTGAAATTATAATGCCGGGCATAAGTTGTTCTTATTACGACATTTTCAAACTCCTCGACTCCCGGAGCCTCCACCATATCTTTCACTAATTCTGTTGACAATTTATAGTGTATCGGAATCAGCATCAGATAGATATCCGCGGGCTTCATATTGTAATACTTTTTCGCCCTGTAGATCCACTGAATATTCAAAAGATCGATCTTTGACCCACGATCTCTCATAAACAGCTCAAGATCCGACTTTTTCAAAATCTTCTTCTGCTCTTTCCATGTAGATGTATAATAATAAAGATCCAACGCCAGATTGTAATCATAAAGAGTCACATTATCGGTATCTTTTATTTTTTTCAACGGAGCGTAATACTCCGTTTCTTTTAGATTTTCCACAAGCTCATCTGTCGTTCTGGCTGTGATCAGCTTTCCGATAGATATTTGCGAATACCGGTCAAAAAACGCACTTTTATAATTAAGATCAAACGGTTTCTTATAATGGTTGATCACGATACGCAGACAGTAATTGATCAGCTCGATCTCGTATCCTTTCATGATCAGCTTCATAAATTCTCTCTGACTCTGCCCGCAGAAACGGTAAATCTTTGTGTAATCGTGATAAAGCGACTGCACAAGCACCTTCTCTATGTTTCCTCGATGGATCTGATCTTCCGTTAAAGTGTCAAGCACTTCCGCATACGCCGTATTTTTCCGCAGATAGTCCGCAATATCCGGAACACTTCGTAAATTTGCTATATCCGCAAACTGCTCCGGCGTCAAAAGCTTCGCCTCCATTGCCCGGATCTTTGTCACAATCCCGCTGTACTTAAGTAAATTTCCCATAAGTTACACCTCTGTGATCCGTCTCAATATCTCATGCGCATATTCTGTATGCTTCTCTTCATATTCTTTCCGGAGGCTGCAGATCGTATCCTCACTTGCGCCGCTGCTGCTGTTAAGAACTCTCGACTGTTCTTTTTCCAACTGTTCCCGGATTTTCTCAAGGCGTGCTTTCGTTTTATTTTCTAAGTCCTCGTCAAATTTTTTCCGTTTTTCATCAAATTCCTGTCCAAGTACGTCTTTTTGCTCTTCTGCATGACGAACAATCGCAGACGCTGCATTTTCAATTTCCGTCAATTTATCCAAAATAGCGTCCATAAAAAGCCTCCTGTCAGCAATAATATATCCCTATGATACACCTTTTCCTCCAAAATGCAAGCCACATCTTCCAAAAATGCGCTCCCTTTAACATTCCCTTAACATCCGTCCATGTTATCCTCTGCCTAAACAGGAACGATTCTCAAACATCCGCAAATCTTTGACCTGACATATGCTGCATATTATGATACAATCTAGTATAACGACCAAAATACAAGGAGACACATATGAGACTTAGAAATATTCCCCGCGCCGACGATACTCTTCAGGCACATTTTACTGTAATCAAGAATCCGAAAGAGTTCCGCGGAAACTGGACTTCGGTTTTCGGAAACGACCGTCCGATACGGATCGAGATCGGAATGGGAAAAGGACGCTTCTTATTAAATATGGCAAAAACCTATCCTAATATCAACTTTATCGGAATCGAACGATATTCCAGCGTCCTGCTTCGGGCAGTAGAAAAATTTGACACCGAAGAATTTTCAGATTTGCCGAATATCCGCTTTGTCTGCATGGATGCAAGAGAACTGCCGGAAGTATTTGCCGAATCAGAAGTCGACCGCATTTACCTGAATTTTTCCGACCCATGGCCAAAATCACGTCATGCAAAACGCCGTCTTACATCAACAGAGTTTTTATCCCGTTATGAAAAAGTCCTCCCACCGCAAGGACTTGTGGAGTTCAAAACGGACAACACCCCTCTTTTTGACTTTTCTCTGGAACAGGTAAAGGAAGCCGGATGGACGCTTCAGGCTTTTACATACGATCTGCATCACAACAAAGAGCTAAACAAAGAAAATATTATGACAGAATATGAAGAAAAATTTTCTTCAAAAGGAAACCCGATCAATAAACTGATCGCAATGAGAAAATAACGGCGGCAGCACGGATATGCTATAAAAAGCAGGGTGAGACGCTTCCAACGAACCTCTCCCTGTTTTTTTCATATAATATAGAAAGATGTATGAGACGCTTTCCGGCCTCGCTTATTTAAGCTGTCCGCTCAATCCGTTCCGTTAAAAGGAGTTTATATGAAACGAAAACATCAAAAATACCGTCTCTGTGAAATATGCTACTGTCATCCGAGACTTAACCGAAAACTTCTTATTATCAAAAATTCTTTTGATGAAGTGTACAAAATCTTAAATTCAGACTTCTGTTCCCGCAAACACTCCTGACAAACAACTTTTTATTCTCATGTACACACAGCCGGTGACAACCGCAAATACAGACAAAAACAATACTATTTTTTAACAAAAGATGAAAAGTAAAAACAAATCGGTAAAATAAAGACGAAAATAAAAGAAAAAATAAAGAAAATCGAATTTTTTTGTTAAAAAGGGTTGATTTTTCATAAATTTTAAATTATAATCTTTCTTGCGTTGTAAAACAACATACTATTGCATGCGCGATTAGCTCAGTTGGTAGAGCACCTGACTCTTAATCAGGGTGTCCAGGGTTCGAACCCCTGATCGCGCATTCTAATCACTGTTTTTGCGGACTTGAGAGCCGCGGGGACGGTGATTTTTTTGTACTTTAAATTCAAATATCCGTCTCTTCCCCATTACAAAAAGCGGACAGCTCAATCACCATCCGCTTTTCTTATCGATTTACTATTTACATCACTTACAGGCTTTCTACTTTTCCGCAAACAACTCTCAGGATTGTTCTCAAGTCTTCGATATCAACAGTTCCGTTTTTGTTTATATCTCCCGCCTGTTTCTGCGTTTCTGTCAGTTGTGTCTTTTTACAAATACTTCTCAAGGCTTCACGGACATCGCCGATTTCAACCTTTCCGTTCAAGTTTACATCCCCTTTGACAACTTCAACTTCATCTTTTACAAACTCGACTTTTACAATGCCTGATGAAGCTGTAATCGCATATTTCATAGTAGTACCAGTATAAACCTGACCGTTTTCTTTGTACACTTCTCCGTTAATCGTCCAGTTTTTCACAGAATAACCTTCGTTCGGAGATGCCATAAATTGAACTTCTGTATTCGGAAGAATCTGCGCTCCATTTGATAAATTTTCTCCTGTTGCCGCATTAACCGCTCTTAAAGAACCGTTTGAACCGGATTCATACTGAAGCGTGATCTTCTGTTCTGTGCTTGAATCACCTTTGACAATAATTTTTACATCTACCGAGCCTTCCAAATAGTGATCTGTAGCTGTCGCATGCACAGTTACAGTCGCTTCACCCGCCTTTTTCGGGATCAGCTTACACGATCTGTCTGCGTACGCCTCTTCCACGTCACAAATGTCAGGGTTGTTCGCTTTAAAAGTCACGATTCCCGGAGCTGCCCCCTGCAGGAATACCTCTTTTGCATTTCCTCCCAGTTCAACTGTCATTACCGGACTTGTCACAGCGATCGGGTGTTTCACTTTCTGATAGTTTACATCAATTACATACTCCCGCTTTTCTTTCTCATTCTTTTCGTAAAGAGACGTCTCGTAATAAACTTTGCCGTCCGCTACATGCAAATACCAGATACTGCCCGAAACATTTTCTTCTAACTCAAAAACTTTTTCCGGCTCTGTATTCTTATCAAAGTTCCATTTCCATACAGCTTTCGGAGTGTTGTAGTAAAGCATCCCGTCATAATATGCAATTTCCATACAACCCTTGCCTTTATTATACTGTGACACCGGCCACTCATCCTCGATCTCAACGACCAGTTCTCCCTTCTGAGTCGGGTCTTCCGAATCATACCTCCATATTCCGCTCTTTATCACTCCGTCTCTGGGGAATGATCCGGCAACATATAAACCGCCTTTATATGCGGCCATTTTTCTGGAAACCCATTTCCACTCTACGTTGTCATAAGTTGTATCGTTACAAATTTCATAGCCTTCTCTGTTCCATGTGTGATCTGAAAATTCCGTCTCACTTTTCAGGAAATATTCATGTTTTACAGGGTGGCTTTTTTCCTCCAACACACAGCTTCCGTCATCCCATGTCGCGTCTACAAAATACCATTTTCCATTAATTTTAATCTGATTCCACGCATGAGGCTGGCCTTTTGAAACTCCACTCACTACTTTACACGGAATATTCAGGCGATTCATGTAATACTTATACGCCAATGCATATCCTTCACACACACATTTTTTCTCAAAAATGGCACCTTCAATATCATGGGCCACAAAAGCGCCCAATGACGCACTGTACTGAATTGTTCTAACCAGATGATCATGCACTACAAGCGCTTTTTCCAGATCAGTCGTACAGTTTTCCGTCATCTCTTCAACCATTTCCCATTCCCGTTCCAATTCTTCCGTACGGTCAAAAGGACTTCCTGTCTCGCCGGAATAATAAGGATAATAAGTTTTCAAAAGTCCTGTTTGCGGATCTGTATCGGTTATATCGTTTCGGATCGTCCAATAATATTCCGGTTCCTCATAGTGGATACCGAAAATCACCTTGTTCAATTCTTCATGCGTTATTTTGTACGCGGTTAAATCAATCGCCGTCTGCTTCTTTGCCCAGCAGTCTTTCAGATATTGATCTAACGGAAGCAGCTTCTCTTTAGAGTTTGCTTCTGCAAGCTGTACTTCTGACTGCACTGCCGCCTGCTACGGGTTTTCCTGTGCTCCTACGACGGACGTCCCCGCAATCAATATTCCGCCGCAAAGCGCCAGTGCGCCCGCTCGTTTTTTCCAACCTCTTTTCCATGCCTCATAGTTTTTGTTCATTTTTCTTTTTCCCCTTTACCTTCAATCTGTCTTATGAGTCGCTATGCTGCACTCTATCGTTTTATAAAATTCTTAACAAGTTGCTCCGCCTTTCAAATGTTTCTGCGCTCTTATGTTTTCATCTTTGCGGGCTAACAGTCCATCTCCCAAAAGCTGTTCCTGAACATTTTCAAATCCGAGTCTTTCAACCGTATCCGCAAATCGCTCTCCCGTGATCCCCTGTTCCCGGAACAAAAGAATTGCTTTTTCCACAATATCAAGCACTTCTTCTTTATCTGTAAACACTTTTTCAAGGTATCTTCCCCGCGCTACTTTCTTGCCCCAGCGTCCGCCTATATATACGCGATACCCCGAAACAAATTCTTCAGTCACACCAAACGGACATTTACTGATGCACCTTCCACAGTGATTACATACATTTTCGTCGATCACAATCTTTCCGTCCACCATTTTTGCCGCATGGATCGGACAATTTTTTTCTACCTGGCAAATCCGGCAGCCACGGCACTTTTCAAGATCGACCCACGGAACTTTCTGACCGATAATTCCAAGATCATTCAGATCCGGTTTTACACAATTATTCGGACATCCTCCTACCGCGATCTTAAATTTATGCGGCAGCTTCACATCGCTGTATCCATGGAAAAATCTTTCATGAATTTCTTCGGACAATGCAAACGTATCGATCAGCCCGTACTGACAAGTCGTTCCCTTGCACGATACAACCGGACGGACTTTTGAGCCGGTTCCTCCCATCTCAAGTCCTGCCTGCATCAGATATTCCCGCAGCGGTTCTATATTGTCATAAGGAACGCCCTGAATCTCCATCGTCAGACGAGAGGTCATTGTCACTTCTCCGCTTCCGTATAACTGCGCCGCCTCGGCAATCGTGTGCGCTTCTTCGGCTGTAATCTTTCCGTTTCTTGTGATCACACGTCCGTTAAATTTATCCGGCGTCCTTTTATCCTTTAAAAATCCAAGCGCTTTTACTCTCGTCTCGTCTTCTTTAGAGACAGCTTCTTCTATATTATTTTTCACTTTTACATCATTGAAAAATGTTGCTCCTTCAAGAACGACTGTATTCGTATAGCCGTAATGACGCAACCGGTTTTGAAGAAAATATCCTCTTTTGCCCTTTGCACAGACAAGAAGCAGTTTCTCCTCTTTTCCAAGTCCTTTGATTTCGCCGTTTACAGCTCCTAAGTTTACATATACCGCTCCTCTGATCGACGGCTCCGGCGCAACATCGACAACCGTATAGCCTTCTGCTTTTCCTGCGGCATACTCCGCAGGAGTCATGCTGACGATCGTACCGTCCAGTTTGTTCATCAATACATAAACAGCCTGCACAAACGGATGGATTGCTGTTGAGAACGGCGGTGCATATGCGAAATCCGCATTTTCAAAATCATCCAGAACCGCGCCCATATTCAATCCCATCACTGCGATATCAACCATCTTATCAACAGAGCCCGGACCAAACACCTGAACGCCAAGCAGTTTTCTTGTACTCCGGTCTGCAATCAGTTTCGTAATGAAAAACGAAGCGTCCGGATAATAATGCGCTTTATCATCCGTCGGAACAAGCGCCGTAACTACATCGTAGCCCGCTTCTTTTGCCTGCGCTTCTGTCAGTCCTGTTCTTCCGGCATTCAGACCCGGAAGCTTCACAACGCCTGTGCCGAGAACTCCCGGATACGACTTCTGCGCTCCGGCAAGTACCTGTGCCAATGTACGTCCTTCCAGATTCGCCGAAGATCCCATCGGTGACCACTGACGTTTTCCCGTCAGACGGTTCTTCACCATCACACAGTCTCCTGCCGCATATACATCATCCAGATTCGTTTTCATCTGATCGTCTGTAAGAATCGTTCCTTTGAACATCTCTATACCGCTGTCATTTAAAAACTCCGTATTCGGACGGATTCCCGCAGCCATGATGATCATTTCACACGGCAGATTTCCGGCAGACGTCTTAATTCCCGCCACACGGCCCTGTGTACCTCTTTCATATATCTGCTCCGCTTTCGTTCCTGTAAGCACGCGGATTCCCTGCCGGATCAGATGTCTTTTCGCATAGAGCGCCATCTCAGGATCAAAAATATTCGGCAGGATCTGATCCGCAAAATCAATGACGGTCACCTGGATTCCTTTTGCCTGTAAATTCTCCGCAGCCTCAAGTCCGATGAAACCAGCTCCGATCACAACCGCTTTTTTCACATTGTTTTGTTCTGCATATGTACGGATTCCTTCTGCATCGTCAGGCGTTCTCATCTTAAATACGCCTGCCAGTTCTTTTCCTTCTATCGGAAGGATCGCGGGAGATGCTCCTACTGCAACTACTAATCTATCGTAGGAACAGACTTCTTTCTCGCCTGTCTGTACATCCTGCACCGTCACTTGCTTTTTTTCTGCGTCGAGTGCAACCGCTTCTTTCCCCGTTCTTACTTCAACCCCGGTCAGCGCGGAATATTTCTGCGGAGTATTCACGATCAGCTCGTCCCTGCCCTCGATCAGTCCGCCCACATAGTACGGCAGACCACATCCCGCATAAGAGATATCTTTATCTTTCGTAATCACAGTCACATCAATATTTCTGTCTTCCCGTTTCAATTTCGCAGCAGTTTTTGTTCCGGCAGCCACTCCGCCGATGATTAATATCTTCATTTTGACGCCCCGCTTTCTTCCATATTCAGTTGATCGATCTTTCCGCAGACAAATCTTAAGATCTTCCTTAAATCTTCTATATCAACGTTTCCGTTTTCATTTACATCCGCCGCCTGCTTCTGAAGCGCTGTCAGTTCTGTCTTTTTGCATATACTTCTCAAGGCTTCACGAACATCGCCGATCTCGACCTTCCCACTTAAATTTACATCGCCCTTCACAAATGCCGGCTCATCTTTTACAAATTCAACTTTCACGCTGTCAGATGAAGCGGTGATCGCGCGCTTTAATTCCATGCCTGTATAAACGATGCCGTTTTCCTTATATACTTCTCCGTTTACAACCCAGTTTTTCACAGAATAACCGGAATTTGGAGACGCCGTAAACTGAACTTCTGCATTCGGTTTGATCTTTGCTCCGTTTTCAAGTATTTTCCCTGTTGCCGCATCAACTGCTGCTATACTTCCTCCGTCTCCGGCTTCATATTGAAGAGTGATCTTTTCTTCAATATCATCCCGCTCTTTAACGATCACTTTTACATCTACCGCACCTTCCGCATAATGATCCGTCGGATCTGCATGAACCGTTACGATCGTCTCCCCGGCTTTTTTAGGAATCAGCTGACAGGACTCGTCTTTCCACACAACTTGAACGTCGCAGATCTCAGGATTCTTCGACGTATATGTTACGTTCCCCGGAGCCGCCGACTGCAGGAACACATTTTCACCGCCCATTACAACTGTCATAACCGGTTTGGTTACTGCGATCGGATGCTTTGCTTTCCGGTAATCTTCGTCAAACACATATTGCCCCTTCTGTCTCTCTCCTTTTTCATAAACGCCTGTCTCGTAATAAATCTTCCCGTTTGCAGCCTCTGCATCCCATATTTCGCCCGGAATACTCTGATCCAGTTCAAATACTTTCTCAGGTTCTGATTCAGGATCGAAATTCCATCTCCATACAGCCCGCGGCGTATTGTAGTAAAGCATTCCGTCATAATAAGAAAGTTGTGAATATCCTCTTACTACATTGACAGAGTTCAGCTGCCACTGATCTGTGATCGGAAGCACTAATTCCGCTTCTTTCTCTATATTTTCCGCATCGATCCGCCATATACCGCTCACTTCTTTTCCGCCGACGATCAACGATTTAGAGCGGTACAGTCCGCCCTGATAAGCGTACATTCCCTGAAGATCATTTTTCCAGTCTAAATTGTCATACGTCGTATCGCTGCAAGTTTCATACAGTTCGCTTTCCTTGTTCCATACATGATTCGGAAACTTATTCTCACTGCACAAAAAATACTGATGCTTTACGTCATGACTGTTCGCCACATCATCCCATGTCGGATCTACCATGTACCAATTCCCGTTAAGCTGAATCTGATTCCACGCATGAGACTGACCATTTGACGTTCCGCTTACGATCTTGCACGGAATTTCCAAACGATTCATATAATATTTATACGCAAGCGCATATCCCTCGCACACAGCTTCTTTCTCAAAAATTGCGCCTTCAATGTCATGAGCCGCCGCCTGCAGTCTGGAAGAATACACGATTGTATCGCACAAGTGCTCATGTACTACCAGCGCTTTTTCTATATCCGTTTTACAATATTTCGTTTTTTCCTTTACAACTTCCCATTCCCGTTCCAGTTCTTCGCTCCTGTCAAGAGGTTTTCCCGTCGTTCCCTCGTAATATTGATAATACGTTTTTACGAAGCCTGTTTCCTCGTCTTTATTAATAGCAGTGTTGCGCAACACCCAATAATACTCCGGATTTTCATAATGTATCCCGAAGATGACCTTATTCAGTTCTTCTTCATTCAGTTTATACGCGCTTACATCAATCACCTCTTGTTTGTTCTTCCAGCACTCCTTCAAATATTCCTCGATAGAAAGCTGCACCGTTTGCAGCTCCTCCTTTGCCAATCGTATCTCCGTTTGATCCGCCGTAAACTGCGGATGCTCCTGTGCTCCGGCGACAGACGTTCCCGTTATTATCATTCCTGCACAGAGTGCTAGCGCTCCAACCCGCTTTTTTCAGTCCTTTTTCCATAATCCATATTCATTTTTCAT
>ENA-OPSV01002158-OPSV01002158.1-human-gut-metagenome-genome-assembly--contig:-NODE-2158-length-12096-cov-5.846275_pt1 | contig 12096 bp, 14 predicted proteins | sample MGYA00241460_ERZ501912 | MGnify/ENA primary metagenome ERZ501912 (study PRJEB25962, sample SAMEA2042402) | human gut metagenome | biome: human gut; feature: human-associated habitat; material: faeces...
TTTCACTACATCGACCACTAATCCAATCGGTGATTTTTTCAGTTCCTATCTTTCAGAAAATCATTATGAACCAGGAAAAGTCGTTGTGCCTCAACAAATATTAAACCTCGATATTTTCAAAGAGGTATTGAATGGAGCAGCATTGAATAGAAATACCCCCTATTGGTTAATAATGCTTTACTCCTTCATGCTCTATTTAATGAAAAATGGCTCGATAAAAGAAATAGATTTCCGCCGACGTTTGCGCGTGGTAGTAAATCTGCTCAAGAATTCCAGAAATGAGGTTGTAGACAATCCTAATGGTGATGCTGGAAACCGTATGCCCGCAAATCTTCGTCAGGTAGATAGTATTATTCTTTCTGGAGAGATTGCAGATTTTATAACAATTGATAATGACAAGAGACAGAATTTTAATGTGATTCAAATGGAAGAGGAGCGACAAAAACTTCAGTTTACCAAAGAGCATCCAGAGTATTCTGACGGCCTTTTTCGTTTGGAGGACCACTATCTGCTTCAAGGTCGTACAGATGTTGTTGGTTATAAAAACACTCATCTTTATCAACGATTCATCCACGTTTTTGATACATGCTCTCGCGATGTCATTGACTGTGCAATGTTAGCAATATCTGATTATAGCCAAAGATTAAACAACTGGTGTATTCAACTTGGTTCAGGTGATCAGAATGAAATCGGTGATAAGGCTTGGTATGCGTTATTTCATCCGACAGGCAAAAATCCAGATTTTGATAAGACAAAGAAATCATTGCGTTCTCTGCTTGAGACTAACATAAAAATAGACGACAAATATTTACAAGAAAAAATCAATACATATCTGATAGAGTGCAAGGATAAAAAACAATATGATTGGAGATATTACTATATCGCATATCCATGCTTCCGCCCCAAACGCTATGGTAAATATACTATGTATGACGATCAACCATATGCTCTTGTGGCTTTGCACTCTGAAAAGCGCGAATCATCTAACGCCTACCAATGTATGCTTAAAGCACTAATTGAGAATAAAGCAGTAGCAAATTCTGTAGAGTGGTATGATATCCGTGCGCTTTCTTACAGAAAAGGGCTATTGACATGTGAAAACAGTGCCTTTGTTTCATACTCTTTGAATGATGATAAAGAGCGCGCCAGATTTAATATACCACAAAATACAGAAGGTATTGACATTGTTGACCGTATCCAGTATTTTAAAGATTATAGAAAGGATAATAATTGCTGGATATATTACTAAAATTAATGTAAAATCATGAGTAAAGTCGCTTACTTCAATTACAGAGCGGCTTTACTTTTTATAGAAAATGAGTGTTTTATACAGGATTACTATAGAGAAAATACTAATAATTACATCAGCGGCAAAAACTATCGAATCACAAACCTGCAATTATTAGCTTAATCGTGTTTGGGGAATGCAAGAATGCCTCAAAGATTGCTCCAGAGGCAACCGTTCTGACGACTACTATCATACATATAGAAGATCCAACAAAATAGCAGAAGTCAATATGGTAGTTTTTACCTCTGTGCTGAGTGAAAAGATAGAAAACATTAAATCTTCGATTTTTGGCAAAAAACAAATTTTAGTGGTTTCTATATAATAACTAGTAGACTATTGAGAATTAAAAATATTTGATGCTCCATAGAAGATATTTGGTTGTAATTTATTTAAATTAATTTATATTCTTGGGAGCTATGGTAATTCTTACTACATTTATATCAATGTTTATAAGAAGCTACTTCAATGGATAAAATACCACAATCTATTATAGATTTATTAAATAGTCTATCGTGTGAGACGGTGGCAGAGAGACTTAATTTAGAAGTGGTAAAGCATAAAACTTTATGTTTCATGCATGACGACCATCATCCGAGTCTATATTTTTACGGCTCAAACAGAGAGAAGTGGAGATGTTTTGTATGCAACAAAGGTGGTGGAGCAATCAGTTTGGTTATGGAATCTTCGGGATGCGGATTTGTGGAGGCTTGTCAATGGTTGGGAGAACAGTTTAATATAACAATTGAGGGGACCAAAGGTATCAAATTACCCTCAAAAAACGTCCGAATAAGGTACCCGATAATCTCAGAGCCTGTAAAGCCTTTCTGCAAGGAAGTTGCTCAGTGGATATTAGACAATTATACATTAACAGAATCGGGACAACACTTTCTATTTGAGGAGCGAAAACTAGATCCAAACGTCATACAACACCTAAAAATAGTTTCGATTGAGGATTGTCGTTCGATAATCAATAGACTGCAAGACTGTTTCGATATGGAAACTATATGGAACAGCGGCCTAGTCTCTACTGAGAGTAAGAGATCCTATTTTAGAATGTTTACTCCATGTCTATTATTCCCCTATTTTGATAGCACTGGAGGATTAATAGGTCTGCAATCGAGATACCTTGGAGAGAATAAAGAGGCTCCCAGATTTCAATTTGTATCAGCTCAAAAGACTCGATTATTTAACCTACCGATATTAGGATCAATGAAAGATGGTGAAGATCTCTATATCAGTGAGGGTATAACAGATTGCTTGGCTTTGCTGTCGTCAGGAAAGAAGGCTGTGGCCATACCTAGTGCAACCATATTGCCGCAAAATGATCTGATTGATCTGTTGAAATACAAATTGCACATGTATCCTGATCAGGATGATGCTGGGAAAAAAGCATTCGTTGCGCTGAGAAGATATTTTATAAATCACTATACTAATTTAATAGAAGAAATACTTCCTGAAGGATCTAAAGATTATAGTGAATATTTTATTGCATATCATAAAACGAAATAACCAATGAAAGAAACAGGAATAACATATAACAAGGAAAATTTATTAGAAGATCTTTTGACTACGCCAATACGAACGAATAATAAAGACATAAATAATGAGAAGGCTTCACGTGATTATCCATTAAAGCTAAAAGTCATACAACTACTACGCAATCTAAAAACTCCTTATGATGACAAGGATAACAATGAGGAAGACGTAAAAAAAACGATTGAAAATCTTGTGGAAAATGATGAAACACTCTTCGGATATACTTTTTATGTAGCATCGAATCCTATATTTGATTATACTTGGAGTTACTTAAGAACTCAAATGGATAGCTATAAGAACTTTCTATTCAATGCTCACAGATTCTTTGCTTTCATTTGCAGAGATATACAGATATTGAGACCTATATTATTAGCACATGACCCCAATATATATATCGTGTTTGATGACATGATTAAGGTTGAATTTATGAAAACGGTTCCGTATGCAAAAGCATACATGCTATGGGAAAACTTCTCTAATATCACCCAAATCGGAAATGGATATAGGTTGTCAATAAAAGTAAAAGAATCAACAAGAGCAGTTTGCGGTTGTACATATAATGATACAGCAAAACAACTTAGTGACAAAATAGAGAAATTATCATACTATTTATGAAAAACGAATTAGATAAAGATAATCTATACAAAAAGATACTCGATGAACAGAATATATTCAGTGCCATATTCTGCATGGAGTCATATATTTTTGACAAAGGGTTACTTGATACGACTACACCTATAACTTGCGAGGATGAAGAAGATAAGACTTCCAAGATTATAGCAAAGAGTGATTTGGATCTCTATTATGCTCTGGCTGATAAGCATAATATGCAACTAATAGAAAAAGTAATAGCACTTTGTCATAAAAGATTAACATGGTTGTTTGCCGACAAGAATCATATTTTCCCAACGAGGGTATATTTCAAGCTAAAGTCATACGATAACGACAATAATACTCTTGAATTTAGGCCACTGCATACTGCAAGCCTAATAGACATGATATGCATGGTTTGTATTTTAACTCCGTTAATGTATGAAGATGAGTATAAAAAGGGAAAACGCAATCTTTCAGACTTGTCAAAGTTAATACCTCATAACTTTTATGGGAATATTCCCTCGACCAATGTCCAATATTTATTTCATAAATGGCAAAATAAATATAAGGAATATTCAGAAGTTGTGACACAACATTGTCGCACATATCAACGTAATCATAAGTATCTAGCCGAGGTATGCTTGGATATTAAAAATTTTTTCCCTTCTATTTCGCCTCAGTTGCTTTTTAACTATATCGTCGAGAAGATGTCTTCAACATATGAGAAAAATTTGGACATGCTGAAGATGGCCGTAGCAAAACTACTTTATTTCCAAATAGACCGAGAGAATATTAGACCATGGCATAGTGAATATTATCCTAAAGGATTCAATATGTCGGATGATAACATATACATGAACTGTGGTATTCCACAAGGATTACCACAATCATATTTTTTTGGAAATTTATGTATGATAGAGGTCCAAAATCTCCTTATGAGAGAGGAATGCTTCAAAGGAGATGCATATTTTTATGTGGACGATTCTGTTATCTATATTAAATCAGAGCTACAACCCAACGAGTTCAAAAATAGAATAAGCGTACTGAATCGATATTTAGAAGAATGGTGTGATCAATCGAAGAGTCCCAATCGCTACAATCTAAATGAATTTATCTCTGAGGATTATATTGAATTTCAAGCAAAAATAAAATATAAAATTGCGTTTCATAAAGAAAAAAAGAGCATTATTACCCCTATTGACGAGGTCAACGATAATATACCCTATTTAGAAAGGACTGTTTCGGGCTTTTCAAATATCGCATGGCATCTCGATGAAATTGACGATCAGGTATCTTTAGAAAAACTGACTGCATTAGATGAATATATTACAAAAGAGATTTCCGAACTAAAACACCGCGAAAAGGATTTATCGGATAATAATGGCATAAAGGAGAGATTGTCTTCTCGCCTCAAGTACTTACATAGATTTAAAAAGTATTTTCTCTATCGCAATCGGCTACTGAAGATAAAAGAATCTGGAGGTCCAAACATCCAGATGATTAACGATTTTAACATGCGATTTTTATCTGCAGATATACCTATTTCCGATTGGTTTGAGCATAATGAAGAGGATATATTTCAATCTGAATATCGACTGATAATTCAACAGGGCTCTAAACAAGAGGCTGAACAATTAAGCAAAAATATCCAAGAGTTTGAAAAACGTTCTTTGCAAGAGGCAAAAGACAAACAAAAGTATCTTTATTTTAGTAAGGATGTACAGGCTGCCTTATACATGAAAACTCTTAATAGGGATGTTTATGTCTCTCTTATACGTTGGGTAAGAGAAAACTTCAGAGGAAGTAAGAGCTTGGAAGCAAAAAAACAAATGGAGGTCCTTCGTGATTTTGTAGATAAAGATACAACTAATATGATGGACGAGGGTTTTGAAAAGAAATCTTATACAAAATTTGTATTAAATGCTTCCTCTGAATATCAAAGGAGGATACTCAATACTTTCTTTTCAGAGGTAATAGGAATCCAACCTTCAGATTCATTAATATTTACCAAGACAAATTGCCGAAAAATATGTTACACAGAATTGCGTCTAATGGCAAGAGTTCGGAATCGAAGATTTGATTTGCCAGAATTTCACTCATTCGTTAAGCATATTGAAGATCGCGATGTATCAAATCGTATGATAATTGATATGGGGATATTAGATGTGCTTAACAGATTTATTAAGCGAGTTAAAAACCCCAAATGGGTAGACGATTTAATCCTTACCCACCGTTTGACAAAAGGGTTATGGTATAACGGATCAAAATTCCTTAATTCATATACACTGCATAATGAGGAACATGCCATCGCCCTGATCAACAACTCATTAAAACTCACAAACCGAATAGATTACTTTTTGCTAAAAGATGTTGATTACTATATTCTTTTCTTGGCTTGTTATCTGCATGATATCAGTATGGTTATACACCCAGACTTAAGTCTGTTGAGTTCTGAAACAGGAAATAATCTCACCTTAATCTCCAACTTAATGAGTGAAATGAGAGAGCAAGTGGAATATTTTGCCTCGAAGGATCCAGACCCCAATAACTCGAGAATTAAGAAAGCGGGGAATTTCCTAGTCAAAGTATTCAATGACGTGTATAGCTACTTCGAGAATGAAGTCAGAGCTTATCATGCCAAAGACAGTGCCCAATTCATAAAAGATCGGTCAAACTCTCTGCTCTCGTATCTTGAGCCTACGCTTTTATCTCTTGTGGCAAAAGTATCTGAAAGTCACGGATATGACATTCCTCATATCTATGGATTGAGGTCAAGGGCTAAAGATGACACCGTCAGTCTGAAATATCTAATGATGCTTATCCGACTGGCTGACTTGATGGATGTTGCAAGTGATCGGGTAAATTACCATTTATTGCGTCAAAATCTGGCTAACCTGTCTTTGACCTCAAAATTTCATTGGATTTCTCATTTAGTGACAGATAAAATGGAACTGAAACCAAAATATAAAATCGAGAAAAGCAATACCAAGAATCGTTTTAAAGGCTGCATCCATGAAACAATAGAATTTAACCTTTACCTAAACATCAAACAACTGACAAATGCCCCAAAGACTAAAAAATGTAATAATTGCGATTGCACCATAAGTAACAGATGTCTGACAATCAATATTCGTAGTGAAAGTATGCAGACTCGGAAATGTTCACAAGAGTCTTGCACGGTATTGTGTCAATGGATGATGAAGAAGCATGAGTGGTTAGTCCCCGAATTAATTGCATTAAATGAATATTTATATTCAGTGAATAACCCGTTATTCAAAACATCTATTAAAATCAATATCTATTTCGAGAATCATATGAATCTTGATCCCGATATGTTTGATAGCGTACAAGAGTTTTTATCTACTAATAATTGATAAAGTGAGTCATAGACGATGATAAGAAACGGATGATTAACGAATTAGATTTATTGGATGGACTGAATGAGCAACAACGGGCTGCAGTTCTTGCAATAGAAGGTTATGTGCGAGTAATTGCCGGTGCTGGTTCCGAAAAAACAAAAAAACTTGCTCATCATTATGCCTATCTGATCAATACAGTCGGGTAGTCTGTAGAACATTTTATGTGTAATATTCACGAATAAAATCGCCCAAGAGATGAAAAATCGAGTCCGGAAATTTATCGATATGGGTGGTGTGAACTATTTTATCTGTACATACCATAGCTTTTGTGTGAAAGTACTACGTGAAGATATTCACAAGATTAGCTACCCCTCTTCTTTTATCATCATTAATGAGGAGGATCAGAAAAGGGTATTGCGGGAGAGATACGAAGAGTTGAAACTCAAACAAACTAATCTGGTATTCATGAAAATTGAGATTATATAGATGAGCTATAAATAACTTTCTCGTGGAAAAGATGTGTCTGATTAATGATATTTTAGCTATTTTACTGTACTTAAGGATAATATTTATATGTTTTTAATAAATAATTCTCGGTATTGAGTGACAGAAACTACAACACCACCTTTACTTTATATACGTTCAATAGAGTAAAGTCAAAATGAGGGAAGAAAAGAGATGGCAGCGCCATGGAAATGGACTCTGCCATTTTTCTCTTTTGGCTGTAAAAATATAAGCACCTCAAATGTTCGCCAAGCAAAATATAATTCAGTTCAGAGCACTGTATGCCACATACAATACAAGTAAAACGAAATAATCCTGATATTTTCACTAACTTTGTGCCGTTTATAAAGAGACAATAATTGTTCAACAATATGAAATGGCAAGTTTGCATATAGCTGCGCATAACAGATAGCATTCTCAATTTAAGTTATTTAGACATACAGGCTTCAGATTATAAGTCTGTATGATCTTTTGCCATTATATCAATTCACATTACAGACAAGTAACATCAGCAGCTCACTGAGCTTGCTGTATCTAAACATGTTGAACAATGAACTATACATACAGAAACATTTGGCTCATCAACTTTCCTGTCATGATGAGCATCCTTATCGAACAGCTTATAAATATAACCGATGCTATCTTCCTGGGGCATGTCGGTGAAATAGAATTGGGAGCATCGGCACTTGCCGGAATATGGTATCTGGCCATTTATATGCTCGGCTTCGGATTCAGTCTGGGGCTGCAGGTTGTCATTGCACGGCGCAATGGTGAGCGGAACTATCCTGAAACCTGCAAGACTTTCTTTCAGGGACTGATTTTTCTGTCAGGTCTGGCCATCCTGCTGTGTACCGTTTCGAAAATATTTTCCCCCATTGTTCTGGGCAGACTGATTGCATCGGAGGAAGTATATGCAGCAGTCATCGATTATCTGGACTGGCGCATCTGGGGATTGCTATTTTCATTCCCATTTCTTGCATTGCGGTCTTTCCTTGTCGGTACCACACTTACGAAGCCTCTGAACAAGGCTGCACTTGCCGCCGTACTGGTCAATATACCTTGCAACTGGCTCCTTATATTTCATTTTGACATGGGTATTGCCGGTGCTGCAATGGCATCGTCTTTTGCCGAATTATGCTCATTGGCAATACTGTCAGTCCATATTTTACGGAAAATGAACCGGCAAACCTATGGCCTGAAATGGCAATTTGACAGGAAAATATTGCATCATGTCTGCCGTGTCTCTATATGGAGCATGTTCAACCAGTTCATCGGCGTGGCCTCCTGGTTTGCCTTCTTCGTGGCCGTCGAACATCTGGGAGAGATGAAACTGGCGGCTACAAATGTCATACGCAGCATATCCACCCTCTTTTTCGTCATAGTAAATTCGCTGGCGGCAACCACTGGTTCATTGGTAGGCAATCTGCTGGGAGCCGGGCAAAAGGGCCAGGTTGTACCGTTATGCAACAGGGTTATCCGTATGGGATATGCCGTGGGAGGCCCGCTGATTATCCTTTCCATCGTCTGTTTCAATCCGATTTTCAGCATTTATTCCGGAAACGGGGACCTGATGCGGACAGCTCATCTGCCGTTTATAGTAGCCCTGCTGAATTACGTTTTCGCCCTACCAGGTTATGTATATATGAATGCCGTAACCGGAACAGGTGCTACACGTGCAACTTTCATTTTTCAGGCTGTAACTATCATAGCCTATCAGATTTATTTATGGTCAGTAAGCTGTTTCAGCACATCCCTTTCCGTATACTGGACAGCTGAATATCTGTACGTGATATTGTTGGGGGTGTTGTCTGTTATCTATCTCAAGAACAAGGGATATTGAATATTCCTATCTGTTCTGTAACTTATATGAAGGCAGTATTATCAGACTGGATGATTGCATTTACCTTGATTACTTCTACACTTTTCCATTGAAATAATCCTTTTGATTACACATTTGTTCAGATCTTTGTGTAGAAGTAGTCATATAATTTATTCCGCAAAAGATTTAGAAAAACGTTGGAATACGAAGTTTATCAACTAAATTTGCAATAACATACTCACCCCGCTTCCCACAGGAACAGCGCGCTCAGGGTGAGTCTTTTATTTTATCTATTGGTATAGTGACGTTGTTAGTTACTTTTATGAATTTAGTTGATGGTTTAGAGTTTTACACTTTTTCCAGCGAATAAATCGAATTCGTCACACTTTTTCCAACGAATCAGACTCCATGTTACACACTTTTCCATCAAAATTGAGGCATGAAATCTACACTTTTCCATGAAATCATTACCTTTTTCCACGTATTCATATATACGTTGAAAATATTTTCTCTATCTATTTAAGCCTTCCATTTGTTAATTCACCTTTCAACATTTCATATACATAAGCTGAACTTTCAATATAGAGCCCCGTAGATTCATCAGAGAGTTTTGCAAAAGTTTCTGAGTTATAGAATTCTTTGAGAGCAGTTGGCAAATCGCATCCGCTATCTTCCATAAGATAAGCTATTATATCTTTGGTAATACCTTCTACCAGATATTGCATCCGTTTATTCATAATCTGTGCAAGTATTTAATGGCTTTTGCCGAATGAAACAAATATTGTGATGAAACTTTTTTGTATTTTAGACCATTCACAAGCATTTGCAAATCAATAATTCCATCATCAAAATTACGGAACAAGGTTGCAATGGTATCATCGGCAACAGGGCCTATGACAATGTCAAAACTATGTGTCGGTTGCAAGTTCTTCCTGCTACGATTAGCCATAACAAACAAGGCCCACTCTTCACTTGGCTCTTTAAATATCTTGATTGAAAGAGTGTCCAAGGCTGTTTCGTCAAATTCGAACTCTGTAACTATTGGCTCTCCACTATAAATAGCAGATGTACGTCTGGCCATTTGTTCCGCCTGCTCCTTAATCTCTGTCAGATAAAAACCTTGTCCAAAATCCTTATAAGGTTTACATTTTGACAGATCTATCTGATCAATTACTATATTCGAACCATGGTATAGTTTCATCGAATACCTCCTCCATTATTCAGACAAACTTGTGTAAGATCCTGAACACAATCATCAAATGAAAGTAAATGCTCTGCATCGTAATGCTCTGTAATAAAATCAATACCTTTAAAGCGTATCAAATAGTTACTCGCTTCACGAACAGAAAGATGGTGACTTTTGGCAAATTCACTAATAGCAGAAACAATATATGCTATCACGTTATTATCAATCTTTTGCTCATTTTTCAAAACAACAGAAGCAGACATACCAAGAGCATCCAGTACTCTTGTAACAGTCTTTATTGTGAGCCCCTTTCCACTCTCTATTTTAGAAATCTGGGCTTTTCCGACTCCTACTCGTTCACCTAGTTCTTCCTGAGTAAGCCCTTTGCGAAGACGCTCGTTACGAATCATCGGACCTATATTTTCCAAGCTATTTGCCATATGGTATAATATTTATACGTCAACAAATATACAGCAAAGTTTCTAAAATAGGAAACAATCATGAATAAATTATGTTCTACCTTTACTTTATCCCCGTATTCATATATACGTTCATTAAAGTAAAGTCAAAATAAGGGAAGAAAAGAGATGGCTGCGCCATGGCTAAATGGTTCCGGCCATTTTTCTTTTGGCTGCAAATCTTATAAGCAATCCGGATGTAAAGGTCGGTCCCCAACGGGCACTCCGATCAAGCACAAAATACCTCACTCTGAATCCGAAAATATCCGTGAATCCATACTCGATTTTACAGCCCATTTTGGCGAAATAAACCCCGACATACTCTATCTTTGCAGACGAGGGCTGTCGGAGCTCAAAAAGGCTGTTTTTGCCTTTTTCCCCTCTGTTCGGAGGGAGTCGATGAAAAAAAACGTTAAATCTTCAATTTTTCGCAAAAAAACAAGTAAATTTTTGAGCAGTCTACCTTTTAAGATGCAAACTACTGATAATCAATGAGAATATGATGATTGCATCGGTAAATAATCAAAAACAAACCGGGACCGACATCCGATCAGAAGGTGTCGGTCTCGTCGCTTTATCGAATGGACAAGGAATCTACCGAACGTGTCTTAAGCATTCTGCCTGCGAAAATGCGAGACACATCCATCGCCTCTTCCGGAAGAGAGGGTATCGGGGCGGAATCCGGATAAGGGAGTCGGTGCGACTACCGCCGCGGCTTCGGAAGATGCCGAGCAATCAGCGTATCGGCCGCATAGAGACCGGGACCTGTGGCGTACATCAGCACGTAAACCGACAGATAGGCCAGCGCCAGTTCGCGCGCCGCGAACGGATCACCGCCGTGTACGGCGAAGAAAGCCACGCACATCGTGAAAATCATCGGGATAAGAGCCAGCCGGTAGAACAACCCCGCGATAAACCCGGCAGAACAGATGACTTCACCGAAGATCGCCAGCGCAAGCGAAACACCGCCGCCGACACCCAGCGGATCGGGAAACGAGGCGGAAAGCGCATCGAAGTTCTGCCACTTGGCGATGCCGTGCGACATCAGCAGTCCTCCGAAAATAATGCGGGCCGCGAGCAGCAGCCACGAATTGCCGGCGGTATAGGGTTTGTCCGGAAACAGAAATCTCAGTATTGCATACATAATCTTGGGAATTTATGCTCTAATATCATAATAAATGCCGGAATTTCCAACACTCCGCCACACAATTTCGGACATCCGCATGCGATATGCCCCGGACCGTGCAACGGCAAAGGGAGCATGCTCCGATTTTTCGTATCTTTACCGCAGCAATTTACAACATCGCCATGATCCAGCAGACCGAATTCACACTACGCCCCCGCACCCGCGG
>ENA-OPSV01002196-OPSV01002196.1-human-gut-metagenome-genome-assembly--contig:-NODE-2196-length-11928-cov-1.987198_pt1 | contig 11928 bp, 11 predicted proteins | sample MGYA00241460_ERZ501912 | MGnify/ENA primary metagenome ERZ501912 (study PRJEB25962, sample SAMEA2042402) | human gut metagenome | biome: human gut; feature: human-associated habitat; material: faeces...
CGGCATAGCCTACCATCTCGGCACGTTTTGCCCCATAATACTGAGAGATAATGACTGTGGCACCGCTGGACAATCCCACGAAAAATCCCACCAGCAGCTGGATCAGCGTACCGGTACCGCCACCTACCGCCGACAAAGCTTCTTTTCCGACAAAGCGCCCTACGATCACCGCATCCGCTGCATTCTCCATTTTTCCAATTACCGTAAGTTCATTCTGAAGATAAATCGTAGCAAGTTCACCAGGTTCACGGCTTACAAGAGTTGCCGGTCCAGTAACAATATTCGCAGATAACACCACTGTTTCGCCGCAATTTTTTTGTGATATTGATATTTTTTCTTTTTGGTGCAATACTTCTGCTGTATTTTGCATTGAAGTCGTATTTCTTTCAATGCTATCTTTAAAGTTCACCTTATCTTTTCCTGAGTCTTCACTCACTTTTTTATTTTCTCTTTTATTCTGTATTTCCAGATGTCCCTTTTTCTCATGTCTGATGCAATTCTTATTCTTTATAACGGACACACCCCAGGTACACAACATTCCAATTACCATAATCCCAGCTGCCACTCCCAGAATAACCTGCATAGATCCCCCCGGCAGATACCCCAGTGTTTCTGCGGCCACAACCACCAGTGCAAAAAATCCAGCTGCTACACACCAAATCAAAAATCCTTTAGACGTACCCCCAACATCTTTTTTCTTTTTTTCAGATAATTCTTCCTCCCAAAGCAACTCTTCCAGATGTTCTTCCTGAGGCTTTTCCTCTTTTGACTCCCCATAATTTTCAAACAGATCAATTTTCTCACTGCCATCTGAATTACACCTTTTCTCTGTCATAGTGCCTGATTCCTGCAAAATTGAGGAACCAACTGTTTTTTCTATTTCCTCTCTATCCTGATAAAGTTCCTTTTTTATATATTCCAAATGAAAACTGTCTTCCAAAGCTCTTCTGTATATTCCATACCCAAGCATTACAGCCTTTGAGTCTTCATGATCCAGAATCGGAAGAATATACTCTGTCAGTTCCTGAAATTTCTGTCTCACATCTTCATCATATCCAGGAAGATAACAAAAATAGATCTGTCTCTTTTCCACATCTACATACATATACTCTGGCTTCAATACTAACCTGCATGGATTCAGCAAATATTCTGACATATCTTCCATCACCTGCACAAATCCACCCAGGATCATCTGAAGATCTTCGTAACCCATTTTCTTTTCTTCATAAAGAGAAAGCAAAGACTGTTTGGAGGTAATGTCATAACACACCATAAACTGTCCATCAACTCCCTGCACTCTGCATTTTAGAATAGATGGAATCGAATTGCCAACCAGCATTCTCATCTGATAAGAAGAAGTATCTGGTTCTTCATTTTCATACAGCACAAGATAATTTCCATTTATATCTCTTTTATATTCTGATTTCATTTTTTACCCCTTCAGCTTATTTGACACCTCAGAAAGTCCCTTTACTTTTCGGATCCAGGTTACCGGTTTTATTACTTTTACACTTCCCTTTACCTGCAAATGACTGTTAAATCCTCCATATACGGAAAACATATCAAGATCATACGTTACCTGCACTTTTTTTCCTTCGCTGACCTGAAGTTTCAGGTTTTTGCTTTCATAAAATCCGGTGTTCCCAAGTTCTTTTCCTTTTTTTAATGCTTTATCACGACTTTTCCCTTCTGGCCGTGCCGTTTCCATACTGCCGTCAAGAGCTGCTTCGTAAGCCGCGGCTGTGAGCCAGACCTTATTATGTACGTAAAAAAACAAATACAAAGTTATCATCACAACTAGCAAAAGCAACGGCATTAAAAGTACTGCTTCTATTGTCATGCTTCCCTTTTTTATTCTCTTTTTCAATAAATTAAACCTCCAATATATCCCAACATAAGGAATGGAACGAAAGGCATCTCAGTCTTTTTCCCTTTGCCTGACAGAAATAACACCACAATTCCCCAAAAACAGCAGCAAAAAAGTCCCAATAAAAATGCTGACAAAAGTTCCTCAAAAGGCAGTACTGTCCCAAGCGACAGAAATAAAAGACCATCTCCCATCCCAACAGCGCCTTTCGAGATAATACTGAGCATGATCACAGCGGCCCCCATACAGACATTCCATACCAGATTCACACTCACAGTTCCAAGAAAACATGCTCTTACCATTCCCACAATTCCAAATACACCAATTGACAAAAGTGAAACTTCTCTTGTGTGTATATCTTTCCAACTGTTAATTCCAAGAAATGCAAGAATGCAAATTCGTTCCATTATTTTATTCCCCTTTCATTTCTTCTTATTAACCACATCGTTTACATGCATGCAGATTACCAGCTTCCGACTCTTTTACCAGACGTACGGACCTTTTCAAGCCGCTGCAATTTTTGTCATTATGATAACGGTTTCCAGATTTTGTGATATAAACTGTACTTCCTGGAGCTTGCCCTCTACTGCAGCTTTCACATGCATGATATTTCTCTCCATTTTCATTTCGTCTGGAAGAAACATTTCCACCCGACACTTTAGTAACCGACAGATTGAGGTGACTGCAATTCAGCTTTTTGTGATACACCGAACCTGAAACCGTTACATACACCATATTTTCCGGTTTTTCATTCTCTTCACTATTCCCATTTCCTCTGTCCGCGCCAGTCCAGGCATGAACCCTCACCTTGTTATACTGCCATTTAGCCGGAAGCGGTATCAATCCGCCAATTGGCTTGTATTTGTAAACATCAGGAAGCGTAATTTCTTCTACTCCGTCGCCTCCCACCACATACGCATACATTCCGGCTTCCTTTGCACTCTGGCACAGTTTGCTCAAGTGTTCCGTCTGAATTCTGTATACATCCATAAAATGTATCATTGTCACCATTCCAAAGAAAAAGAGTGGAAGGGCAAAGGCCGCTTCTATCGTAAGACTGGCTTTTTTTACCTGCTCTTTTATTTCTTTTCCAAAGGCGCACAAAGACACTTTTCCGAAAAGATTTCTGACAGAAAACGGGGACTTTCTGACAGACCGGATTCCCAGAGAACTCTTCCTTCTTGTTCTGCTCCTTAGAGCCTGTATATCTTTTCTCTTTTTTCTTTTAATCAATTTTCCATCTCCTTTCCGGGAAAGCATCCTTCTGCGCCTTTCTTATATAGTAATATGGCAAAAGACAATCTATTTTCCAGCTAAATATAGTGATATTCCCGCGTTACGGTGAACACTTTTCTTTTATTTGCCTTTACATCCACAGAAGCCTCCAGTGCAGTAATGCAATGATCCAGACAAAATTCATTCCAGTCTTCCATCTCCCGAAACGAACTTTCAATCATATCCATACCCCCTTTAACTTTTTGTGCCTTTGAAGTTGTCAATAAAAATATCTGCAAATAATCCTCATAGGATAACCCGTTTACATCGTTTTGCCTGTCCGTATCCAGCTTATCTACCAATGCCGGCAGCCCCTGCAACGACAGCTGCCAGTTAGAGGCATTCTTAGTTAAAGGTACTTTTCCGCCGGCAAATAGCTCTCTTACATCCAGAATACTTTCAGCAAAAGCCCAGCATAGGATCAGCGCACCTTCAATCACCACAACTGCCGGTGGAATAAGAAATGCGGCTGCAATTGCCGCTGCCATGGCATGAATCTGCCCCATCATAAGCGCATCTGAAACCAGATATGCAACATTAAGTCCTTCCCGAACCATCAAAAGTTTTTTCGCTACATCTTTCAAATTTGCCTCATCACTGTTTTTCTTTCCAATAATGTACTCAATCTGATAGCGCAAGCCGCTCTTTCCTGGTTCTATATAGTTTCCCAGTTTTTCCATAAGATATTGCTGATACAAAACCTGGGAAAGCATACTTCCATCTGCTTTTACGGAATCCTCCATTGCCAATCCTGTTTCAAGTTTTCTTCCTGAAACCAATTCTTTAGTTTTTACCTTTTTGTCAGAAACTTCTTTTCCAAAAGGGAGAACCAGATCCAGAAGTCCCATTTTTCGTACTTTTCGAATTACTGGAATAGGATTTTCAACTTTTGCAGGAGGATTCTTTTCTGTCACAGACGGAAGCATTTTCCCATCTGTAAACCCATCCTGCCCATTCTGCTGTTCCTGTTTCTTTTTTTCTTCCAGCAAAGCCTGACTTTTTTGTTGTGCAGAGTCCATTTCACTTTCATAATTTTCAATGGTTCCTTTACTTTCTATCTCATTTCCTTGTCGCTCCGCTTCAATTGTCTTTTTCTGCATATCTTGAATTTTGTTTAAAAGGAGCTTTGCCCCATGGCTTCCAAGAGTTTCTTTCATGTATTGGACTGCCTGCTGATAAAAGACTTCACCTTCTGAATCTGTCATCAGAAGATAACCGGAAATGCCACCCTGCTGTACTGACAATTTCTGACTATTTTGCTTCATCACAGGCTTCATATAAGATTCCAGATTATCATATATAGAGGCCAGATTCATTTCCTTTCCCCCACAGGCTCCGTCAACAGCGAACAAGTCAAAATCCTTTAAAAGGGACTTGTCATATTGTCCAAATAAAGAATACAGTCCAATATCCATCCCATTCAAAATCTGAGTTCTGGCCGCAGCCATTCTTGCTGACTCGAGTCCTGAGCTCAGCAGGGACAGAATAAGTCCAAGGGTTAAGGCCAGAAAAACAGTAATACTTCCTCTTTTTACCATGGCGCACCTCTCCTTTTCAAATCATTTTGTTAGTTGGAAATCATTTAAATAGAATTACTTTGCTTTGTGATCTTTGACAGAATATTCTTCACAAGACTGGTCAACTGGTCTTTAAAAATCATGACCAGTGCAATAAGAACCACCATAAAATTAGCCCCCTGTCTGATACCCTTTTAAATACGCTCCTTTTACCTCATACTCACTTTGTAAAGTACGTTATTTTTGCTTACTTATCAGTTAAAATTCTAATAAATTCTATAATTACAAAGCAGCGGACATAATTCTTGCCCACTGCTTTGATTGTTTTCCTATTCAGTTGTTCCCTATTCACTTCTGTGCTTCTAATCGCCGTTTTAATTCTTCATTTTCTTTTTCAATACTCTTCTCTTTGAAAGAATATCCTATTCCAACTTTTTTTGACATATTAATCCCTCCTAAGCTTTGCATGATAAATAAATACCTGCAACTTTGTTGTTGTAGTATTCATTTAATCCATATAATCTATATAGCCATTTATAGTTATCTCCGTCTTGGTCTTGATCTGGTGTAAATAATTTCATTTTATTATGTTTCGTATATTGTAACAATGCTGGTTTATGAATTATCATAAAGTTAATATCTTTTGATTCTTCTGCTACTTTTTCGTAATAAGTTGATATACTTCCCGTTACAGGAGATCCTACTTTTGTATAATCTGTCCCACTCTTTGTATAATATGTTTTTGCTGAATTGACAGCTACATCTTTTGTTATTTCATATTTTGCATCGGCTTTTTTAAATCCGCCTTTTCTTTCTCCGTCACTATCTTTACCACTTAATAATTCGATAGCTGTTTGGAATCTTGATTGTGGCACTACTTTTATACTTGCAAATTTGCTTAATAATTCTTTTGATTTGTATGTATCCATATCTCTAATCATTCCATGTAATGTAGATGTAATTCTCAAATGTCTGTTTTCTTCTGGCACTTCATCATTTGTCATATCGTCCCAAGCTTTTGCTATTGCTTTGTATACTTTTTCAGCAGTATCATATGTTCCTTCTGATTTTGATATACCAGGTATTGAAGCATATGTTGCATATCTAACAGCATCAACTTCTGGAATAACTTTTGTTCTTAAAAATTCTGCTGATAAATTTCCTAATATAACTCCTCCTGTTTCTTCGTTATCTATTGTATCAGTTTTTAATTTTCTTCCTCTTTCATAATTAAATTTCTTGGTTTCGTTAGTTAATGATACATCGCCATCAATATATCCACTATTTCTGTCGTAGTCTCCTAATCCATCCATATCTAATACAGGTACAATTATCTCATTTGCATTTTTACCAGCTTGTACTAATGCTCCGTTTATATCAAAATCACTTGTTGTTGATTCTGCTTTATAAATTTTATCTAATAATTCTGGTGCATTTTTCTTAAATAATTCTATTGAGTTCATTTTTCATTCTTCCTTTCTATTTTCCTTCTTTAATTCCCATGGCTTCTTCTAATTGTCTTAAGCCATCATTTTCAGGTGTTTTATTGTGATTTCCACCCAAATTGATTTCAGTGTCACCACTTCCATCATCCTCTTCGTCAAATAAAAAAGAATACTTTTCTTTGACATCTTTGATTTGTTCATCAATGCCACTTACTGTGTATTCTCCTTTTTCATTTTTTTCATATTTAATTTTATCTTTGTCTAGTTTGCTATAAACTAAGTCAAAATCTTTTGCTCCTTTTATGGAACTTTTTAGTGCGTTTGTTTTCTTAAATTCTTCAACTTCTTTAGACCCTTCAGCTTTTCCTAAATCAAATTGTTCCTTTTTGATTTGTTCAATATCAATATCGCCTAATTCTTTGATTTTAGTGTTTAAACTTTCAATTACTCCTTCTTTTACCTTAACCTCATTTTGAGCAGTTTCGGTTTTTGCTTTTTCTGCATTAACATCATTTCCGTTTTCATCCATGATATTATCAATAATTGTTTTCTTAACACTATCCTCTACTTCTAAATCTTTGAACAATCCTTCTAAAAAACTTCTCTTCATATATTTCTCCTCCTACGATTTTATACGGGTTTTTCTTCCCTTGAATTTGATAATATTTGCTATTTTTAACGATGTATGCCCACCTATTAATTTATTTTAGGTAACTATTAACAAAACCCATAAAAAAAGAAGCTCGTCAGCTTCCATATATTAAAATATTAATAACTAGAATAATTGTATTATTTTTGCATAAACTATTGAATATTAGCCTAATTTATAGTATAATTAAGCTAATAATATTATTATTGAAGGTCAGTTGAGACCCCCATATATTTGGTTCGCAGTTGACCTTCAACTATTTTCTTTTATATGCTTTTATTATATCATTTTCTTTCACAATAAATATCTTATCAACCCATAAATATCTCTTTGAAATGTAAATACTTGCTATTTGCCTTTCTATTTCTTTAATATCCATTTTAGTATTTGTTATATCTATTATAAAATTATTAGCTTGATTTTTCTTTTTTCGTATATTACCTTCTATTACATATTTTCCACTGCCGGTAATTTCTTTTAAATCAAATCTTTCATTGTTAATAATGTAATCGGGTGTTTTTATGTTTGCTGGCTCATTTACTCTTGGTATTATATTAACTTGTCCGCCATAAACTTTTCCAAGTATTTCAGCTACTTCTTTTTCTCTTGTTGTTGGGCTCAATATAACATGTTTCCCATCAGCATTGTATTTAGTACCATCTTCAGCTTTATAATATTGCTTTTCTTTTACTTCATATTGATTTGCCAAATTAAATTGATTAGTTATATCATTATAATTACTCTGCTTGCTTGTTTTCGCAACAGTTGTTCTTGAATGATCTTTTTCTAACCCTGTTTCTTTACAGAAATCATTAAGCCTTTTATTTAATGTTGCCAATCTACTCTTTGAAACCTCAGTGTCTTCTCCTGCTTTTTCTAATGTTTGTATTGCTCTTTTTGTTTTTCTTATTGCATTTTCAAGTTGTCTTTGCTTTTGAGCAGCCTCATAATACAGTATTTTTTCTCCATTTAATTCTACTGTTGCATTTTTGTATTCTTTTAATTCTTTATTCGTACATTTAGGTTCTGATACTCCTAGTATTATTCCAAAGTATGTATGTCTACAATTATATTCTTTCCACAAATCTTCTACATCTGTCCATAACCCTATGTTATATTTTTTTGAATCTTTTTCATTTAACGCATATTGTTTTCCTTGTGCTTCAGCATGAGTTGGTCTGGCTCCTAAGTGTGCGGTTACTTCATATCCATTGCATCCAAGATATTCTTCAATATCTCTGTTTACTGAATTAGCTGCTTGCTGAATACCTGTCATTACATTTCTTCTTACTGCAACTTCCAACTGAACTTTTCTTCCTGCCTTGTCTTTTAATGTAATTCCTGCATCAGCTAAATTTTGTACTATATTTTTAATTGCTGTTGCATAGTCAATAGCTCCACTCGCAACTTGCATATATGCTAAGTCTACTGCATTAACATACATCTGTTTACTTTGAAATGCTATTGTATTTGTCAAATTTCTTAATGTTTTATCCGTTGATTTCAAACCTTGATTTAAAATCTTGTATTGACTTTCACTTAATTTAAATGTTTTATTTCGATAGTCATACAATTTTTTGTAATCTTGCATATCTTCTTGTGTCATATCTTCAAAAAGCCTTTTCAGTTGTTTTTTCCTTTCAGCTGTTAGCAACGATGTTTTTTCTAATGCTTTATTAAATACATCTATGCCATTTGTTTGTACTAATATTTTCAATTCGTCTTTAGTAGTTGATGTTATATCATTCATTCCTGCAATTCTTTGAATTATATCTGCTGTAATTTCTATATTCAATTTATTGTATAATTCTACAACTTTATTAAATTCTATAGTCTCTAAATATTCCGGTGTTAACATTCAAAACACCTCTATTCTTCTGTTTCTTTTATTTCTTCATCTGCTACCATTGCCCTTGCGATTTCTTCTGTTTCTCCTAAGAATTTAACTCTGTATTCCCAAGCTTGTCTTATTCCTTGCGCTATATCTTGTCTAAATTCTTGCTTTGCAGTCTCTGTGTCTACCATAAATCCATCTTTGTCTGTAATTTTAACTATACAATCTTCTGTAACTTTTTCTTTGAATAGCACTCTTCCTAACAGAAGAATTGCTTTACATATTCCACTTACAAACTCATCTACATTCTTACGATGTTTATTTGCATTTTCAATTAGATCTTGTCTGTCTCCAACATATTGAGTTGCTGTTACTACAGAACTTCCATTAAACTCATAATATTTAGTTCCTAGTCCACCTTTAAAGCTCAATATATTTAGTGCAAATTGTATTCCTGCTTTGTCTTCTTCTACTCTTAATTCTGGATTATATTCTGTTACAACTGGATTGTCTTTTATATTGCTTATTTCACTATCTCCATATACAGTCCATTGTTGTTTCATAATATCATCCGGATACACTTCATATTCCTCTTCTTTTACATTTCCTTCTGTATCTTTTATTTGTCTTGTTTTAGTTCTTGTTATTTTCTTGTTGTAAAATACTTTCTTTCCTCCCAAATAAAAGTCCATAACAAAATTATTATATGTAATATCACATGCAATTAGTTGATCTATTGCAGTTCCATATATACTAAATCCCATTCCATTTGTATTATATTGTACTTCTAACGGATTAGCTATTGCAGGTTTTAATATGCTAAATAGCGGGGTATTAGAATTAATTGTGTATGTTTTTGCAATACCTTCTTTTTCAATTTCATTTCCATTTTCATCTAGATAATTATTCGATATTTCATATATTTTTTTCTTTTGTCCTTCATTGTATTTTAGCTGATGTATTTCTACATAATACTCTTTTTTATCTTGTACTGTATTTTCACTTACAAATGCCGCATCTATTATTACACCATGTTCTACTTTTAATGGTACTATTTGGCTTGCTTCAAGATAGATAACATCTAACTTTGTTCTATCATCTGCAAACAATCTGCCTTGTTTATCTACTTTTGCATGTTTTACTCTTATTACTGCACCTGCGGTCCCCATTGCCATAGCTTTTTCTATAGCAACAGGTAAATCTTTGTATACCTTTAATATTTTTAACTGTTTATTTAAATATTTGTTATTTACTTCTGTTTGGTCCTTCGTCTTAGCTTCTGTTGCAATTTCATCTCTTTCAGTAAACAATATGCTAGACCAGTCTTCTGCAAGTCTTTTTGCCATACCTAAACTGAACATTTTTCGTTCCTTGCCTGTTTGGTCATGATATTTATGAAATTCTACTTGATTCTTCCACCAAGCTTCCCAAATATTTATAAAATTGTAATAATCTGTTGATACTGTGTCGTATCCTTTATTTCTTAAATATTTTAATATAACATTGTTCATTTTATGCTACCTTTCCTAAACAATAAGATATTTCTTCAAACCAATATTCAAATGAATAATTGAAACTGTCTAAACTATCTATATCTGATGTTTCTCCATCATCTATCCATCTATCGTCTTTGGCTTTCTCATCATATAAGGCTGTTTGCAATGCCTCTATTAATGTGTTACATTGTTTTTCAACGAAACTTAATCTGTCTAAATTTAATAATCTGTTCCAAAGTTCTATTCTGTTTTTGATTTCTATTTTCAAACTATCTTGGACAATTAGATTAATTTTGTTAGATCTTAATTCTCCATTTAATGAATTATTTAATACTTGTTCTGCACTATCAGCAAAAATAAAAGATACAGTTCCATATTTATCCTGTATCTCTTTTATAAAATTTATTATCCATCTAAATACTTGCTTTGTATTTGTTCCTGTCGCTTTCATTGTACTAGTTTTTAATACTTGTACACTTTTAAAGTCTCTGCTTATTTTCGTTGCAGTTATACTGTGTTTTGATTTATTTCCTCCCCAGTCAATTCCTATACTTATTATAGAATTATATTGAATTGTAGTTGTAATAAATCTTTTGTCATCATTCGCAATCTGTTGAAATATTAATCCTTCTGCATTACACCATTGTCCTAATATATATCTATTATAATATACTGTGCCTCGATATTCTTTGCACATTTCTTCAACAACTTTTTTAGGTAAAAACGGGTTATCAAATAATGTATAATGTTGAACGTATACATCAACATCACTTTCTAAGAATTTTTTTATATAATGTGTTCGACTTTGCGGGTTTCCACTTCCTTCACCAACACTATATTCAAAGCTTAATCTTGATTTTAATAGTTCAAATACCTCTTCATTAATATCTACAACTTCATCAATGTATAAATATTTTATTCTAGCTCCTCTGAATTTTCTTACCATTCCAACATTATCAGCACCAATACAATAAACTTTTTCTCCAAAAATTGTAGCAATATTATTGCTTCCTATGTCGCTAACTAACTTATCGCCCCAAATTTCTTGTAATGGTTCTATAACATTTCTTTGAATAGTTCCTTTTGATACTCCTGCGATAAAGACAAGCCCCTTCAAACCTATTCTCTCTCTAATTCGCTCAGGTATTAAAAATAGTGTATCTATATATGTTTTTCCACATTGAGTTGCCCCTATTTTAAAATTCCATCTGTGCGTAGCGTTTCTTATATATTCAGCTTGTTTACTACTTATCTCAATTGTCTTTTCCATTGTTAGCTACCTCTTTTATTTTTATTAGGACTTCTCTCGCATTTTTTAACTCATTTTCACTGTTATTTTCTTCTTTATCTAATCCTTTTGCTAATCTTTGTCCTTTTTGAGCTTTTTCTAAAATATCTGCCATTTTTTTCAACTTGTCATAATCAGGCATTCCTAAATACATATATTCACTTGGATTTTTAAAACTTCCTTCTAATACATCGAGAAAACTGTCATATATCTTTAAATGTCTTGTGTTTATATCAACTTCTTTTTCTATTTCTTTTTCAGTGACTTTTTCTATTATTTTTGTCGCCTTTTTGTCTTCTTTTTGTCTCTTTTTGTCTTTCCATCCTAATGTGTGTTTTCTTGTTGTCCCATTGTTGTTTATGCCTTTATCTTTTAAGAAGCTACTTACTGATTTGTAATCACCTAATATGTATTCTTTTTCTAGCTTTTTCCAATCGTATTTAGCCATTTCACCACCTACTCGCTACTTTTAGTTGCTACCTCTTTGCCTTCGTCCACAAAACCTTTGTTTTTTAATTCCTTGTATCTTTGATTTTCTGCTTTAAACTTTTTCCCTA
>ENA-OPSV01002197-OPSV01002197.1-human-gut-metagenome-genome-assembly--contig:-NODE-2197-length-11926-cov-3.190970_pt1 | contig 11926 bp, 12 predicted proteins | sample MGYA00241460_ERZ501912 | MGnify/ENA primary metagenome ERZ501912 (study PRJEB25962, sample SAMEA2042402) | human gut metagenome | biome: human gut; feature: human-associated habitat; material: faeces...
GTAAGCTGCCGACCGACGGTGTATAAACGGTTTCTGTATGGGGTTAACGATGTGCGCAGGTTTCAAACCCGCGGTCGGGTCAATTGTCCAGGTCGATGACGTTGAAGTTGAGGTCGAACTTGATTTCCCACCGGTTCGAGAGGTTGACTTCGTAGGTGTGGCGGTCGCGTTCGATACTCCTGATGTAGGCGTCCGGATAGTTCTCGGTGACGTATTTCGTAATTGCGGCAGGGACTATCGCGGCAGGTACCGCACCCTCCCGGTACTGTACTTCCGTCCATTCGCCGGAACGGTCGAATTCCACCTTGTCGCCGTTGGTGAAGATGACTTCGTAGCTCTTTTCGAAGAGTTCCGAATCCATTTTCGCCATCGCCACCTTATGGCCGGAGAAATGGTCCGAGATGAATTGCTGTGCCGTCTGGGGCAGGTCCGTGACCTTGACGGGTTTGTCGTCTGCTGCGAATGCCGTCGCCTGGAGTGCGACCAGGCCGATCAACAGGAATGCTAATTTTTTCATAAATAAGATGTTTTTAATGAGTTGGTGTTTGAACAAATTTCTGTTTTCCGATTGATTATTTCCGCAATTTCCGCTCCAAACTTTCCGCAGCCGCTTCGTGTTCTGCGGTTCCGGAAATATTTTCATCCCCTGTCGTTTGTTCGTTCGCCCGGATTACCGGTATCTTTGCATGTGCCGCCGCAGGCGGCCGGGTCAGTGTAAAATATAAAACGTTATGATAATCAGAGAGAACGAATCAAGGGAAGAGTACGTTATGTCGGTGGCCAAGGCGATGATGTCGGCTGCGAGGACGGCACCCAAGGGGTGTGGAGTGGATAATCTCGAAATCGCCGCATTGGGTCTGTCGCGCCTTTCCCGTCTTGCCCGCAAGATGCGTGAGATAGGCGAACGCGACAGCAAGGCCTTCTTCCTGCGCGATGCCGACAATGTGGAGAACTCCCAAGCCGTCGTCCTCATCGGTACCCGCCGTGCGGTGCGGGGATTGAACTGCGGACTGTGCGGATACCCTACCTGCCGCGAAAAACGCGACAGTGCGCCGGCCGTTCCGTGCGTATTCGACGTCACCGACCTCGGCATTGCCGTAGGGAGCGCCGTTGCCATAGCGGCGGACTGCCGGGTGGACAACCGGATTCTCTATTCGGCGGGCGTTGCCGCGAAGGAGCTGGGCTTTCTCGATGACTGTGCCATCATCTATGCCGTGCCGCTCTCTGTCAATGGCAAGAACATCTATTTCGACAGGTTTGCCAAGTGCGGGGCCAAGTAGGGCGGAGACCACCCGCTGTTCGGCGGCAGTATGTACCGAGGTCCCGTCCGTACGGGCAGGAACCCCGGTGCCGCTTACCGTTTTCCCAGCCGCGATACTATCAGCGCGATGCCTGCTGCCATGACCAGTATCGGCAGGACGATTTTGTTGAAGGATAGGCTGATGTCCAGTGCGTCCATGACTACGAAGAAGACTCCGAGTCCTCCGATTATCACGCCTGCGCTCCAGCGGCGGACCGCAAGCAGGTAACCTCCCGCGGCTACCAGCAGCATCTGCCATGAGAAGAGGGCGTTGAACAGTCCGTAGCCTATCCAGCCGGTGTTGTAGAAGAGCCATATCACTCCGATGGCGACGAGGATGATGCCGAGGTAGATGTTGCCGGCTATGTTGGTCTCCCCTTTCCTGTGCGGCTGCTCGGGCAGCCTGCTGTCGTTTATTACTTCCATGTGTATGAATTTTTAAAGTTTTTCAATCGTTTCCCCGGTCCGGATACCTGCCGGGACGGCTTATGACGATGCGTTCGTCGCTGAGCGTATCGGCCGGATTGTCGGGATGGACCACCACCTTGCGGATGGTGACCCTGCCGTCCTGTTCGGTTATCTCTACATGGACATTGTCATCTTCCCAGTCCTCTTCGCGGTATTCGCGGTAGAGGTCGTCGATGCTGCTGTCCTTGCGGAGTTCCTCTTCTTTCCACTCGCCCTGTTCGTCCCAATCATCGGGCAGGGCGGGCGTGTGCCGGTACCAGTCGTAGAAGTCGTCGTACTCCTCTATTTCGTATTCGAGTCTGCGGGCGCCGTCGCGCAGTCTGTCGGCATTGTGCATGGTGACGACCGAGAGGTAAACCACGAGTGCCATCCAGATGACCGATGTGACGAGCAGAAATGTCCGGTTGGTTTTCGAGCCGAAGAGTACTTTGAGCAGGAAGTATCCGAGGAGGACGAGGGGTATCAGTATCGCCAGCAGCGTCAGTCCGGCATAGAGACCGGGCGTAATGCCCTCGAGGCCGGAGAAGTTTTCCAGTACCATCCGTCCGCCGACCAGTTCTGCGCTGAACAGGACGGCTATGATGGCGACGAAACATCCGATGGCTGCGATGCCGACGCCCAGTGCGATGAAGAATACTACCGCTTTGAGCAGGAAGAGCAGGATGCGTCCCAGCCCATAGACGATATCCGCCCAGACCGATGCCGACCGCTGGCGCTTCGGGGAGGGCGGCATGGCCGAGGCGTCCCCTGCGAAGGTCTGCCGTATGGAGGATGCAGTCACTTTTTCTCCTTGCATTTCGAGTTTCTGCCGCGGTGTCCGCGCCATGGGAATGGCTATCCAGAGAATGATGTACAGGACGACGAACATGACGAACATCGAACCAAAAAAGGCCGAAGCGTCGCCCGTGGGAAAGATGACCAGCAGCATCGGCAGGAAGAATGCGAGCCTTATCCATACGGGGTCGGTACGGAAATAGGCAGCCAGTCCGGAGCATACGCCGCCGAGTACCGCCCCGTCGGGATTCCGGTAGAGCCTTTTCGGAATCTTCTCCACGGGCGGTTCTTCTTCCGTATCCAAATCGTCCGGAAAACCGAGCTGCGCCACCACCGATTCCGCGAGTGCGCGGCTCACCACGTTGTCGCTCTCCTGTTCGTTCAGTATGAGTTCTGCGATACGCGCTTCGATGTCGGCCACGATTTCGCGGCCGTCGGGTTTCTTCGCATACCCTGTTTCGAGCTTGTCGAGGTAATCCTTCATCACCTGGTAGGCCTCGGCGTCGAACGAGAACGCGATGCCCGATATGCTCACTTTCACAACCTCTTTCATCTGTGCGGAAATTTGGACGGCCTGCCGTTAGCGGCCGCGGATTTGTGCTATCTGTGCTATCAGTTCATCCCACGAGACATCGAGCTGCGACAGCGCCTCGCGGCCTTTGTCCGTGATGGAGTAGTATTTGCGGGGAGGGCCCTGCGGGGACTCTTCCCAGCGGTACGACAGGAGTCCCTGGTTCTTCTGACGCGTCAGGATGGGGTAGAGTGTACCCTCCACCACTATCATCCGGGCGTTTTTGAGCTCCGCAATGATTTTCGGAGCATAGGAGTCGCCCCGCGACAGTATCAGCAGGATGCAGTACTCCAGGATGCCTTTGCGCATCTGCGCTTTTGCATTGTCTACATTGATGGGTTCCATGTTCAGCTCCTTCCGTAATTATCGCCGCCGTTCGCCGAAGCCGGTTCGAGCGGTACGGCTATCCACAGCACCAGATAGACCCAGAACCCTGCCGAGAAGCAGAAGAGGGCGAACAGAGCTATGATGCGTACGAGTACGACGTCCACGTTGAAATAATCGGCCAGTCCCTGGCATACGCCGCCGATGATGCGCCGGCGGCTGCGGTAGAGCCTCCTGGGCTCCCTATTGTCGTTGATGATTTCCATTTTCTTGACTTTTATGTTTATATACATTGTTTCCGCCGCGGCTGCAGACCGCGTCCGTGCCGGCCGGCACGGCGTATTTCACGCCTCGGAAGGTATCACTATCCACAGGATGATATAGACCCACAGGCTGATACCGCCGAAGAAGATGAGCAGGAACATCAGCAGGCGTACGACCGCTACGTCTATGCCGAAATAGGCCGCCAGTCCGCCGCATACGCCGCCTATTACCCTGTTGCTGCGCGAACGGCGCAGGCATTTGATGTCGGCCTGAGCCTGCCTTCCCTCCGGTCTGCGGCGCGGTTCTCCGAACTCGTCCGCCCGCCCGAGTATGGCTATCGCCTTGCGCACGAGGTCGGCGTTTACCACCTGCCGCGGTGAGGCAAGGTTCTCGCTGAATATGTCTGCTATGCGCATCTCCAGGTCGTTGAGTGTCTCCGCGGCCTCTACCGGTTCGAAGCGTTCTCCGACGTCGTCGAGGTATTTCCGCAGGATATAATAGGCATCCTCGTCTATGACGAATGCGACGGAACCTATGTTTACGTTAAGTGTTTTCTTCATGGCTCATACGGTTTAATATTGTTTTGTATCGCAAATATACGATTATTTCCTAATACTATGTATTGCATAGTATATTTTTTTCAAGAATTGTGCCGTTCCGCGTGGAAGCGGAGACAAATTGCAGGTAGGAACAGGAGTCGGGGCGGAAATTGGCCGGCGGAACAGAGAGTTTTCCGGAGGAGTGTCCGAATACCGACGGATAAGGAGCCGCAGCCGTGGAGTGGAGCCGGCGGATGTTTCGCCTTTCGTAGAGCGTATCCGCTGCGGGAAGGTTTTATGAGGAAGTGCCGGCCGATGGGGGCGGACCGTTCATTCGCCTTTGCACGCCGCACGGCGTGTCGAGACCGGAGAACGGTATGGCAACGGGGGCCGGGCAGTGCGGTTATGGACTTGTTTGAAGGGGATTCCTAATCTTTTCGCCGTTTTTTTCGAAAAAAAATTATGAATCGTTATTGGAATTAAAAAATAAGCTATACTTTTGTGTTATCGAAATAACAGTTATTTGTGTAACAGATACGTTTTCAATACCGCACTGTGAAGTCCGGGCAAGCAATAGTTAGGATAGTAAGTTAGGTTAGAAGTGGATAGTGCGGGTGCGGCGGCAGACCGAAACACGGGGAACTTCGGTTCCGAAAGGTTCTTTGGAGAGTTTGGCATTCCGCGGCGCATGGTCGTCCCTGCGGCCGGACAAATCCGTTTTGGCAAAGAAATTGTCCCTGTATCGGAGGGAGGGGAGGATTCCCCGTTCGATTGAGGATTTCTTAAAAGCGAAGATTATGGATTTATTCGGATTGAAAGGACGGGTAGCGGTAGTGACCGGTGCTTCGAGCGGATTGGGTGCGGATGCCGCACGGGCATATGCGGCTTACGGGGCCGACGTGGCGTTGGTCGCACGAAGGAAAGAGCGGCTCGAAAGTTTGGCGGAGGAGCTCCGCAGAGAGGGGGTGAAGGCTCTGCCGGTCGCCTGCGACGTTTCGCGGGAAGACGATGTCCGGGCTGCGGTGGAGCGTATCATGGATTACTTCGAACGGGTGGACATCCTGCTCAACGATGCGGGAGTGGCTGTTCCGGGCGGTGTGGAGACACTGACCGCCGAGGAGTGGGACAGGTCGATGGATACAAACGTCCGGGGGATGTTCTTGATGTGCAAGTATGTCGTTCCGCATATGCGGGAAAGGAGATACGGCAAGATAGTGAATATATCCTCCGTGAATGCCACCCTGGCCGATAAGGTACCGGAGTTGTGGCGGCACGCCTACAACGCCTCGAAGGCCGCTGTGAAGGGATTGACCGTCGGGATGGCGGCCTCCTATGCGGCGGACAACATCACGGTGAATTCCATCGGACCGGGACTGTTCGAGAGCGAAATGACGGAGAATACGCTCTTCAGGCATGAAGCGTTCATGCAGATGTACGATACGCTGACGCCCGCATCGAGACCCGGTGCGAAAGGGGAGTTGAACGGTACCATCCTCTATTTCTCCTCGCAGGCTTCGAGCTATGTGACCGGACAGCATATCATCGTGGACGGAGGTTTCTCCATCGTATGACGAAAGTGGTTTTTAAGATATACCCGCCCGTTCAAGGCGGACGGGCGTTTAAGTTTTAGGTAGGATTTTAGAATGGTAGCGCAGGCAAGCTGGGAAGCTCGCCTGCGCTTTTTCGTCTCCGCTGCCGGGAAAAGAGGATTCTTTTCTCCGAAAGGAGCCCCCCGTGTGCCGCATCATTTCCCGATATTCCTGCCAATCCGGCTCATGCGGTCCAGCGAATCCGCCATGTCTGCATCGATGTCGTCTTTCGCCCGCAGCGCCTGGTCGGAGATGTCGTATGTTTTGGCTGCGACCGTCCCCGCTTTGGCGTCGTCGCGTATCCTGCGCCTGGCTTCTGCGACCTCCTCCCGGAAATCGGCCTTGTCGTCGTCGAAGTCGGCGCGGGCCGTGATGACCTCCATATTGACCATATCCTTCGCCCGCCGGGCGGTTTCGCGAGCCTCCCGGATGTTATGGCTGGAGCATCCGTCGCCGAGTATCTTCTCCATGCGTTCCGTTTCCCGGAGCTCCTCCTTTATCTCTTTCATGCGTGTATCCGCACTTTCTCGGACGTTCCTGTACGCTTCGCGTGCCTCTTTGCGTACCTCTTTCCCGAGCCCCGCAGCGGTTTCGCCGAACTCCCTGCGTGCTTCCCTGTATTCTTCTTTCTTCATGACCGTGTATTTTAAGTCTTGTTTCTGGCCGGTTGCCCGGCTTATAAAAACCTTACTTCAAAAAAGAGGCCAATCGGTATCGCAGCCCTCCGGAGACGGATGTCCCGTCCGGTCTCCCATACTCCGAAACATGCAGACGATTGTATTTTTCGCAGTTAATCCCTATCTTGCAGATTCAATCAATGCATACGGTAATTTTATGGTGTCTTTACTATCCCCCTCTGTAATGACGCTGGCTATACTTATCGTCTCATGTGTCTTTTTCATGAGCGGTAAGGTCAGGTCCGATATTGTCGCGCTCTGCGCCCTGCTCGCCTTGCTGATATTCGGCATACTCACTCCCGCCGAGGCGCTTTCGGGTTTTGCGAGTCCGGTGGTGATAATGATGGTGGGGCTGTTCGTCGTGGGTGCGGGCATCTTCCGCACCGGTCTCGCCAAGATGATAAGCAGTCGTATCCTGCGTATCGGCGGCAAGAACGAGAACGTGCTTTTTGTCCTCGTGATGCTCGTTACCGCCCTGATAGGGGCCTTCGTGAGCAATACGGGTACGGTGGCGGTGATGCTGCCTATCGTGATGAGCATGGCCGCATCGTCCGGCATCAGTTCGAGCCGTTACCTGATGCCCATGGCATTCGCCAGCAGCATGGGACTCTTTACCCTGATAAGTACCCCGCCCAACCTCGTCATACAGGAGGCGCTGGTGGATGCGGGCATGGAGCCGCTCGGTTTCTTCTCGTTCGCCCCGGTCGGAGCAGTGGTCGTGGCGGTAGGCATTGGGGTGCTCTATTTCCTGAGCCGCCTGCTCGTTCGGAAGGACGAAGGCAAGCGGAACGAAAAACGGAAGGCGAAGACGCTGGCCGAACTCGTGGAGGAGTATAACCTCGTGCACCTGAGTTTTCAGGTGGAGGTTCCCGCCGCATCGCCCATGGTCGGCCGTTCGCTCAAGGAGCTTCGCATCGGTTCCCTTTACGATGTGAGCGTGGGGCGTATCATCCATGCGCCGCAGACCCGGTTCCGCAGGATAACCACCGAAGAGGTGGCCGGGCCGGAGAGCGTGATTCTGGCGGGCGACGTCCTGCACCTGCACGGCAGCGAGGAGCATGTGGACCGCCTCGTGGCGGAGCAGGGACTCGTAGCGACCGAGTGGAGTCCCAAATCGTCCGGGGAGACTGCCGACACCGGGTATGCCGAGGCGTTCATCATGCCCAACTCGCACTTGATAAACCATACGGTGGCGGACAGCCGCTTTAGGGAGCTGTACAACGTGAATGTTCTTGGAATAAAGCGTCACGGGGAGTATGACCTCGGCGATATGCGCGATGTGAAGATGCATGCCGGGGACTCCCTGCTCATTCAGGGAACCTGGGACAATATCACCGCTCTGGAGGAGTACACCGACGAGTTCGTGCTGTTGGGGCAGCCGGAGAAGCGGGCCGCCCGCGTGACGCTCGACCGGAAGGCGCCGATGGCCGCCCTCATCATGGCGGGCATGATACTGCTCATGGTGCTCGATGTCATTCCGGGCGTAGCGGCCGTGCTGCTGGCGGCCGTATTCATGGTGCTGACCGGATGCCTGCGCAACATGGAGGAGGCCTATACCAGTATCAACTGGGCCAGCGTAGTGCTGATAGCCGCCATGATACCCATGTCCACGGCCTTCGACAAGACCGGCATCACGGCTGCCATATCCGGATTCCTGCTGCACGGTCTCGGCGATATCGGGCCGCAGGGCCTGCTTGCAATGGTCTATTTCGTCACTTCGCTCACGACCATGTTCATCAGCAATACGGCGACGGCGGTGCTTTTCGCCCCCATCGCCATGGATGCCGCCCTGCGCATGGGCGTCAGTCCCTATCCTTTCCTTTTCGCCGTGGCCGTTTCGGCCAGCATGTGTTTCGCCTCGCCCTTCTCCACACCGCCCAACGCGCTGGTGATGAGTGCCGGCGGATATAGGTTCGGAGACTATATCCGGGTGGGGCTGCCGCTGCAGGTCGTGATGGGGGTCGTGATGATATTCGTGCTGCCGCTGCTCTTCCCCTTCTGACGGGTCTGCCGCGGCGGGCCATCAGGAGGAGCCGAACGCTTTCCCGGCTGTCTGTGGAACCGGGCCGCACGGAGTTCCGTTCTGTCTTTGTCTTCAGTGGCGGAGGAGAACCGTCGCCGGGAAGGTGCGGGCGAAAACCCCCTGCCGTCCGCAAACGGTGCCCGGAAAATTCGTAAATTTGCAATCCGTAATCCTTACGCACGAGATGATAGACAGGGAAACAGTGGACCGCATCTATGCCGCCGCAGACATCGTGGAGGTGGTGAGCGACTTCGTCACCCTCAAGAAGAAGGGGGCGAACTACCAGGCATGCTGTCCTTTCCACAGCGAACGTACCCCTTCTTTCATCGTCTCTCCGGCCAAGGGGCTCTTCAAGTGTTTCGGCTGCGGCAAGGGCGGGAATGCCGTGACCTTCGTCATGGAGCACGAGAAGATGACCTATGCCGAGGCACTCAAGTATGTGGCGAAGAAATACGGCATCGAGGTGCGGGAGAAGGAGCTGACTCCGGAGGAGGCCAGGCGGAACGACGACCGCGAAAGCATGATGGTCGTCAACAGTTGGGCCGCCGACTATTTCCAGCATGTGCTGCACGATACGGATGAAGGGCTGAGCGTGGGAATGGGGTACTTCCGTGAGCGCGGTTTCACGGATGCCACGGTGCGCAAGTTCGCGTTGGGGTACTGTCCGGCCAAGGGCGACGCGATGACCATGGCGGCGCTCGGTGCCGGCTACAAGGAGCAGTTCCTCACCGAAACGGGACTCACCATCAAGCGCGAGACGGGCGGTTATTACGACCGTTTCACGGGCCGGGTGATATTTCCCGTCTACTCCATCAGCGGCCGCGTCATCGCTTTCGGCGGGCGGGTGCTGAAGACGAGCGACCGGACGGCCAAGTACCTCAATTCTCCCGAAAGCCTCATATACAGCAAGAGCCACAGCCTTTACGGCATCTACCATGCGAAGAACGCCATCGTGCGCGAAAACTTCTGCATTCTCGTGGAGGGCTATACGGACGTGATGCGGATGCATCAGACGGGCATCGAGAATGTCGTGGCTTCGTCGGGTACCTCCCTGACGGCAGACCAGATAAAGCTCATCAGCCGTTTCACGAAGAACATTACCGTCATTTACGACGGCGATTCGGCAGGTATCAAGGCGTCGCTCCGCGGTATCGACATGATACTGCGCGAGGGGTTGAACGTGCGGGTGGTGCTGCTGCCCGACGGCGAAGACCCCGATTCGTTCGGCCGTTCGCATTCGGCAGAGGAGGTCAGGGCCTACATCGAGGGGCACGAAGAGGATTTCATTCGTTTCAAGACACGCCTGCTGATGGCCGACGCAGGGGACGACCCGCTGAAGCGGGCGGCACTGGTCACCGATATCGTGCAGTCCATCTCCGAGATACCCGACCCGATTGTCCGTTCGGTTTTCATCAAGGACTGTGCGAAGAGCATGGATGTGGACGAGCAGGTACTCGTGGCCGAGGTGGCCCGCAAACGCCATTCGGTGCAGTACGACCGCCAGACCGGCGATTTTCTGCGCAGCATGCAGGCTCAGCGCCGCCGCGAAGAGCAGGCCGCCGCGTTGCCGGCCTCGCTCAAGGGTGTGACCGCAGGCAGCAGCATGGACGAGCTGGAGAAGGAGATAGTGGGATACCTGATGAAGTACGGTCATCTCTATTTCGAACACAAGGAGGGACGCAACCTCGTGAAATTCAACGTGGCGGAGACTATTTTCAGCGACCTGCGCGACGACGTCTCCATCCGGAATCCCCAATACAGGGCGTTGTACGAGTGCTACGAGCAGCACTATGCCGAACTCGGCGAAGGTGTCAAGGTACCGGAGCACTACTTTACGAACCATGCCGATCCGCTGGTGTGCAATGCGGCGGTGGATATTCTCACCTCGGATACCAACTATGTGATGAGCGAGCTGTGGAAACGTCACGAGATTTTTCTCGACAGTGAGGAGGAGCGCCTTTCGGAACTCATACCCCGTGTCGTCACCCTCTATAAGTCGAAGACCATCGAGGCCATTATCGGAAAACTGAAGGAGAGTCTGGCCGACGAGGCACTCTCCGAGGAGGAGCAGATGTCCATCATGGAGAACATCGCCGCGCTCAACGAAGTGCGTACCCGGATTGCGAAAAAGATATCGAGACTGATACTGTGACGGGCCTCCCCGGCCGCCGGTACGTGCCGGGTCCGGTTTTTGTTTATCGCTGCGGAATATGTACCTTTGCAGGGTTAAGCTATGGCGGATTACAACAAGAAGATAAACATAAAGAACAAGCGTGCCGCGTTCGATTACGAGATACTCGAAGAGTATGTCGCAGGCATCGTCCTGACCGGTACCGAGATAAAGTCGCTCCGGCTCGGCAAGGCCTCCATGGTGGATTGCTACTGCTATTTCGACCGCCACGAACTCTACATCCGGGGGCTGAATATCTCCGAGTATCATTGGGGTACCTACAACAACCACCAGCCCAAACGCGACCGCAAGCTGCTGCTCAACAGGCGCGAACTCGACAAGCTGGAGCGGGCCTCGCAGGACAAGTCGGTGACTGTCGTGGGGCTGCGGCTCTTCCTGAACGAGCGGGGACTCGCCAAGGTGGTGATAGGGCTTGCCCGCGGGCGCAAACGTTATTGATTCATTTTGTGCTTCTTTGCGGTAGATGTCTGTTCTTAGGATATTCCGATGGTAAGGTTCTCCGGAAGGCAACCAGAGTGGAAAAGTTTTCCGAAGGCTTCGTTTTCCATAACAATAAGTGCGACCGGACAAAACATTCGGAGAAATTGGAAAAAGACGTAAGCGTTTTCCGAAAATGCTTACGTCTTTCGGGCAGAATGTACCCGTCTTTTTCCTGGGAAGGAGCTTGTCTTTACCCGGAACGCGGGCTTTGTTCCATCAGAAACCTCTCTTTGGGGAGTCAAAGACAGCTTTTTCCTGATCCTTTTTCTTCCCGTTGGTTCCAAATCAAGGAAAGGAGAGTCGGTGAAAACGGCGATTTGTCATCTTTTTGTCAGCATAAACCCCGATTATCGTTATCATTGCTTATTTGCGAATCTCTACGGGGCGATCCATTCATATCCCGGCATCTCTCTAATGTACAGATGGATTGAGTTTCATCCGTTTGCCGATCTTTGCTCGGGAGGCTTCTGTGGAATTTTCAATATTCGCATTCTCCTTTTTTGGTTAATAAAAAGTAAAACCGGCTCCTTCGGAAACAGACCAATGGCTTTTCAGGCGTGTGTCTGGCTACTTCCGGCCGAAAATGGCGCTTCTCTGCAAATGAAATAATTCTGCAATGTTTTTTGAAATTTGAAAGATTAGCACTAATTTTGCACCCTCGTTTGAGTATAGAATAAAGTATAAATCAAATAAATAATTGTCAGAATGAACGTTTCATTACAAAAC
>ENA-OPSV01002202-OPSV01002202.1-human-gut-metagenome-genome-assembly--contig:-NODE-2202-length-11911-cov-2.493674_pt1 | contig 11911 bp, 8 predicted proteins | sample MGYA00241460_ERZ501912 | MGnify/ENA primary metagenome ERZ501912 (study PRJEB25962, sample SAMEA2042402) | human gut metagenome | biome: human gut; feature: human-associated habitat; material: faeces...
CCTAAATTATTTTTTCTTAGATATTCTACTAATCTTTTAGCATCTTCTTCTGTTTCTGTAACAATATTTTGAAGGCTAGCACCTAAACACATTTCTATTGCTGTTTCTAAATTTTCTGGAACTTCAATTATATTTGCTAAAACACCATGCATTCCTTTTCCAAGTTCTTTTACATTTTCACAATCTTTTAGTAAAGATTTTACACTTTTTATATAACCTTCTTTTTCCTTCTCTGTTTCTACTAAAAATTTTAGCTTAGATTCCTTTATTCTCATATCATTTGATAATGAGTTTATATTATTTTCATAATCTTTTATTCTTTTATTTGCATCTTCTCTTTGTTTTGCAGTTTCTTCCAAAGTTTTTTGAGCTTTATTACGTTTATTTTCAATCTCATAAAATTCTTTTGAAATATCTTCTTTTACGAGTCTTGTTGAATCTAATTCAGAAATTGTCGATTGCATTTCTTGTTTAATTTGATTTTGTCTTTTTTCGTAGTTTTGATAATTAATGTCCTGTGTATTTGAATCAGAATGAAGTTCATATTTTTTGTCTGTATTTTCTTCTACTGTCTTTTTATATCTTTCTATTTCCAATTCTTTAGTAGATAATTTTTTTGTTAATTTTTCTAGTTCTTCTTGCTTTTCATTTAACTCTTTTTCAAATTTTTGTTTATTTTCTTTTAAATTATCTTTTTTAGCTTCTTTTTGTTCTAATTCTTCTTTCAATTCTTGTATTCTATCATTTTGTTCTGATATTTCTTTTTCAAATCTTTGACTATTTTCTTCATTATTTGTAATTCTTGTTTTTGCAACATTTATATCAGAATTTAAAACTTCGATTTCCTTTTGACTCTCAAATCCTAAATTTGACATATTTTCAATTTCTTCTGTAATTTCATCAATACTAGATTTTAATTCCTCTTTCAGAATTTTAACTCTTTCAAGTTTTCCTTCTTCTTCATTACATTGAGTTTGCATAATATCTATATCTTTTATAATCTCTTCTAAGCTTTCTTTATATTTTGCAATATTATATACAAATAATCCAATTTCAATATTTTTTAATTCTTCCCTTAAGTTCAAATATTTTTTAGCTTTATCTGATTGAACTTGTAATGGTCCTAAGTTGCCTTCTATTTCAGCCAAAATATCATTAATTCTAAGTAAATTTAACTTTGTATGCTCCAATTTTTTTTCAGATTCTTGTTTTCTTGTTCTGTATTTTACAATACCTGCTGCTTCCTCAAAAATATGTCTTCTATCCTCTGATTTATTACTTAAAATTTCATCAATTTTCCCTTGTCCTATAATAGAATACCCATCTTTTCCAATTCCTGTATCCATAAATAATTCTAATATATCCTTTAGCCTACATGATGCTTTATTTATGTAATAGCCAGTTTCTCCACTTCTGTATATTTTTCTTGTTACAGTAACTTCTGAATATTCTATTGGCAAACTTCCATCAATGTTATCAAATACTAATGATGCTTCTGCAAAACCTAATGATTTTCTACTTTGTGTTCCTGCAAATATGATGTCTTGCGTTTTGGCCCCTCTAAGTGATTTCATACTCTGTTCTCCGAGTATCCATCTTATGCAGTCTGATATATTACTTTTCCCAGAACCATTTGGACCTATTACGCTTGTAATTCCTGGCATAAATTCTAATACTGTTTTATCTGCAAACGATTTGAATCCTTGCATCTCTAATCTTTTTAAATACATGTTTCTCACCTTTCTTGCTGTATTTTATCGTAAAATGTAAAAGTAGTCAATAGTTACTGTTACTATTGACCACTTTGTAAATCTACTTCAAAATAGAATTCAACTCCCTTTGGTTTATTTTTAACACCATAATCATTTCCATAATTATTCATAATAGCTCTAACAATAGATAATCCTATTCCACTTCCACCATCATCTCTATTACGGGCTTCATCAGCTTTGAAAAATCTATTCCAAATACGATTTAAATTTTCTTCTGAAATATTCTCGCCAGTATTAAATACTGTTACTCTTGCTTTTTGTTTATCCTGCAAAACTACATTTGTAATTTTTATATACTTTTCTCCATCAACATCTTTTACATGTTTTATTGCATTAGTTAGATAATTAGTTATTATTTGGCTAAGATACATATCATCTGCAAAAACATCTATCTTGTCAGGAGTTTCAAATATAACTTCTGTTTGTTTTTCATCAATCATTACTTTAGAAGTTCGTACAATTTCTTTCTCCAATTCAACAATATTAAATGTTCTATTGTTAAATTCTCTTTTTTCATATTCAAGTTTTGTTAATTCAATTAGCTGTCTTACCATTTTGTCCATTTTATTTGTTTCATCTAATATTACTTCTGCATAAAATTTTCTGCTTTCTGGGTCATCATTGACATTTTCTAACAGACCTTCACTATATCCTTGTATTAATGCAATAGGAGTTTTTAATTCGTGAGAAACATCTGAAATAAAGCTTTTTCTCATTTCATCGATTTTAGATTTTTTCTCAATATCTCTCTCTAATTCAATATTGGTACTCCTTAATTGGTTAATTGTTGTTTCGAGCTTGTCAGACATCATATTTATACTTTCTCCAAGTTCATTAATTTCGTCATCATCATCTGTTACTGCATATTTATGGCTAAAATCTAAGTTTGCCATCTTTTTTGCAATATTATTTAATTCTGAAATTGGACTACTAAATGTTTTAGAAATATATATTATTGCAATTCCACCTATTACTATTACAATTCCTGCTATTAAATATAGAAATCTATTAGATATTCTAACACTTTCCTGTATTGAAGATATTGGTATTCTTATATATACTCCATATCCATTATCTAATTTTCCTGATAGCAATATATAATTTGCACTTGTTTCTGTATCTTTAATATTTCGTATCTCTAATTTATCTGTTTCTTCTAATACTTTATATTCTTTTTGCTTATTAATTCCCCAAAAATCTATAATTACTCTTATATTTGACAAAAAGTCTTTGTTTGATAAATATACTGCTTTATCATTTTCATCTTTTATTATAATATCAAAATTATTTTTTATTGCAACTCTATCCAGTTCATCTTTAAAATTTGTTGCTGGATTATCAGAATTGTAATAATCATTTATATTATTATAAAGTGATTTTAATTGATTACTTTTAGTATATTGATAATATTTTTCTAATACAAAACTATTTACTAATATTAAAAACAATATTATTGACAAAACTACTATACACATTATAAAAAATAATTTTCCTCTAACCGTCTTTGCTTGTTTTGATAGTTTTACCACTTTCAATTCCTCATTTCTTTATTTCGAATTTATATCCTATTCCTCTAATTGTTTCAATATATTTTCCTTTTTTCCCTAGTTTGTGTCTAATTTTTTTTATATGACTATCTATTGTTCTAGAATCTCCGTAATAATCATAGTTCCAAACATTATTTAAAATTTTATCTCTTGAAAGTGCTATATTTTCATTATCTAGTAAATATTTTAGTAATTCATATTCTCTTAAACTCAAGTCTATTGGCTTACCATCAACTTTTACAGTTCTTCCTTCTTGATCTATTGTTATTCCATCATAATCTTTTATTTCTTTTGTATCTCCATATGTTCTTTTTAAAATTGCTTCAACTCTTGCAACTAAAATCTTAGGACTAAATGGTTTTGAAATATATTCATCAACACCTAATTCAAATCCAAATAATTCATCTTGTTCTTCTCCTCTCGCAGTTAACATTATTACAGGTACATTTGAGTCTTGTCTTATTTTTCTAAGTACAGACCATCCATCAAGTTTAGGCATCATTACATCTAATAAAATTAATTTTATCTTATTTTTATTTTCTTCAAATACTTCTATTGCTTTTTCTCCATCTTCTGCTTCTAATATTTGATACCCTTTAGCAGACAAGAAGTCTCTCAAAAGCTTCCTCATTCTTGATTCATCATCAACTACAAGAATATATGTTCCTTCCATTTTATTTCCTCCATTAAAGTTTACTTTAGTTCTATTATATATATTGTATATGTTTTTTTTGTGAAGAATTAGTTATTTTTTACGTATATAGTTTGTGTATTATATGCTAATTGAACTTTTTCTTTTTCAAATATTGACATTATTGCATAATTTATTTCTTCTTTATGTTTTAAATATTCCATATATGCAACTACATTCATATATACCTGTACAGCTAGTTCATATCCATTATCAGAAATCTCTTGAATTCTGATAATTTGACTATTATCCTGTATTATATCCTCTCTACTTTTTAGCATGTCTTCAATTTTTTTTCTTACTTTTTCTACCTTTTCGATTGGTGTATCTAATTCAATTGTAAATTTCATATAATATCTTCTTTTTTCTATTTCACTATAATTAATTATAGCAGTCTCTGCCATTTTAGAATTCGGAACATGTAATATTGAACGATCTAAAGTCCTTATACTTGTACTTCTAAATCTTATTTCTTGTACACTTCCTTCATATTCTCCAACTTTTATATAATCTCCGACTTTAAATGGTCTGTCAAGAAATATAGATATTCCTCCAATCATGCTTTTTGCAGTATCTTGTGCAGCAAGTGTTATTACTACCCCACTTATTCCTAGTCCTGTTATTAATCCACTTATATTATATCCAAATTCGGAGATAATCATAAAACCTGCTAATATATATACTCCTATTCTTACTGTTCTTAATATTGTATTCATTGTTACTTTATCAATTTCTTTAGAACTTTTATCTCTTATTTTTGAAAATATTACATTCTTTTCATTTAAACCTTCGCTAAATGCTTTAGCAACAAATAATATCATCGATATTTTTAATATTTTTTCCATCATTCGTTCTGCTTGTGAACTAAATGTTATAATATCTTTTACCCTGCTTAATGCAATATATATTCCTATAAATGTAAATATAGTTTTTAGTGGTAAATAAAACGGATTTTTCTTTATTGCTTTTTTCCTTTGTTTTTTTAATGTGAACATTTTTATGATTAATATTGCAACTGCAGAACTTAATATTCTAAATCCTAATACTATTCCTATAGCAATTGCTATTTGTATTATTGTATCTATATCCATATTTTCCTCTTTCTTTTCTAAAAAAAACTGTCGAATACAACAGTTTTTTAGTTTAGTTCATATAATCTCTCAATTTTTTACTTCTGCTTGGATGTCTTAATTTTCTTAATGCTTTTGCTTCTATTTGACGTATTCTTTCTCTTGTTACATCAAATTCTTTTCCTACTTCTTCTAGCGTTCTAGCTTTTCCATCTTCTAGTCCAAATCTTAATTTAAGTACTTTAGCTTCTCTTGGTGTTAAAGTATTCATAACTTCTTCTAGTTGTTCTCTTAAAAGAGTATATGATGCAGCATCATGTGGTGCTGGTGAATCTTCATCTTGGATAAAATCTCCTAAATGACTGTCATCTTCTTCTCCTATTGGAGTTTCCAAAGATACAGGGTCTTGTGCTATTTTTTGAATTTCCATTACTTTTTCTACTGACATATCCATTTCTTTAGCTATTTCTTCTGGTGTTGGTTCTCTACCTAATTGTTGTAATAAGTGTCTTGATGTACGAATTAGTCTGTTTATTGTTTCTACCATATGAACTGGTATTCTTATTGTTCTTGCTTGGTCTGCTATTGCTCTAGTTATAGCTTGTCTTATCCACCATGTTGCATAAGTACTAAATTTGAATCCTTTTGTATAATCAAATTTTTCAACTGCTTTTATTAATCCCATATTTCCTTCTTGTATTAAATCTAAAAATAGCATTCCTCTTCCTACATATTTTTTGGCAATACTTACTACTAGTCTTAAATTTGCTTCTGCTAATTCTTGTTTTGCTTCTTCATCATTATTTAAAATTCTTTTTGCAAGTTCTAATTCTTTTTCATATGAAAGTAATGGTATTTTTCCTATTTCTCTTAAATACATTCTTACTGGGTCATCAACACTAATTCCTTCAAAGCTATTATCTGTTATTTCATCTAATTTTAGTTCTTCAACTTCTTTTAAATCATCAACATCTGGTTCTTCTTCAAAATCATCATTTAAAAGTGAAACTCCCATTTCTTCAAATGCATCAAATACTTTGTCTATTTGCTCTGGATTTGTATTTTCTAATTCTTTTGCTAATTCTCCATATGTTATTTTTCCACTTTCTTTAGCTTTTTTTACTATTTTACTTACTTTTTCCGCTTCTGTCATTTTTTCATCAGATTCTGTTTTGTTATTTGTTTTTTCTTTTTTTATTTCTTCTATAAGCTTTTCTTTCTTTGCATTCTTTTCATTTTCTGCAAAGTTATCCAATTTCATTTCAACTTGGTTTTCATCTTTCTCTTTTTTCACGAAGAATTCCCCCTACCTAATTTTTGACAACGCAATTATTACATTACTTAGTTCTTTCCCCAATTGCGTCTTTTTTTGTGCGTCTTGTTCTATTTCTAATTGTTTTAAAATTTCCCTTTTTCTGTTTTCTAAACGCTCTTTTTCATATTTTGTTAAAATATCTTCTACTGCTTTATCTACATCTTCTATTTCAAAGTCTGTTGCCATTAACATTGTTATATGGCTCTGCATTGTTTCATCAAATGTGTCTATAAGTTTGTTTATATTACAATCTTCTTTTTCTAATTCATTATACAATTCTTTGGCTATTTTTTTGTTTATTTCGCTTCTAAAATCTTCTGGTTTTATTTTTTCTTTAATTTTTTGAAAAATATTATTGTTATTTTCTAATAATATTGCTATTATTGTATTTTCTCTTCTTTGTAAATCTTCATCAATAATATCATCTTTAATTTCAATTTCTACACGTTTTACCTCTTTTGTATTACTCTGTAATACTTTATCTGTTTTATTTCCTGCATATATTAGTTTATTTACTTCTGCATATATTGCTTCTTTTGAAATATTATAACCTTTTGCTATTTTTTCTATGTATATTTCTCTTTCCATTGTGTTTTCAACTTTTGAAAGTATTTTGGCTATTTCATTAAGAAATTTTATCTTATCACTAGTATTATCAAGATTTAAATCTTTTTTTAAATTTTTTACTGTAAATTCAACTAATGAAATTGCATTATCCATTGCAAGTCTAAATCTACCTTCTCCAAATTTAACAATATATTCGTCAGGATCTTTTGCACCTTCTATTTGTAACACTCTCATGTCACATCCCATTTTTTGCAATATTTTCATTGACCTTTCTATTGCAGTTTGACCTGCTCCATCTGCGTCAAATCCTAATATTACTTGTTCTGTGCTCTTTCTTAGTAGCCATCCCTGTTGCTCGGTTAACGCTGTTCCTAGTGCTCCAACTACATTTGTTATCCCTCTTTGATGTAATGATATAACATCCATATATCCTTCTACTATTAATAACTTTTTAGCAGATTCTTTTTTGGCTACATTTAATCCAAATAAGTGTCTTCCTTTACTGTATACTACATTTTCTGGTGAATTTATATATTTAGGTTGCGGAAATTTAGGGTCTTTTATTTTTGAGTCATCTAATATTCTTCCGCCAAAAGCAATTACTTTTCCTCTTGCATCACAAATTGGAAACATTAGTCTTTCTCTATATCTATCTATATATGTTCCATTTGCATTTTTATTAACTAAGCCTGATTCTAATATTTCTTTTTCTCCAAATCCTTGTGCTTTTAATGCTTTATATAATTCATCAAATTTTCCTGAAAAACCTATTCTATATGCTTCTAGTGTTTCTCTATTCATTTTTCTTTTTTTTACATATTCTTGTCCGATTTTTGCAACTGGTTTGTACAAATTCTGATGATAAAATTCTGCTGCAAATTCATTTACTTTGTATACTTTTGCTTTTAGTTCATCTTTAGCTGCATCGGCACTATTTTCATATGTTGGTAATTGTATATTTGCTCTCTCCGCTAATTGTTCTAATGATTCTTTAAATGTTATTCCTTCTATTTTCATTAAAAATGTGTAAACATTTCCTCCTACCCCACAACCAAAACAGTGAAAAATCTGTCTATCAGGTGATACTGAAAATGATGGGGATTTCTCGCTATGAAATGGGCATAGTCCAAAGTAATTTCTTCCTTTTCGAGTTAAATGTACATATTGTGATATGATATCTACTACATCATTATTTTGTCTTACTTCTTCAATTATCTCATCACTATATCGCATCATTTTCCTCCATTCTACACATAATAGTACATAATAATATTATTCGACGAATTTTACATAATTCCCTCTTTTTTATGTGTTTTTTTTTATATTACGGTTAAAAGGGAACATTTACTGTTCCCACTCTCTATTCTACTATTTCAAAATCTATTCTTCTTAATGCTTTATTTGCATCTGCAACTCTAATTTTAACCTTGTCGCCTATTTTATATATTTTATTTGAGTGCTCTCCTATTGCTTCTCTTCTTTCTTCGTTATATATAAAATATTCGTCACCTAATGTTTCATATCTAATTAATCCTTCAATTGTATTTTCTAACTCAACAAAAATCCCAAAGTTTGTAATTGAAGAAATGATTCCCTCATATTCTTCTCCTATTTTATTTTCCATATATTCTGCTTTCTTTATATCTTCTGCTTCTCTTTCAACTTTTGTTGCTGTTCTCTCTCTTTCTGAACAGTTTTCAGCTCTTTTTTCTGCTCTCTTTTCATATTTTTTTATCCAAAAATCATTTACCATATAATCATTTTCTAAATACTTAGAAATTATTCTGTGGATAAACAAATCCGGATATCTTCTAATTGGTGATGTAAAATGACAATAGTATTTGCTTGCAATTCCAAAATGTCCTTTATTTTCTGCTTCATATTTCGCAACTCTTAGTGTTCTTAATATAATATTTGATACAACCTTTTCTGTTTCTTTTCCTTTTACATCATCTAATATTTTTGCAAACTCATTGGGATATATAATATCTTCTTTTGAAATTTTTATTTTATACCCAAAGTTATATAATACTTTATTTAAATCTTTTACTTTGTCCAAATCTGGTGCTTCATGGTTTCTGTATATAAATGGTGCTTGTAACCAATAAAATTTTTCTGCAATTGTTTCATTTGCAGCTAGCATAAATTGCTCTATTATTTCATTAGAAAAATATGTCTCGTATTTTTGAACATTTATTGCGAAACCATTCTCATCAAGAGTTATTTTACTTTCTGGTATATCTAAGTTTAAGTATCCATTTTCTTTTCTCTTATTTTTTAAGATTGTTGCAAGTTCTGCCATTAATTCAAAGTCTTTAATATATTTTTCATATTTCTTTAATATTTTTTCATCTGATTTATCTAAAATTTTCTGAACATCTGTATAATTCATTCTTTCCTTTACATTTATAACTGCTTTATATATATCGGAATTGACTATTTTAGCTTTTGGAGTAATTTCCATTGAGCATGAAAGTGTGTATCTATCCTGCCCTGCATTTAAACTACAAATTCCATTTGACAGTTCTCTTGGCAACATTGGAATTACACGTCCTAACATATAGATACTTGTTCCTCTTAAATATGCATCTTTGTCTAGCTCACTTTTTTCTCTAACATAATAACTAACATCAGCAATATGAACATCAAGTTTGTAATTACCATTTGATAATTTTTCAACATGAATCGCATCATCTAAGTCTTTTGCATCTTCGCCATCAATAGTAAAAATGATATCTTTTCTTAAATCCTTTCTATTTTGAATGTCTTTTTTATCTATTTCATTCCCAAAACTTTTGGCTTCTGCTACAACTTCTTCTGGAAACTTATATGGTAATTCATATTGTTTTATTAATGATAGCATGTCTACACCTGCTTCATTTACTCCTCCTAATACTTCAATTATTTTTCCTTCAGCATTTTTTTCTTTTTTAGGATATTGTGTTATTTTTACCATAACTTTGTGATTGTTTCTTGCCTTACCCCAATTCGATTTTGATATAAATATGTCTGTTCCAAAATTTTGGTCATCCGGAACAACAAAGCCAAAATTTCTACTTTTTTGAAAAGTTCCTACTACAGTATCTTTTTCATGTCTAATTATTTTTACTATTTTTCCCTCTGCCTTTTTATCCTTTTCTCTATTAGCTTCTTGCAAAATCTCAATACTTACAGTATCTCCATTTAAAGCATTTAGTGAATTTTCTCTTGCTATATATATCTCCTCTTCTTGTTCGTCAATTTTTACAAACCCAAATCCTTTTTGATTCTTTCTATATGTTCCAATTTTATTTTCTTTTTTCATTATTTCCTCCATTACACCAAAAAAGAACAGTTAAAATGAACTGCCCTTTTAAGCTATATATATTATTGAAGTAGCTACTGTTCCAATAATAAATGCTATTCCCAATATAATTGTCCATCTTTTTTGTTTTCCTTCTTTTGTTCTACCTTTATTTTTTTCATAAAAATTATTTGTTGATGAACCTGTTATTGTTGAAGATAATCCTCCATCTTCTTTAGTTTGTATTAATGCTAGTATAATAACTGCTAAAGCTACTACAAAATATATAACTGTTAATATTGTTCTAGCTATTTCCATCTATTGTTTCCTCCCTGCAACTTTCGTTTTTATTACTTTCGTTATTCTATCACATATACATTTAAAATGCAAGTAAGAATTTACCTAATTTACATTTTTTATTGTTCTATAATTTTATCTATGGAATTTTCTCTCATTTCTTTTATTATTTTACAGCTATTATCTAATTTTTCTTGTTCTTCTTTACTTAATTCAAGATTTAATAATTCTCTTACTCCATTACTATTTATTATTGCAGGTACACCAATATAAATATCGTCTTGACCATATTCTCCATCTTTCAAATAAGTAGAAACTGTTAATATTGTATTTTCATCATTTATTATTGTTTTTACTAATTTTCTTAATGCCATACCAATTCCATAATAAGTAGCCTTCTTCTTATTTATTATTTCATAAGCTGCTTGTACCACATCTTTATGAATTTTATCTAAATCTTCAAGTGGATATCCATTATCTTTCATCACATCTTTCATTCTTTTGCATCCAACATAAGTGTGATCCCATGGAACAAAAGATGAATCTCCATGTTCACCCATTATATAGGCATGAATATTTTTACTAGACACCTTTAAATAATCAGAAACTAAATAACGTAATCTAGCTGTATCTAATACTGTACCTGAACCAATAACTCTATTCTTTGGTAGACCTGAAACTTTTGCAACTACATATGTCATTAAATCTACTGGATTACTTGCAACAACAATAATTCCATCAAATCCACTAGCCATTATATTTTGTGTAATTCCCTTCATTATTTTTGTATTTGTTTCTGCAAGTTCTAATCTTGTTTGACCAGGTTTTTGTGCAATTCCTGCTGTAATAACAACAACTTGTGCATCTTTACATTCATCATAATCTCCAGCTTTTATTATCATTTTTTGTGGTGCAAATGGTAATCCATGTGATAAATCCATTTCTTCTCCTATTGTCTTATCTTTATCTATATCAATTAAAATAAGCTCACTTACTCCTCCTCTATTTAATATAGAATATGCCATACTCATTCCTACAAAACCTGTTCCTACTAATACTACTTTCCCATTTTTCATTATTAAATCCTCCCTTTACAAAAATGTTCAAATTGCAATGAATAGTTTTACCTTTTTTAATTTTATTTTTATATTCTTTCCAATTTTACCAACTTTTATTATAACACTATTTTTTATATTTTTTAATATTATATCACAAAAAAATTTTACTTTTTCCATTTTTTATGATATAATGCAAAAAAATAAAATAAAGTAAGGAGTGTAAGATATGGCTAGTTCAGATAATACTACTGCTTTAGCTGAAAATAAAGTTTTAATTTTATATATATTAAATCAACTAGACTCAGGAATGA
>ENA-OPSV01002206-OPSV01002206.1-human-gut-metagenome-genome-assembly--contig:-NODE-2206-length-11903-cov-2.289332_pt1 | contig 11903 bp, 9 predicted proteins | sample MGYA00241460_ERZ501912 | MGnify/ENA primary metagenome ERZ501912 (study PRJEB25962, sample SAMEA2042402) | human gut metagenome | biome: human gut; feature: human-associated habitat; material: faeces...
TCTCCAATCCCGGATACTGAAGACGGACAAATACAGAAATAATGCTGCTTTTTCGGCGATAAAAGTTCCGATAACTTAAAGATTTTTATTTACAGACGTCGATCCATTGGATAGCCAGGGCGTATCGGAATAATTCGTCACAATGCAATTCGATGGCTGAATTGCTACTGCCGCAGGCCGGAAAAACAGTGCCGAATCTTTGCAGGGAAATATCCAGATAAGTTCGTACGCCTTCAGGATTAGCGAAGGGGCAGACACCTCCGATGGCATGGCCTGTCGATTCTGCCACTTTCTCAGGACTTAACATTCTGGCTTTCATTTTGAAGAAATGTCTGAATTTGCTGTTATCGATTTTTGCATCTCCGGCAGTGACGATCAGGATACAGTGATTTTCGTCTTCGCCTTGGAAAGAGAGGGTTTTAGCTATACGTGCCGGTTCGACGGACAATGCCTGTGCGGCTAATTCGACGGTTGCACTGGACACTGGAAATTCCATGACTTCTTTTTCACGACCCAGGGTGGCAAAATAAGCTTTGACTTTTTCTATTGACATGATTTTATTTTTTTCGATCGTTATACGTGCTGATCGGTTGTTTTCGGAAAGCAAAATTAAAGAAATAGAAGATGGAATGAAACGAAGAGATTGTTTTTTACTTACCATATTGCTGCTGACAACAGTGAATCTGAAAATTTCTACTTTATGCAATATAGGTCAATTTTACTATCTTTGTGATTTCGATCGTAGGGCGTTATTATGAAGAGATATGGTGCCGATAGAGATAAAGAGATCCAGAGACTACTGCAAGAAATGCCGGAGGAAGGGTTTCGTCTGCTGTTCGATGTGTATCATATGCAATTGTGTGTGTATGTCGTACAGTTGACCGATTCTTTCCAATTGGCCGAGGATATTGTTCAGGATTTCTTTGTCGCTTTCTGGGAAAGAAAATATTATCGCGCCATTACCGGCAATTTTCGTAGTTATCTGTATACTTCCGTACATAATGCAGCATTGGCTGTTTTGAAGAAGAAGAAGCTGGTGCCGATGGAATTACTGACAGGAGTCCCGGTGGAGATTCCACAGGAGGCTGTCCTGGAAAGGGAAGAACTGGAACGGCAGGAAAAAGAATTGATGCTGAAATTGGAGAAATTACCGAAGCAAGAAATAGCTGCCATCAAAGCGGTTATCCTGGAAAATAAAAAATGTGTGGAAGCTGCTTTGGAACTCGGTATGTCGGTAAATACCTTAAAGACACATTTAGCCCGGGCGTTGAAAAAATTGAGAAAAGATTATCATCTCTCCTTTTTATTTTATTCGTTTTAATAAATATTAACATTTTACTTGTCATTCATTCAACTACTTTTTCACTCTACAATATAAAAAGAGTGAATAATGACTAATGAAAAACAACAAAATAGAAAAACTTTCATCGATTGTTACCGGATCGGACGTTCGTTGGAATATATGGATCGTTATGACCAGGAACAGGCGTGGAAAAAATTGAATTCCGCCATACAAAGAAAACGCCTGCATCGCCGGATCTCTTATATGTCCTCTGTCGCGGCTATGGTTGCCATTGCTTTTACTTCATTTTATTTGTGGCGTGGTGAAGATCAGGCTCCGGCAGAGAAGTTGGCCGATGCTCAGGAGACCGTTGGACAGAGTGGGCGTCCCGGTGTTATCCTGTCGCTGTCTGATGGCCGCCGGATCGATCTTTCTGCCCGGGAAGGTAAGATCGGGGCAGGAGAAGAGGTGGTGAATCATCCGGAAAACAAACAATTATTCTATGCTGCGGATCAGGGCGGGGAGAAGATCAGCCGGATGAACCGGCTGGATGTTCCTCAGGGAGCTGAATATCATTTGGTGCTGTCCGACGGGACACGGGTGTGGATGAATGCCCGCTCGCGTTTGGTTTATCCGGTGGCTTTCGGCGATACCCGGGAGGTAGAACTGGAAGGGGAGGCCTATTTCGAAGTGACCCGGGATGAAAACCGTCCTTTTATTGTACATGCCGGTCAGGTTGCTGTCAAAGTGTTGGGAACAGAGTTTAATGTAAATACCTGCCGGAAGCAAAAGGTACAGACAGTGTTGGTAAAAGGAAGCGTACAGGTGGAGAACGGCGGAAAACGGGAGGTGGTGTTACGACCGGGCGAGCTGGCGGAAACCGTGGGGACACAGATCCGGGTCACTCAGGTGAATGTACGCAAATATACGGCCTGGCGTGAGGGAGTATTTTATTTCGAAGAGGCTGAGTTGGAGGAAATTATGACGGAATTGGCCGACTGGTATTGTGTACAGGCTGTTTTTACCGATCAGACGGTCCGGACGCGTAAATTCAGCGGAGTACTGGAGCGGAGCGAGACCATAGAAAACGTGTTGAAAAAGATAGAACGTACCACCAGTGTACATTTTACTATCCAACAAGGTATTATTCAAGTGAAATAAAAAAAGAAACCGGAAAAGGGCTGCCACCCTCTTCCGGCGGAGATCAAACTATCATAGCAAATAATAGTATTAACCAATTCACAAATTTATGAAAAAAAAAGAAATTGTACGATTTCCCAGGTCCGGGAAATTAAGGCAAATCGGAAGGATGATGAAATTAATGGTTTTATTTATGATTTTGGGGTGTGTGAGTGTATCGGCCAGGTCGGTTGCACAAAACCAACGGGTGTCCCTGAACTTGCGGAATTGTACGGTGATGCAGTTGTTTGAAGAAATTCAGCAACAGACCCGTTTGTTTTTCTTTTACGATCAGAAGCATTTTCAGGGACAAAATGTTTTGACGGTTCGGGCCGACGATGAAGAGGTCGGTGGATTGCTGAAACGTTTGTTTGCCGATAAGAATGTAGAATTTGTTTTTGAAGACCAGACCGTTATCGTGCGTCCGGCAGTTAGCCGGAAGCAAGTGAATGGAAAAGTGGTAAAGGGGGTCGTCAGAGATGCTGCCGGCCATGTACTTCCCGGAGTAACGGTAGTATTGAAAGGGACGACGCTGGGAACTTCTACGGACATCGACGGTAAATATACCCTGACGTTACCCGAAGGTGAACACGTTCTGGTTTTCTCGATGATCGGTATGAAAATGCAGGAGTTTCCTTTGGGCACACGTACCGAACTGGACGTTACCCTGCAGGAAGAGGTGGCAGAGATGGAGGAAGTAGTGGTGACCGGTATTTTCAAGAAAGCGAAAGAGAGTTATACCGGAGCTGTTTCATCGATCGATAAGGAGCAATTGAAAATCTATAAAGGCCAGAATCTGCTTCAGACACTGAAAAATATAGATGTGTCCATTAATCTGGCTGTGGATAATATTAACGGTAGCAATCCCAACCGGATGCCGCAAGTGAATATCCGGGGTAATTCTTCTCTGCCTATGAGTGTACAGGAGTATAACGAAAGCCTGAGCAATGAGGTGAATACCCCGTTGATCATCCTGGATGGCTTTGAAATAGCATTGGAGCGTTTGATGGACTATAACGACGAGGAAATCGAATCGATCAATATCCTGAAAGATGCTGCTGCTACGGCGATATACGGTTCGCGGGGTTCTAACGGAGTGATTGTGGTGACGACAAAGCAACCGGAAGCCGGTAAATTGCGCGTTAATGCAGAAATAGGGATCGATATCGAAGCTCCTGACCTGACCTCTTACGATTTGTTGAATGCGGCTGAAAAATTGCAGTTGGAGTGGGATCTCGGATTGTATAAGAATGAAAGCCTGCCGAGTAATGATGTATGGTATAAAGAGGCTTATGCCAAACGGAAAAGGGCAATTGCCTCCGGCACAGATACCGATTGGTTGAGTAAACCGTTGCACACAGGGGTCGGTTCGCATTATAATTTACGTATGGAGGGTGGAAGCGACGAATTCCGCTGGAGTGCCAGTGTGGGCTATAAAAATACACAGGGAGCCATGCGGGATTCCGAGCGTAAAAGTCTGAACACCTCTCTGACCTTAATGTATAAAGTGAAAAATTTCACCTTTAAAAATCAGGCTTCTTACGGGACAACCAAAAGTAAAGAGAGTAAATACGGTACGTTCAGTGATTATGTAAAACAACAACCCTATAATGCTCCGTATGATGAGAATGGAAAACTGGTGCGGATGTTCGACGGTTTTCATGCTCATTACCAAGGATATCAAAATCCGTTGTACGATGCCACCCTGAACAGTTTCGATAAGAGTAGTTACCGTACGCTGACGGATAATTTCGCCATAGAATGGAATCCGTTCGAAGGCTTGACCTTACGCGGACAAGTCGGGATTACGGCTACGGACAATACGTCTGATCGGTTTTTGCCCGCAGAACATTCCACTTTCACCGACGATTCGCAATATGAAACCGACGAGGGATTCCTGCGCCGGGGAACTTATGATTATACCACCGGACGTACGAATGAATATACCGGGAATATAACGCTTTCGTATACCAGGACTTTTGCCGATAAACATCAGGTGTATGTCGGTTTGGATTATTCGCTGAATGAATCCGAGGGGTATAATTATGCCATCGCTGCCGAAGGTTTTACGAATGAGGATATCCATTTTCTGGCCAGTGCCCGGCAATATGCCAAAGACGAAGGTCCCGGCGGATCCAAATCCAAAAGCCGTCGGTTGGGATTGACAGCCAATGTCAATTATATCTATGATAACCGTTATTTCGTGGATTTTTCGTATCGGGTGGATGGGAAATCCGATTTCGGTTCGAAAAAGAGATATGCTCCTTTCTGGAGTACCGGTATCGGCTGGAACCTGCACAATGAAAAATTCCTGAAGGGTAGTTTTGCAAATATTCTGCGGTTGAAAGCTTCTTACGGACAGACCGGTACACAGCAGGGATCCGACGGTGCCAATACGTTGTATAAATATATTACGGACAACCGGTATATGTATTGGACCGGAGCGGAATTGCAGGGATTGGGTAATCCTTATCTGACCTGGCAGAAAACCGATGAATTCAACTTCGGGGTGGAATTCGGATTGTGGAAAGGACGTATGAAGGGGGAATTCAACGTTTATACCAAGAAAACCTCTAATTTGCTTTCCAATATGGATCTGCCGCATTCCAACGGTTTTGCTTCCTACGTCGACAATGTCGGAGAAGTGAAAAACAACGGTTGGGAAGCCTCTGCCAGTGTTTATGTTATCCGGAATGCTGAGCGGGATATCAACTGGATTATCGGTGGTCAGCTGACTTACAATAAGAATTATGTTTCGAAGCTGTCGGAAGCCATTAAAGCCCAGAACGAGGCTTATCTGAAAGAGGATGTAGATGTCGCCAATCTGTTTTATGAAGGACGTCCGCAAAACGGTATTTATGTCGTTCGTTCTCTGGGAATCGATCCGGCCAACGGACAGGAGATTTTTTTGGATAAAGACGGTAACCGGACGGATATCTGGAAGGCTTCCGATAAGGTTTATGTCGGTCAGGCAGATCCCAGGTACCGGGGTATTGCCAATACGATGTTTATGTGGAAAGGATTGACGGTAAATGTATCGGCTTCCTTCTATTGGGGTGGGAAGAGGTACAATTCGACGATTATCGACCGGGTAGAAGTCGGGCGTACCACCTTGATGGCACAGAATGTGGATGCCCGGGCTCTGTACGACCGCTGGCAGAAACCGGGGGATATCGTTCCATTCAGGAAATACGACGATAGTTCGACCCGTGCCACTTCCCGCTTTGTCATGGACGATAAGGTGTTCGAGATTCAGTCTGTCGGGCTTCAGTATAAATGGGATTCTGCGTGGGTAAAGAAATACATGCGGGCGACATCGGTGACCTTCGGTGTGAATATGTCCGATTTGTGGCATTTCTCGACAATCAAGATGGAACGGGGTACCAGTTATCCTTTTGCCCGGAATATTCAGGGAAGTATAAAATTTTTATTTTAACGACAGGATAAATAACGATAGATATGAAAATATATAAATTTATAGGATTTATAGCCCTGTTGGGGTGGTCGGCCGTTTCTTGCAACGACTGGCTGGATGTGCGTCCCGATACGGAACAGAAAGAAGAAGATCAGTTTTCGACCTACAAAGGTTTTCGGGATGCTCTCACCGGATGCTATATGGCTTTGGCTAACGAAGATGTGTATGGTTGCCGTTTGACGATGAGTTGTACGGAAGCTTTGGCCGGATTGTGGCATATGCCGGATGAACCCTCGTCTACCAGCGATCGGTATCAGGATTATCACCTGATGTTGCACGAATACGACAATGACGGAGCACGGCAGGCTGTCCAGGCTATTTATTCCAAGCTTTATAATATCATTGTTCAGGCCAATCTGGTTATCAAACATGCAGAAGATAATGCAGCCGCTTTCCCCGACGAAGCAACCCGTTCGGTAATCCTCGGTGAAGCCTATGCTATCCGTGCCTATTGTCAGTTGGATGTTTTACGTTTGTTCGGTGAAGTCCCCGGGGGACAAGGAACAAAAGTAAGCTTGCCTTATTCCGAAGTGACGGCCTTCGACGAGAGAGCCACCCGCTATGATTTCACCGGATATAGCGAAAAATTGATCGCCGACCTTGATAAAGCTGAAAAGCTGCTCAAAGACAATGATCCGATTTTCGGATATACTTTTGAAGAATTGAATGCACCTTCGTCGGTGGAGATTGAAGATACCTATATGTGTTACCGGCAGTCCCGTCTGAACTATTGGGCTGTAAAGGCTTTGCAGTCCCGGATGTATCTTTATCTGGGGAAAGCCGATCCGAAATATCTGGCAATGGCTTACGATGCAGCGAAGGCGGTCATCGATGCCAAAGACCGGGATGGAAATCCGGTGATGACACTGAGCGGTAGCAGTGATCGTGAAACCAACGGTTATAAGGCCTGCCCGAACGAGTGTCTTTTTTATCTGAGTAAATATAATGTGAAAGATGTTGCTTCGATTCTGATCGGCGGGGCTGATGTACAAACCGGAGTAAACTATCTCTATATTACGCCCGAACGTCTGACCCGGCTTTTTGAGGGAGTTCCGACGGATTCGGACAACCGTTATGCATTCATGTGGAACAAAAATGCCAAATCTTCAACTTCGAAGAAGAATGTAACTATTCTGAAATATTATTTTGCCGATGATGTGGAGAATAAAGCGTTGTATTATCAGATTATACCCATGCTCCGGATGTCCGAGATGTATTTGATTGCGGTGGAGACAACACCTTCGCTCAGTGAGGCCAATGCTTTGTATAAAGATTATATGTTGGAATGCGGTGTCGCTTTGGATAAAGATGTATTTGACGGTTTAAACGATCGTTCCGGTGAGCTGATGGCTGAATACCGGCGGGAGTTTTTTGCCGAAGGACAGTTGTTTTATACCTACAAGCGAAATCAGGTCAAGGATATACTGTGGTTGGAGACTCAGGAAATGACGGAGGATGATTATATCTTGTGGAATTGTGTAAATACGGAATTTAATCCTTAATTTTTTAAACGAATAGCGATGAAACGATTGAATATATGGTTATGCAGCATGTTGTTGTGTATTACTGCCTGTGAAAAAGATTTACCGGTGTTTGAAGATCCGGATTGTTTGTTGAATTTTAATTATGGTAGCCAGCTCAGTACGGAAGAGGTCACTGAGATGATGCGAAACGGGAGCCATTCTTTCAAACTGAAAACACCGGAAGGACAATTGAGCGATACGGTATGGTTAGATGTGGATATTATGGGAAAACTTTCAGCGGAAGACCGTCCGCTGGCCTTGCAGCAAGTGATGGTGGAAGGAACGAAGAATGCCGTTGCAGGTACGCATTATATAGCATTTGACGATCCGGTACTGGCGGAGTTCTATGTTGTTCCTGCCCATTCGGCAACCGCTCATATTCCGGTGATCCTGAAACGTGATCCTTCTTTGGCAGAAGGGAATGTCGTTTTGCGAATCACTTTTAGAGAAAATGCAAATTTCAAAACAGGCTATCCGGAATTTTCTACTTATACGCTGACGGTTTCCGACCGTCTGTCTAAACCGAATGCCTGGGATTTGGCGTCTTTGGATTATTATTTCGGAGAATATGGGGAGAAAAAGCATGAATTGATGATGAAATGGACGGAAGAAAGTTGGGATGACGAATATATCAACAGTCTTTTCGCAGATATATACGGATTCGGAACTTTATCACCGAAAGATCCCAACTACATTGAGTGGCTGGCCGGGTGGTTTGCCGAACAGTTGGAGCAGGAGAATGTAGAACGCCTGCAGAATAAGCTCGACGTCTGGAAGGAAAGTGATACCGGGAAGCCGGTCGATTTTACACCGAAAGAATGGGGAAGGTAATATGAATGATTTAAACAGTAAGAAGATGAAAAAAATATATATTGGCCTGTTTTGGGCTTGCATACTTGGGATTACCGGTTGTTATGAAGACGACAGTACGATGGCAACCCCGGAAAGTATGGTGAATGAAATAACCATAGAGGAGTTTGCCGATACGTCAGCCGTCGCTTATTCGACAGTATTGGAATTGACACCGAAAGTGACAGGGTATTCCGATACGGAACTGGAATACCGGTGGTATATATACGGCGGGGAGTTCAGCGACCGTACGGAAGACGGTTATCGTACCGTACAAATCGGTGCGGAAAAAAAGCTTTCCTATCCTGTGGAGTTGAAAATCGGAACTTATACGGTTGTTTGCGAAGTGACGAATAAAGAAACCGGTTATTTCAACCTGACAGAATTTTCTTTGAAAGTGACTTCGGCCTTTTCGGAAGGATTTTATATTTTAAAAGAAACGACGGACGGAAACACGGATATGGATTTTTACAATGACCGTCAAAAGACGGTAATACCGGACGTGATTGCTTCAGTACAGGGAGAAGCACAAAGCGGGAAACCTTGCAATATGTGCCCGGTATATAACAAAATTTATATCGATCCCGCAACGGCAAAATCGACCTATGCTACGGGTGTTTTTGTCACTAGCGGACAGAATGAGTTTTCGATTTATTCTACGATAGATATGTCGACACTTTTCGACCGGTCTTCGTTGCTTTTTTCTGAGATGGACGGGGAAGAGGTGCCTTATGCTATGGTTTCTGCAATGGGAGGGAATATGCTGTTCTCGAATAAGGGAGTAAGACTGGATGATCTTGGCGGTGGAAGGTTCGCTAGTGAATACAGCACCGGAAAATTAGGTTATCCTGCCGGAAAAGGGACCAGTTCATTCATTCAGGCTTACGACGGGCAGAATCTTTCTTTTTGGAGCGGAGAAACCCGGCGGTTGATGTATACCTCCGGTTCGGATATGGAAGAAATTAAGTACAAGGATGGTTATGAGGGAGTTAAAGTGGATTGGGAACAGGCGGCTCCTGTGGCATCGGGCTGGAATCACCGGGCCGGTAAAAATACGATCTGGTATTTGTTCGACGTTGCCGGGGAAGGACGTTATGTGGTTGTGTTACAACCGGGAGGAGGTATCGATCAGGTCATCCGGTTAGATGCTTCCCTTCATTTAGCCAAGGCAGATGTAATTGCCGGAAATGCACTGACTTCTACCTCTATTTATGGAGTAGACGACAACCGTTTGTATCGTTATAGCCTTACGGAAGGTACCGAAACTTCTGCCATACCGGTGGAAGGGTTACCGGCGGGAACGATTACTTATATGGCCGATTTGTTTTACGGTTCATCTTTTGATTATATCGTTATCGGTATACAAAATGGCGATGAATATACGTTGTCGATGTATAAGATTGCCGGTGGACAACCTTCGGGCAAACCGGTGCATACGGTAACCGGAACCGGAATCCTGAAGAAGGTATGCTATGCCTGTCCTTTACAGGACTATGCGAGCCCGAATTATTATGCCTTTACTAAGTATGCGGAATTATATGGAATGGGACCTGATTTCCCGTATTGATGAGATAATGGTTTTATTCCTGATACAGTGCCGGACTGACAGTCGGGTATGTCGGTCCGGCGTATTAAACGATTAAATTTGCAATAGAATGAAAAAGATAGTATTAGCTGTATTTATGGCTGCAATGGCTTTATCTCTTTCGGCACAGATCAACTTCCGCGAGGGCGGCTTTGCCGAAGCTTTGGAGGCTGCCAAGTCCGAAAACAAATTGGTGTTTATGGATTGTTACACCAGTTGGTGCGGTCCTTGCAAATTGATGGCGTCTAAAGAATTTGTCCAGGAGAAAGCGGGTGAGTATTTCAATCCCCGTTTCGTGTCGGTAAAAATAGACATGGAGAAAGGCGAGGGCGTGGAATTGCGGAAGAGATATGATGTCAATGCTTATCCCACCCTGTTGGTGTTGAATGTGAAGGGCGAGTTACTATGCCGTCATGCCGGCTATCTGAGTGTAGACGAATTGATAGACTTTGCGGAGAATGGTGTGAAGGGAGGCGGATTAGCGGGTATGCACAAACGCTATGCCGCTGGTGAACGTTCATCGGAATTTATCGGAGAATACCTGGCTTTACTCGACGATGCCGCCATGTCGGGGACTATTCGCTCCGTAGCTGATGATTTCCTGAAAGACAAGACGGACGCTGTGTTTACGGATACAAATGTATATCGGATATTCTGTGGTTATGTTACTCCGGATTATGCTGTGTTCCGGTCGGTATATGCCCGCAAGGCAGAATTGGTGAAGCGTTACGGTGAAAAGGCCGGTCTGCATCTGGAGAGGGTGTGGGAAGCCGGTGCAAGGAAATACCTCAGGCGGGAGGCGAAGAAAATCGTTGGGTATGATGTTGCCGGACTGGAAGCCTATTATGCCCTCATGAAAGAATACCGGGTGCCGGAAGCGGAGGGTATTCGTGCTGCCGCTTTGGTGGATGGAACTATCGGCACGGCGGAGTGGGCAGCCCTGTTGGAAGCGATGACCGAGTATAATCGTTTTAGCCGCATGGTGGAAGATCAGATGTTTTATGCCTGTAACGCGTTGTTTTACGGACAGAGCGCGGAAGGATGGAAAAATGCCGGAGAACGCAAGAAGTTCGCCGCTCTGCTGGAAAAGCGTGTCAAAGCATTGAAAGGCAAAGAAGACACTTCCGGCCGGACCATGACGGTAGGGGGAAAAAGAATGCCTGTCATGGAGTATTACTGCCAGTCGTATGAGGAGATGTTGGAGAAAGTGAAGTAAGTAGACATTCATATTTATAGTGGTATGGGATTCCGTCCCGGAATCCTATACGGTATTGCTAAATAAATATAATTATTCTAACTTTGAGCTGAATTATTCGAAGTATGTCAACGAACTGAAACCGTAGCTTTTTCAATGCTTTTCAGGACCAATGACATGAAAAGCGATAGTAAAAATTCGTATCCGGCTTTGCCGATATAGCGGACTGGATGTTTTAGAGTCATTTCCGCCCGATTTTGTTTATTGTTTGTTGGGCTATCAAGGATATTTCGAATTATGAAGTCAAGCCGGCTTTTATAAATTTTAAGGGCTTTGTTTGTAGAGACAGTAACACATAAATAACTACACATGAAAAAACAATTTTTGATAGCTTTAGCGGCGCTATCGCTGCTTGGCGGAAGAACGACGGCTCAGGAGCCGGCTTGTAAACCTCCTTTAATGGGATGGAGTTCGTGGAATGCCTACCGTGTAAATATCAGCGAAGATATTATCAAGCATCAGGCCGATTTGATGGTGGAGAAGGGCTTAAAAGATGCAGGATACACCGTATTTGGTGGAGTAAACGCACCATATATCTGGTTACAGACTCCAGATAAAATGCCATCCTGGGACTTCTTTGACTTCCTGTTAAAGAATGCAAACGTAGTAGGAACACCAGGTTCAGGATTTGGACCAAGCGGAGAGGGATACTTCCGACTCACAGCATTTGGCTCCTATGAGAATACATTAGAAGCTATCGAGAGAATTAAGGCTCTCTAAATTCTGGTTTGCGTAGCAAAACAAACAGACGGCGC
>ENA-OPSV01002208-OPSV01002208.1-human-gut-metagenome-genome-assembly--contig:-NODE-2208-length-11878-cov-2.329527_pt1 | contig 11878 bp, 9 predicted proteins | sample MGYA00241460_ERZ501912 | MGnify/ENA primary metagenome ERZ501912 (study PRJEB25962, sample SAMEA2042402) | human gut metagenome | biome: human gut; feature: human-associated habitat; material: faeces...
CGAGGAGGGGAACCAGTGCAGCTTCAGAGAGAAGATGTAGATCAGCATGATGCCGATGAAGAAGGAGGGCAGGGAAATGCCCAGAATGGAGCCTCCCATCACCAATGTGCTGGATTTTCGTTTGGGGAAAGCGCCCGCATATACGCCCAGTGGGATAGAGATACCGAGCGCCAGCACAGCGGATACAAAAACCAGCTCCAGCGTAGCAGGCACCCGCTGGGCGATCAGAGAGAGCGCATCCACTTTATAGATATAGGACTTGCCGAAATCTCCCTTGAACGCATTGGTAATAAACGATACGTACTGCTCCAGGATCGGTCTGTTGAGCCCCAGTTCCTCTCGAACCTGCTCTCGAACCTCAGGCGGAGCCTTGGGCGAGACCAGCATATTGACGGGATCGCCAATGAAGTTGGCCAGAACAAATACCAGAATGGACACGATGAAAAGTGTAACTACCATTTGCGCCAGCCGCTTCAGGAAATACTTGAACATGGTAATACCTCATTTACGGGCTTACACCCTTTTGGCGGGAGGCAGAAGGGAAGATCCCCCTCCGCCCATTGACTGTTCTTATGCGCGCTTAGAAGGTGAAGTCCCAAGCCAGAATATGGTCATCGCAACTGGGGGTGTACTGAATGCCGGTGCGCACGCCGAAGATATTGTGCTTGAAGAACAGGGGAATGTAGGCGGCCTCGTCCCGGGCGATCTGATCTACCTGCTCCACCAGCGCTGCACGCTTGGCCTGATCGGTCTCAACAGATGCCTGATCCAGCAGCGCATCCACCTCGGCATTGCTGTAATGGCCCCGGTTGCCTTCGCCCATGCCGGGCTTGCCGTCGTAGGTATAGAGCATATCGTTGAAGATGACCATGCCCTCGCCGGAGCTGTCGCCCCAGCCCGCCATGAAGAAGGAGGACTGGAGGTTCTCTGCGTCTGTCTTCTCATAGAAGGAGGCGCGAGGCAGCAGGTTTACCTCAGCCTTGATGCCCACCTTCTCCAGATAGCTGGCAATGGCCTGAGACACCTGATCGGCGTTCACGTCACTGTCGCTGCGGGCGTCGATGCGGAGATAGAAGCCATCGGGATAGCCGGCCTCCGCCAAAAGCTGCTTGGCAAGCTCGGGATCGTAGGCGGGACGCTCTGCGTCGGCATTATATCCCACACAGATGCTGGGCATATAGGAGTTCGCTACGGTGGCGTAGCCGTTCATGACGGTATCGACGATCGTCTGAACGTCAATGGCATGGTAGATAGCCTGACGAACCTTCACGTTGAGAAGCGGGTTGGGATCGTCGGTGCCGGCAGAGCCATGCTCATTGAGCAGATCAAAGCCCATGTAGCTGCAGGACAGGCTGGGATTGGTAATGACCTGAACGTTGGAGGCGTCCTTCAGACGGTCCACGTCCATCACGGGGATGTTGGAGATAAAGTCCACCTCGCCGTTGATGAGAGCGGTGGTGCGGGTGGCTGCATTGGCGATCACACGGAACTCCACGGTCTCTGCATCAGGCAGCTCGCCCCAATACTCGTCGTTGCGGACCAGCTTGATATAGGATTCCTTCACGTGCTCCACCAGACGATACCGACCGGTACCCACAGGGTTGGCGGAGATCTCCTCGCTGGAAAGGCCCTCACAGGTCTCCTTGTCAAGCATCATGATATGCACCAGGCTGCCGGCAAACACGGGATAGGGGATCTTGGTCACCAGCTGCACGGTGTAATCATCCACCTTCTTGACTTCCTGAAGACGCATGAGGTACACGCCCATCTCCAGAGTAGGATCGTTGAGGATGCGCTCAAAGCTGAAGACCACGTCGTCGGCATTGAAGTCGTTTCCGTTGGAGAACTTCACGCCCTGGCGAAGCTTGAACTCCCACGTCACGCCGTCATCCAGAACTTTCCAGCTCTCTGCCAGACCGGGGACAATTTCTCCGTTGTCAAAGTCCACCAGAGGGTCGTACAGGTGGGACGCCATCTGCATCTCGGCGCTGCTGTCCTTTACTGCGGGGTCCAGCGAGACAACATCATTCAGCACTGCGATGGTCAGGCTCTTTTTGCCGTCATCAGCGGGGTCACTCTGCTGCGATTTGTCTGCCCCACAGCCAGTCAAGGCCACCGAGAGACACAGAGCTACGGACAGGAACATTGCAATCGTTCTTTTTTTCATAGCTGTTTCTCCTTTAAAAAAATTTCTTATCTCACAAGGTGCGTCGTTTACAGGTATTACTGAAGCGACAGACCGTTGATCGCCTTTTCCATCTGCTCCAGATTTTCCATCTTCTTGTGCACAAGTCCGATCTGCATTTTCAATGATTTCAGAATATCCGCACTCGTATCGTGAATCGTCATATTTCCGATCTCATTCAGGGAAAATCCGAGATATTTCAGCGATAAAATTTTCTGCAGCTTCAGAAAATCCTCATCCGAATACATCCGATAACCGGACTCGTTGATAAAGCTTGGCTTCAACAGCCCTTTTTTGTCGTAATAGCGAATTGTCCGCAGGGTCACGTGGGCCATGCGGGCAAATTCACCGGATGAATAGTAGCCTGGTTTTTTCAATACTTTTCACCTTCTTTAAATTCTGTCATACATTTTTATTAAGCGATATTTTTCTTTCGTGCTCTTCCTAAAGACATGATTGTTTTGCATACCTGTTTTAAAACAACAGCCGAAATACCGGTCGCCGCCAAAATTGCAATCAATAATATTACTCGCATCATCACCGTCGCATCTGCCGGTACAAACTTTATAAACAGGCAAATCGTAACATGGTGTGTCAAAAAGGCCTCATATGAAATGCCGCCAATAAATTTCATCACCTTGTTTATAATATTTATTTTCATTAAATAAGTACCAATACCATATAACATATACGCCATAAGGAAACCTGCAATATGTCCTTTTATATTCATATTGCCCGGTTCAATGCATTTCAATATCACTAATAAAATTCCTGCGATCCACCAGTATTTTTCAGCACTTTTTCTGTGTTCAACAAAAAGCATACCTGCATAAAAACTAATCAGACAGGATGGTAACATCCGAAAAGATACCATCCCCGTTAAATTAATTTTCAGGGAAAGTATGTAAAGAAGAATCACTAAACCAAATGTAACCCATTTATATTCTCTCTTCATCCACGTAAGTAATGGATATAAAATATAGAGGAGGATAATCGCACCTATAAACCATTCTCCCAGAATATAATAATCATTTATCTTAAATGCAAGGTATCCATCCATTCCAATCAAAGACAAAATAATGCTGGCCGGGTTTCCTCTGTAAAACAAACTTTTATATCTCAGCACATCCCTTATATACATTAATCCCCATGCAATATAAAATGCCGGGAAGATAGATAATGCTCTTTTTTTATAAAATAATTTTAAATCATCTACTTCACTATGATTATAAAATAGTAATGCACCTGAAATGAAGAAAAATACTGTAACGTAAATATCTCCATAGGTAACACCACCAACATAATTATTAAATATATCCGGCCAGCCATATTCTACTGCAAAGTGATACAATACAATTCCCAAACATGCTATTGCACGGATAAAATCAAATTGATCTAAAACAACTTTTTTCTTTCCCATAATTTTTCCTCATACTTTTTTCATTCCTGATAACAATATTCTTATCTTATATTACATCCTGATACACTCAATGACAAATTCTTGTTATAATACGGATCGCCCTTTTCCAATATTTCTGCCCACTGTTTCTTAAAAATTTTTTCATCATTTTCGTTGTTTTGCAGTTCATTACTCCAACGCACCATTTCCACATACGGATTATAAACAACACTGATATGCTTATTTCTAATTTTCAGACAAAGATCCACTTTTCCCAGTTCTCCTTTGTAACCCTCATCAAATCCATTCACTTTTTCAAATATATCTTTCTTCACCATCATACACGCACCTGCAACTGCACTATACTGCATCTGTGTTACAATATGTGAAAAATATCCATTTTCTCCTCGAAGCGTGTGCTCAAAGAGGCTTCCTGCAGTCCCATTCATTCCGATCACACAGCCTGCATGTTCTAATGTTCCGTTCTTATAATAACTTCTTGCCCCGACTACTCCGACATCGCCTCGCATAGCCATGGAAACCAGTTCTGATATACCTTCTTTATCCGCAAATTCTGCATTTCCAGCCAAGAAGATCAGATACTCTCCTTTTGCACAGCCAGCCCCTTCATTTTTCCGTTTTGATGCTGTCCATATCTTTTCCCCTCGTTTTACACGTATTCGCTTATCCTGATACTTTTCAACGAATTCTTCTATTTCTTTCTTCTCTGTACAATCTACTATAATCACTTCATAATCCGGATAATCATTTTCTTTTATTGATTGCAAAGTTTTTCCCAGTAATTCCTTCTTCGTAATCTCATCAATAATGATCGACACTTTCGGTTTGTCTGCATATTTGTAACGTGTACGATACGTTCCGGGATATGCTGTTTCTTCTACATATGCATCCTTTAATCCGATCCGTTCATAGTGCTTTTGAATTGCTCTTCTACCCGCTTCAAAGGCATAGCGTTTACTTTCCGGATTTTCTGCCGTTGAATCCATATGTGCCCGCCAATGATACAATATCTTCGGAATATGATACACTGCATCTGTTTTTTCCACACAACGCAACACAAAGTCATAGTCCTGAGCGCCATTATATTCTCCATTTAAATTCCCGGCCTGTTCTAACAGTTGTCTTTTAACCACAACCAGATGACAAAAATAATTAACCGAACACAGCAGATCCACATTCAAATCCGGCTTAAAATGTGGTTCAAAATATGTTTGTCCATCCATAGATACCTTATCCTCATCAGAATATATCATATCTACTTTCGGATTTTCATTGATACATTTTGCACATTCGTATAATGCATCTATCGATAATATATCATCATGATCAGCAAATACGATATAATCCCCCGTTGCAATCTCAATTGCAGCATTTGTATTCTCTGCTATCTTTAAGGGTTCTTTCGAACTAATGACTTTTATTCTGCTGTCACTATATTCCAATTCTTTCAAAACCTCTTTCAGCGGGGAATCCAGCCCACTTCCATCCGACAGACAGAGTTCCCAGTTTGAATATGTTTGACCTTTGATAGATTCCAGAAGCTCTTTTAAATATTTTTCCTGTGTTTTATATAATGGAACGACTATACTAAAACATGGCTGTTTATTGAACACCGTCTCTTTTTGCGCTTCACGTATTGTCTCTGTTATCTTGTGTTTTTCAAGCCATCGTTCATAGTCTTTCTGATCTTTATGCGTTGCCTTTTCATACAAAAGCCCCACAGTCTTTCTTATCCCGTATGCCTTTATATAGCTATCTATTTTCTTTATCTTTTCTTTCATGACGTCACCCTGCACACTTTGATATAATCCAAAAAGGCAGCCAGATATAATTTCTGCCCGCCTTTTTATTACTTAAATAATTTATATAACCATCTCATAAATAACACAATATACGCAGCAAAACATAATGTTACGATATATGTTTCCAGATCAAACCGATGCGTCAGTGTACGCATAACTCCGATTCCATCAATCGGTGTTCCTGCATATACGAGTGCTTCCCCTTTATCGGTTCCCGGGGTATAAAAGATCTGTACATTTCCCGCATCACACTTTGTAACCTGGAAATTTAATGTATATGCTTTATCCTTACAATCATTTACTCTGTCGAATTTCATCTTGAAGAATTTTCCGCTGCGTAATTTTCCAAGATTCTCCGTACCCTTGGCAACTACTTTACCAGTGCTGTCATCTACAACTTCATATGCTACTAATACCTTTTCTTTATCCGGCACTGCATTCGCAGCCAGTTTTAATGAGATACCATCCATATACGCCTCTTCGCATACGAACTTCTGCGAAGCCATCTGTCCGACTTCTAATACCTGCGCCTGAAATTTACTGGTATCACATGAAGTATCATAAACAGATACCGGCTTGTCAATAACCGCATATACTGCAGCGAGTACTATTATAATTAGAATAAGAAAAATAGTTTTTATCTTTGATTTCATTGTTTCAATATACTCCTATCTTATGAAGCACTGTATATTTCAGCGATGTTTCTGGACTCTCCTGCCATCTTCAGATTACCTTTGTCCAGCCATACTACCTTGTTACACAGTTCTTCCACCTGCTCAATACTATGTGATACAAACAATAATGTTGTTCCTTTATCCAGCATATTCTTGATACGGTTCTTACATTTTTCCTGGAATCTGAAATCACCTACCGATAACACTTCGTCTACGATCAGAATATCCGGTATTCCTATCGTTGCAATCGAAAATGCCAGTCGTGAGATCATTCCTGACGAAAAGTTCTTCACCGGAACATTCATAAAATCATGTAATTCCGAAAATTCCACGATATCATTATAATGTTTTTCCATTTCCGCTCTTGGATATCCCAAAAGAGCACCATTCAGATATACATTCTCTTCTGCAGTCAGATCATAATCAAAACCTGCTCCCAGCTCGATCAGCGGCGCTACGGATCCTCTGACTGTCACACTGCCTTTTGTCGGTTTCAAAACACCTGCAATGACCTTAAGCATTGTACTCTTTCCACTACCGTTCAATCCGATCAATCCTAATGCATCACCCTTATTCACACTGAAGCTTACATCTTTTAAAGCCCAGAACTCTCCGTATGAAAGCTGCTTTTTCGCAGTCTTAATTACATATTCTTTAAAACTTGTCACTTTCTCCGATGCAAGGCTGAACCGCATTGAGACATGCTCTACACTAATAATCTCCTGATTATCCATATATCTTCTCCTTATATATCCAAAATAAAACTATCCTGTCGTTTATAAAATACATACAATCCAATCACAAGCATTACTACACATTCTACTGCAGCTATCAGGATAGATTTTATTCCCGGTAAAGAATTATACATCATTACACCACGGAACATCTGCAATATATTCGTCAGTGGATTGAGTAATACAATCGGTTTTAACCACTCCGGTAAGATTGACATCGGATAGATTACCGGTGTCAGATACATCAGTGCTGTAACAAATACTGAATACAGATGCATAATATCTCTGAATTTTACAGCAATCGCTGATAACAGCAATCCCATTCCCAGTGAAAACGCTACAATAAATGCCAGTGGAATCCATACCAGTAATACTGTATAATGCAGTTCCACACGCATGGCAAGCATAACAACAATCAAAGCTGTAAATGATGCCAGCAGATTTATGGTACTTGAAAATGTTCTTGCCAGAATGAACAAATATTTTGGTACATATACCTTTTTGATCAGCGGTCCATTGTCAATAATCGCTGACATAGAACAGGTTGTTACTTCCGAATAAAAGTTGAAGATCAACTGTCCACTCAACAGATATACCGGAAAATATTCTACATCAAATTTAAAAAGATTCGAAAATACTACCGACAGAACGATCATCATAAATAACGGATTCAGCAATGTCCATAAAACACCCAATACTGATTTTCTATATTTAACCTTGATATCTCGTGCTATCAATTCTTTCAACAATGGTTGAAATTTCAAAAAATTTTGTACATACGTTGTCACGATTCTTCCTCCGATTTTATTGGTTATAATTGAACAATCTTATTAAGTATAGCATTTTTTCGTCTGTTAGACAAGTCTCGCTTCTAATTTGCGCCGTACATCTCCAGAATTTCATCTGTTACATTTTCCCATGCTCTTTCTTTTGCGGTCTTAAGACCATTCAAATATAACTTCTGCTGCAATTCTTCTGAAGCGATCAGATTTTCAATCTTTTCACAGGCCTGACTGATATTTCCTGCCTTATACAACAGACAGTTTTCATTATCTTTCAGATATTCTATATTTCCTCCATTCGGAACTGCAAGCACATATCCACCGGTTGCCATCATCTCCAGTGGCGGGTAGGAGAAGCTTTCTAACAGACTGGTCTTTATCAGAATATCACTCTGTGCATATATCTCCGGAACTTTCTCATACGGAACCCTGTTAAAAAATTTATCCACTCTGTATTTGTCTTTTGGTTCTGCATTGTATGACATATACCATACTTCATATTTTTCCTGATCTAATCTGTCAATGATTTCAAAAGATTCATCTACATTTTTATAATCCACGGCACAATCTCCCTCTACCAGGATTCGGATTTTGCCATTCAAAGTTCTCTTATGCTCCGGAAATCTTTCGATTTCCAGCCCATTCGGTGCATACACAGACATTTGTCCGAACTCTTCTTCCAGCCATTTCTGACACCATTTCGATATCGTGATAAATTTCACGTCTGTCGATGGTCTATAAGACTGATTCGCCTGTATACGCAGCGAATCTGTCTCTTTATAAAAGCCTGCTTCATAATTTTGAACCAGGTAATATTTGTTCACCGCATACGGATACTCTTCTACTACTTTCACCGTTGTCCACATGGTAGCGATCATATGATCGATCTTACCCGCAATCGTTGTATCTTCCAGATTGATCACCGGGAATCTACAGTCTTCGAATTCACACCATTTTTCATTACTGTCTAATGTAAATATAGATACTTCGTTCCCTTTTTTTTGCAGCATCGCCGCATGTCGTAATGCAACTTTGATACCACCGCTGATTTCTAATCCCGGCAGTACGAATACATAATTCGTACTTTTTTCTTCTTCATACAATTTTGCCAGACGTAATCCCGTTCTGAATGTCGTATAATTTTCTTTGCATTTCAGATAAGCATTTTCCACTATCTTCTTCCGATATTCTGAATCTTCAATGACTTTCCTTAATGCATCTTCCCATTCTTTTGCATCTCTGCATAAAATACCTGTAATCTCATCTTCCACACAATCATGAAATGCTCCCACATCACTGGCAACGGTAACGGTCTTAACCAGAGCCGCTTCCATCCATTTGTTTTCTGATTTTGCTTCATTAAAAATGGTATTTTCCAACGGTGCAAGATTAATATCCATTTCAGCTATGATCTCAGGCAGTTTCCTCCAGTCACTAAATGGCAGTTTTTTTACTCTTGCTTCAAAGACCTTTAATTCATCCGGCAGATCTACTTCCCCCATCAGATACAATTCTACATTTTCATAATCGTTCATGATCGTTATGATTACCGGCAGGAGCAACTCCACATCTGCATTATGTGTGATACTTCCACTGAAATATCCCATCTTAACCACCTTTTTATTGTCAGGCTTATTCTTTAATGCCTGTTCCGATAGCAGAATCATCTCTTCTGATGCTACATTACGGTTAATATATACCTTAGGACAGTAATTCTCCAGTTCATTTTTCAGACAGTTCGTGGTCGTTGTAGCATAATCACAGCTTTTCAGCATACTCTGCATACTCATCACATTGGCATCATAGGCTTGTTTTTCTTCTGTCGGTAGCGCTGCGACATATTTAATCTGGTCTGTATATTTTGTATCAACAACCAGATCATCAATATCATATACTACTGTCTTATTCAAGTATTTTGCCAACGCCACAAATTCTTTGATTGCCTCTGTCTCCGGACATCTAAAGAACACAAAGCTCCTGTAATAACGAATCGCATCCAGTTCCAGTTCCGGAAAATACACCTCATCTGTCGTGTAATTCATAGCTTCCAGCTGTTCTCTCTGATGTTTTACCCGGTATCGCCACGGATGCGGAAGATTTTCATTACAGCCGCTGATAAATAATACATCTTTATATACTTTTTCTACACGTCGTCTTTTCTTTATCTGCTTTTTTATATATCCATTTGTTTTCTTTACACATCCACCAATACCGTCTTCCCGTATTGTATGAAATGCTTTTTTTGCCAAACTTGTTGTACCCATATTTTCTCCTATATCTTTTTTAATGCTTTCAACAACGGATGATAGAATTCATCCCCTGCTTCTATCGTCTCTTTCCATTTTTTCTTAAATAAATCACACTGTTTCCAATAGTCTTCTGCCGTGTTGTCTCCTGCATAAGCTACATCTGCAAAACATGCCCATACATTCCACAGACCTTTTTCTCTACTTCTCAAACACAGATCAATATCCGCACAATCTTGCATCTCTGTGGAAAAATCTCCTATTTTTTCAAATGTTCTTTCCGGTACCATCATACAGATTCCTGATGCTGTAGTCGTATTTCTTACATGACGCATATTCGCCTCATAACCCTGATCAGCTTTATCCATTCCTTTATTTATGACATGAATTCCGGTCAAAGAATCTTGATCCAGTACACCGCCGGCGAAATAACTCTGACCTTTATTATCCCATATATTGGCAGATACCACCCCGACATCCGGTCTCTGTGCATACATCAGCATTTCTTCAATCCATTCTTCTGATTCCGGTATGCAATACCCGCTAAGACAGATATGATACATTCTACTTGACTGTTCTCTTGCCTTTCTTATCCACTCATAAGCACTTTCTTCTTCAGTTCTGGAATAACCGAAGATCTTTACATTCTTATCTGATACAGATGTCACTTCTTTGCTATTACAGATAATTTCTAACGGTCTGTAGTGTGTCTTTTTTAACAGCTTATCGATATAACCGCCTATATCTTCCTGTCCATTCTCCCATATATATATACTTACTACCGGTGTATTTTCCAGATCATATTTGATTCTGTAAATCGTCTGATATGGCAGATTACACTCTACCTGCCCATATTCATTTGTTCTTTTCAGCTGCTCACCGATTGCCCTTTTCGCAGAATCTACGGCATACTGTTTTACGGATAAATCCATCGACACTGATCCTGCATGTACACGCCAGTAATAAAGAATCTTTGGAATGTGCACTATCTTCCCTGCTTTTTCAGTCAGACGCAGTACCATATCGTAATCCTGACTGCCTTCGCATTCCTTTCTATACGGCTCTGACATTCCATCTAATAAGTTTTTTGCAAACACAACAAAATGGCAGATATAATTATGTGATCTTAATTCATCTTTTCCAAATCCTGATTTACAGACAATATCGTTTGAATCTTCTACGGATTCCCTGAATTTCATTTCATCTGTAAATACGAAGTCTGCACCATCCTGAATTCTTTTTGCACATTCATATAATGCTGATTCGTGCAATATATCGTCATGATCCAGAAGTCCCAGATATTCACCGGTGGCAAATTGTATTGCCTGATTTGTATTACCTACGATTCCTTCATTCTTATCCAATTTTCTGTAAACAATTCTTGTATCTTTTTCAGCATATTTCCGACACAGTTCTCCCACAGCATCATGTCCATCATCACTTCCGTCCGCAAGACACAATTCCCAGTTGGCATACGTCTGACTGCATACAGATTCAATCAGCTGAATCAGGTAGTTTTCCGGTGTGTTGTATAATGGTGTAATTATACTTATCTTTATATTCTTTTCGAATACTTCTTCTCTTTGTCTTTTACGTTCGTTATCATCAATCAAATGATAGTTTTGAATAATTTTCAGTTCTTCTTTTTGCCTTTTCTGATTCTGAATACGTCGTTCGATCGGTTTTACGATTCCCTCTTTTTTTACTTTCGTAATGATTCTTTTTATTTTAGAGCACATGTTGTACCTCGCTTGTAAATGTATAGTAGCAGTATCCTAGGATACTGCTACTATACTATACATCACTTTTCTGTTTTATTTCAATCTATTTACTATTAAAAGTATGAAGATATCGAATTACACCCTCTTATTACATGGATGTCTTAAGTCAAAATTATTTTCCAACAAGGTTAGATTCGGATTATAATACGGATCACCATTATAAAGAATGTCAAACCACTTTTCATGGAATTTTTTAATCTCACCCATAAAGCGTTTTATCTTTTTTTCATTATCTTCCATTCCTCTGGATTTTG
>ENA-OPSV01002220-OPSV01002220.1-human-gut-metagenome-genome-assembly--contig:-NODE-2220-length-11832-cov-2.077269_pt1 | contig 11832 bp, 10 predicted proteins | sample MGYA00241460_ERZ501912 | MGnify/ENA primary metagenome ERZ501912 (study PRJEB25962, sample SAMEA2042402) | human gut metagenome | biome: human gut; feature: human-associated habitat; material: faeces...
CATAATTTTTCCATCAACAACCAAATCATAAGAAATCCCCTCATAATCTGGAACAATATTAAAATCTTCTGGAATTGTATTTCTCTTTTCTGGCTTTTGTATAACTGTAACTTGTCCACTAGTTTCTAATATTGCATATTCTACATCTCCTAAATTAACTATGTTATTTCCACGCAATCTTTCTTCTAATTCATTAATAGTAAATCTTTCTTTTTTTAATGCTTTTTCATCAATTTTTCCTCTATATATTAAAATTGTTGGTCTTCCACAAATTATTTCTCTTGCTCTTGTACTTTTCATATTTAAAACTGAAATCATCAGGTGCATTACTAATAAGCCTAAAATTGGAATTAATCCATTAAAAATTGGTATTCCTGTCGCGCTGCAGGATGGATTTATCCAAATTGCTTTTATAATTATCACTATTATTGCAAACAGGCGGGGACTCGATACTGCTGCGGCGGTAGGAATTGTAGAAAAAATTATCAGTTTCCTCTTTCTGGTACCATCTTCTATGCTTTCTACTGTATCTGCACTTGGAGCGCAGAATATCGGTGCAGGTAAGAGGGAAAGAGCACAGAGGATACTTTATTATGCAGTGATAATTACTGTAGGATTTGGTGTAATGATATCAATTATCATACAGTTTATTGCAGAACCGGTTGTTGGCTTGTTTACAGAAAATGCAAAAGTAATAGTACTTGGTTCCCAGTATATCAGGGGCTATATATTTGATTGTATATTTGCAGGTGTCCATTTCAGTTTCAGTGGTTACTTTTGTGCCTGTGGACATTCAGAAATTTCCTTTATCCATAACATTATAGCGATTCTTCTTGTAAGAATACCGGGAGTGTATATTACAGCTAAAGTATTTTCCAGCCTTTTTCCGATGGGCTTAGCTACAGTAGGAGGTTCCCTTCTTTCTGTAATAATCTGTGTGATTGCCTATGCATGGATGAAGAAAAAACAAGGATGTATGGACTGATTTTGTTGTTTCTGTTCGTTAACCTGTGTTATCATGATATAAGAATAAAAAGATGTCTCATAAGATGAAATATAAGAGATTATGAGAATATATAAATTATACAGGGGGTTCCTATGGAAGAAAATAAAGAATTAGAAAAACCACATAAAAGACGAGTGCGTTATAAAGGAACGCATCCAAGAAAGTTTGAAGAGAAATATAAAGAACTGCAGCCGGAAAAGTATAAAGATACGATTGAGAAAGTAATCCGTAAAGGAAGTACTCCGGCGGGAATGCATATATCTATTTGTGTGCAGGAGATTTTGGATTTTTTACAGATCCAGCCGGGACAAAAAGGATTAGACTGTACACTTGGATACGGAGGACATACAAGAAAGATGTTAGAATGTCTCCAAGGCGAAGACCATATCTATGGATTAGATGTGGATCCGATTGAAATTGTAAAAACAACGGATCGTTTAAGGAAAGCAGGATATGGGGAAGACATTTTAACGATCATACAGCAGAATTTCCGCAACATTGATCTTGTAGCGGAAGAACATGGATTATTTGATTTTGTATTAGCCGATCTTGGGGTATCCTCCATGCAGATTGATAATCCGGAACGAGGCTTTTCTTATAAAGTAGAAGGGCCTTTGGATCTTCGTTTGAATCCGGATAAGGGAATTTCTGCAGCAGAACGGTTAAGAGAATTAACCAGAGATGAAATAGAAGGTATGCTGCGTGAGAATGCAGATGAGCCTTATGCAGAACAGATTGCAAAAGAGATTATGAAGACATTTCGTCAAGGAGAACAAATCGATACGACAGGACAGCTAAAAGAAGTTATTGAAAGAGCGCTTGTATTTCTGCCAGATGATAAAGAAAAAAAGGATACCATCAAGAAGACTTGCCAGAGAACCTTTCAGGCACTTCGCATTGATGTAAACAGCGAATTTGAAGTACTAGAAGAATTCTTAGAAAAGTTACCACATATACTTGCACCGGGCGGACGTGTAGCGATTCTCACGTTCCATTCCGGAGAGGACAGATTAGTAAAGAAAATCTGGAAAAGACAGCAGAAGGAAGGGTTATGGAGTGAGGTGGCAAAGAATGTCATCCGCCCTTCAAAAGAAGAATGCCATCGAAACGGCAGAGCAAGATCTACAAAAATGAGATGGGCAATAAAATAATAATAAAAACCGGGGAAGTATATGATTTCCCCGGTTTTTGTCTGTATTAAGTTTACATAGAAATAATTCCTAATACATTCGCGATAGAACTGCACAAAATAATAATCAGGCAGATTGGTGCGAAATATTTAAGAAAGACAGTGTATAACTTCTTTCTGCGGAAAGAAGAAGACTGTTCGATTTCTTCTGAGATTTTCTTAAATCCAACAACCCTGAGGATTAAGAAGCAGGTTGCTAAAGCAGCAAGCGGCATCATTACAGAGTTTGTAAGGAAATCAAAGAAATCAAGGAATGCCATTCCGAAGATCTGAATGAAATCAAGGGCACCGTATCCCATAGAAGATGCGGAACCAAGAACAATCATAACAACAGCCATGAATACACAACATTTTTTACGGCTCCAGTGAAATTCATCTGCAAAAGTAGATACACAGGTTTCCATTAAAGATACTGCACTTGTAAGAGCTGCCAGCAGCACGAGTACAAAGAACAGGATACCAGCTGCGGTACCGATTCCCATACTGGCAAATACTTTTGGTAAAGTAATAAACATGAGGGATGGTCCGGCCTGTAAGTTTTCAGGATTTCCACCAGAGAAAGAGAAAACAGCAGGAATGATCATTAATCCGGCAAGTATTGCAATCCCTGTATCAAAGATTTCAATCTGTGTTGTGGATTGTTCAAGATCCATATCTTTATCTGTATAAGAACCGTAGGTGTAAAGGATTCCCATAGCAATGGAAAGAGAATAAAACATCTGACCCATTGCAGCAACAATTGTCATAAAAGAAAAATTCTTCATGTTAGGAATTAAGAAATACTTTACTCCGGCTAATGCGCCCGGACGTGTAACGGAATAAATTGTTACAACGATTGCTAAAAGTACAAGAATTGGCATCATGATTTTAGACATTCGTTCTACTCCATTTCTTACGCCGCCAAGGATGATAATAAAGATTAATGCTGCAAAAACAAGGAACCACAGTTCTGTTTGAAAAGAATCTGTGATGAATCCGGTAAAGTAGCCATCCTGCGCAACTTCCTGCACATTTCCTTTTAAATATTCAGCAAGATATTTGATAACCCACCCGCCGATCGTACTATAATAAGGAACGATCAGGATAGGAATAACCGCATTGAGCCAGCCTCCCAGTTTAAAAGGAAAGCTATTACCAAAAGAAGCAAATGCACCTACCGGACTTTTTTTAGTCATACGCCCAAGAGCTGTTTCGGACATAATAAGAACATATCCAAAAGATACAGTTAAAAGGAGATAAACTAAAAGAAAGATTCCTCCTCCATATTTTGCAGCAAGGTATGGAAAACGCCAGATGTTTCCAAGACCTACAGCAGAACCGGCAACGGCCAGCACATAGCCGATACGGCCGGAAAAACTTCCTCGTCCCTCTTTATGTGATTTTTTTGAATGTTTCATAGTTATTCTCCCTGTTTACTCTTCGTGTTCTTTAATCCATTTTTTATTGATAGCAATAACCTGTTCCATTGCCTTTGGACCAGGTGCACCAATAGTATTTCTCTTATCAACACAAGTATGTACGTCAATTGCTTCATAAATGTCTTCTTCAAATACAGGGCTGATTGCTTTATATTCCTCAAGGCTCATATCGTCTAATGCGATGCCTTTATCAATACAGTAAAGGACAAGACGGCCAACGATGCCATGAGCATCACGGAATGGAACACCATGATTTACAAGGTAGTCTGCCGCGTCTGTTGCATTAGTAAAGCCGTGTTTTGCACTCTGTTCCATAATATCTTTATGGAAAGTGATGGTCTTTAACATACCGTTAAAGAGGGCAAGACAGCCTTTTACAGTATCATATGCATCAAAAGTAAGTTCTTTGTCTTCTTGCATATCTTTATTGTATGCTAAAGGGATACCTTTCATTGTAGTAAGGATAGAAGTTAAGGCAGCATAAACACGACCAGTCTTTCCGCGGATTAATTCAGCGATATCTGGATTTTTCTTCTGTGGCATAATACTGCTTCCTGTACTGTAAGCATCGTCAATTTCAATGAAACGGTACTCATTAGAGTTCCAGAGAATGATTTCCTCACAGAAACGGCTTAAATGCATCATAATTGTAGAAAGAGCACTTAATAACTCGATAACATAATCTCTGTCAGATACGGAATCCATGCTGTTTAAAGTAGGACCGTAAAAGTCAAGAAGTTCCGCGGTCATTTCTCTGTCTAAAGGGTAGGTTGTTCCTGCTAAGGCACCAGAACCTAATGGACAGTAGTTCATTCGGTCATAAATGTCACTTAAGCGAGAATAGTCTCTTTTAAACATTTCCATATAAGCACCAACATGGTGAGAAAGTGTAAGAGGTTGTGCCTTCTGTAAATGTGTAAACCCAGGCATAACTGTGTGGATATTTTCTTCCATTAAGGTCTGACATGTCTTGATGAGTTCAAGAACAAGTTCTCGGATTGCAAGAAGCTCCTGTCTTGTATATAACTTCATATCAAGGGCAACCTGATCATTACGGCTTCTTCCTGTGTGAAGTTTCTTACCGACATCACCGATGCGGTCTGTGAGGACTGCCTCTACAAAGCTGTGAATATCTTCATATTCCTCTGTGATTTCAAGAGAACCATTCTCCACGTCACGAAGGATACCTTCAATGCCAGCGATAATTTTGTCTCTTTCCTCGTCTGTGAGGATACCAACAGCGGCAAGCATCTTTACATGAGCGATGCTTCCTTCCATATCCTGTTTGTAAAACTTCTTATCAAAATTGATGGACGCATTAAAATTGTAAACCAGTTTGTCGGTTTCTTTTGTGAATCGTCCGCCCCATAACTGAGCCATAAAAATTCCTCCTGTATTGTAAATTTTAAAAGTGTTCTAAATGAATATTCTACATGAAAATAAAGTAACTGGCAAGGAAAAAGGCAGAAAATATCTTGTTTACATAATAAGATTGGAGTATAATCTGTTTTATCTGCGAGATTTGCAGGTAAGTTTGAGAGGAAAAGAGGAAGAAAAGAAGAAATGGAGATGAAAACACATAAGATACGAGACACGATTTTTCTGTTTCTGACAGCAATGATATGGGGTGCAGCATTCGTAGCACAGAGTGTAAGTATGGATTATATCGGACCATTTACATTTATTTGTCTTCGCTCCGTGATTGGAGGATTATTTCTGATTCCGGTCATTATGGTCATTGATAATATTCGAAAAAAAAGACGGAGTGAAAGGGTAAAAACAGCCTCAGATAACGGTATTAACAGCTTTCAAAAGATGCAGGCAGAGGAAGAAAAATTAAGCTGGAAAAATAAGCGGCTTTTAGAAAGTGGAATTGTATGTGGAATATTTTTATTTTTAGCAAACTGTTTTCAGCAGACGGGAATTCAGTACACAACCGTAGGAAAGGCAGGATTTATCACAACATTTTATATTATTATCGTACCGGTTGTCGGCCTTTTCTTTAAAAAATACTGCGGAATCCTCACTTGGATTGGCGTAGTTATCGCATTAGCCGGGCTGTATTTTTTATGTATTACAGAAAAAATGACAATTCAGAGAGGGGATGCTCTCATTTTATGCTGTTCCTTTTTATACACAGGACAGATTCTCGCGATAGACCATTATAATCCATTTGTAGATGGGGTAAAAATGTCTTGCATTCAGTTCCTTACTGGCGGAATGCTTGGCGCAATCTGTATGTTTTTATTTGAAAGTCCGAATATGGCAATGATTTTAAATGCGGCAGGCCCGATTCTTTATACAGGTATTATGTCAACAGGAGTAGGATATACGTTACAGATTCTGGGACAAAAAGGATTAAATCCAACTGTGGCAGCATTGATTATGAGTTTGGAATCTGTGTTCTCTGCCCTTTCAGGATATTTGTTCCTTCATCAGCTTCTTACAACAAGAGAATTGATCGGCTGTGTACTTATGTTTATTGCGATTGTATTAGCGCAGCTTCCGGATATCCGAAGAAAAGTATAAAAATGCATAGTACATGTTCATTTTATTAACTTAAAGTAAGTTTGATGAATATTTATTCAAAGAATATGCAAGAAGCACTTGTGTTTTTATTCGGTTTGTGGTATTTTTTATATTTAGAAGAAAGCATTGTGCAGCTTTCTTGCAATACGCAAATTTTTTTAGAAAAACTTGTAATGAAATGAAACAAAGGAGAGAAAAAGATGAAGATGAAAAAATTAGCAGCCGTTGCGCTTGCAGTTGTTATGTCTGTATCTATGTTAGCTGGATGCGGTAGCAGCAACGACAAAAAGTCAGCAGAATCCAGTACTTCTGCTAATGGAACAGCTACAGTAAAGACAGCAAAAGATGGTGTGTTAACAATGGCAACGAATGCGACATTCCCACCATATGAATCTTATGAGGGTAATGATATTGTTGGTATTGATGCTGACATCGCAAAAGCGATCGCAGATAAATTAGGACTGAAGTTGGAGATTCAGGATATGGAATTTAACTCTATCATCACAGCAGTACAGTCAGGTAAAGCAGATTTAGGTCTTGCAGGTATGACTGTAACAGATGAGAGAAAGCAGTCTGTTGACTTCACTGACAGCTATGCAACAGGTATTCAGTCCGTTATCGTAAAAGAAGGTTCTTCCATTAAGTCTATTGATGACTTAAAAGGTAAAAAGATTGGTGTGCAGTTAGCAACAACTGGTGACATCTACGCAAAAGATGACTTTGGCGAAGAAAACGTAGAAGAATACAATAAAGGTGCTGACGCAGTTATGGCTCTTACAAGCGGTAAGATTGATGCAGTAATCATTGATAACCAGCCAGCGAAGTCTTTCGTTGAGACAACAGATGGTTTACAGATTCTTGATACAGATTATGTTCAGGAAGATTATGCAGCAGCAATTCAGAAAGGCAATACTGATTTACTTAACGCAGTAAACGGAGCATTAAAAGAGCTGAAAGAAGATGGAACTATCCAGAAGATTCTTGACAAATACATCAAATAATTATACGTAGTTACGGAGATTGTAGCTATGATATGAAAAAGCAGGAAGCAGTGTATACCGCTTTCCATACCCGGGGCAGTTGTCTCGGGTACTCTTTTGTTTTATAACATTTTTGAGATACAAACTGGAGGAGCAGGGTAAGAAACTTGTGAAGGTGGATAGATTTTTTGCAAGCAGCCAAACCTGTTCTGTTTGTGGTTACAAAAATGCAAAAACGAAAGATCTTGCGTTAAGAGAGTGGGATTGTCCACAGTGTGGGAACCATCATGACAGAGATGTAAATGCGGCGGTAAATATCAGAAATGAGGGAATGCGGCTGGTAAATGCATGACCTTAACACAATATAACACAACCGTGGATCTGTTCCGATAATACGGAATACCAGAAATGCCAGATGAAACTTCAGTTGGAGAAGGAAAAAGTATTTGAACAGGCAGCTGGAACAATGAGTTGATAGCAGCATGGACCGGACATTCACACCTTAGAATCATTGATAATTCGTTAGGATTTGAAGAAAAGATGAAACATCTGATTGCTGAAATTGCAAACTTTTTAGGGGAACCTGACTATATGAGATAGAAAGAAAATTCCTCATCGATGCACTGAGAAAAAATAAAAAATCATAGGAGTATAAGGACGATGATGAGAAAGAATACTATGTTTCGCAAATATATACCATCGCTTCTGTTATTTTTGTTATTTGAGCTAGTGGCGATTACGTTGTGGATTGCTAAGTATAACATATTTTATCTGTTGAATTTCAGTTACATAGGAGGATGCCTTGCATTAGGAACAGCACTTTTTATTGCCGGAAAATGCTATGCCAGACATTTTGTGCAATTGGCGGTAGGAAGTTATATGTTATTGTATCTTGGTATAATCTCCTGTGAAAATATGCAGATTGAGGGTTTTTGGTATTATTTGTTCCTGGGCGTTTTTGAGGCAGCAACAATCCACTATGCAGTAGCAAAGATTTTTGGTCCTTTGCTTTTTGGTCGAGGATGGTGTGGCTATGCCTGTTGGACGGCTATGGTACTGGATTTTCTGCCTTATAAGCAGCCGAAAAAGCCGCGAAAGGAAAAGTTAGGTGTTCTGCGGTATGTGATGTTTGTATTATCCCTGGCAGTGGTTCTCAGCCTGTTTTTGATGAAAATCGCGAATCTGGAGAGAATCATGTTCTGGATTTTCCTTGGAGGAAATACATTTTACTATATTGTAGGTATTGTGTTGGCTTTTGTATTTAAAGATAATCGCGCATTCTGCAAATATCTGTGCCCGGTTACTGTGTTTCTCAAGCCAATGAGCTACTTTTCGCTTTTGCGTGTCCGTTGCGATGAAAATAAATGCATCCATTGCGGCAAATGCCTGAAAGTTTGCCCCATGAATGTTGAAGTCAACAAAGAATCCCGTAAGCGAAAAAATGGGACAGAGTGCATTTTATGTTATGAATGCACGAAAGTCTGTCCAACCAAAGCACTGCATTAGAGCGTATTTGAATCGAGAGAATAATGTCCATCATAAATTAGCTATACTTGAGGAACAGATACATATTGAAAGGGAAGGTACTATAGAATATGTACATAAAGAAAAATAGTATATATGTGAAAAATATAAAAAATTCCTAGTAAATATGAATAAATCACAGAACTTTTTGAGTTGGTGAGCGGATGATATAATAAGCGCAACAACAAAACTCAAAACGAAAGCAGAGGCGTATAAATTATGATTACATTGTTTGTAATAGGAATACTGATATTATCAATTAAATTCATTGTTTTAGCATGTAAAGCTACATGGGGAATGGCAAAAGCATTATTATTTATTATAGGTCTGCCAGTGATTTTAATTGGATTGCTGATAGCAGGATTCATATCATTGGCAGCCCCTCTTTTAATTATAACACTGATAGCAGTATTTATCTGGAGTTTTGTGAAACAATATTAAAGCGCTCTTAACTTCTCCGCATAAGCCAGAATTCTCTTTTCAAAATCACTGTTATTCTGCATTTCTTCTACAAGAGAGTAGACTTCTTCTGAATCAGAGCGGGTGATAGTGATAAAATCTGTTTCCATCTCATCAGACTGCCCGTAAAGAAAGTCAAGATTACAATGGAAAGTGTATGCAATATAAAAAGCGTACTGATAAGAAGGTTCGCGTTCCCCTCGTTCGTAGCGGCCATAAGCCATCGCAGAGAGGTTTAAGCGTCGTGCAGCTTCAGCTTTGTTGATATGTAATGATTCTCTCACTTGAATTAATCGTTCGGGACAAAAATGCATATGAATTCTCCTTAAATATTGATAAAAGTTATAAGTTTATTAAATATAAATATTACCTTTATTATAAAGGATAATGATTCATATAGCAAGAGGAGGTTCTGATTTGCCGTGGGCGGAGGAGGCGAACTCAGGAAGGTAAATAAAGCATATTTGTGGCCTCGGAACAAAGGTTGAATGTTCGCTCATGCGCCTGCATCCAGCCTTTGCTCTGGGGCCACAAATATGCTCTGGCATAAATATGAAAGAATCATTGACGCAACTTTCATTTTGGTATACACTAATTTCTATAGCAATTCTATAAAATACAGTAAGGAAGCCAGATCGTGTTTGAACAATCAAAAGGCAATCTGCATGCCATAATTTGCAGAAAGTATTTTCAAACATGCTCTGGATTTGTTTTATAGATTGTTACAGATTTGTATATCTGAAGATATAGATTTTCACGAAATAGTTGTTAAAGTAAGCAACTTGTAGTTCTGGTTTGTATATCTAAAGATATAGATTTTTACAACAAGAAAAGTGAGGAGAGTACAAAGAGATGAAAGGTTTTTATCAATGGTACAGAAAGCACATCACCGGAGCGATTTTTGCCGGACTGATTCTCGGAATTCTGACAGGATTATTTCTGGCAGATAAGTTTGAAGTTGTGCTTACTGCGACAAGTGCATTAGGAAGCATTTATATGAATGCACTGAACATGATGATTTTTCCATTAGTATTTTGTTCTATCGTGATGGGAATTGCCAGTATTGGAAGTGCAAAAACAACAGGTAAGATTACAGGAGCGGCTATGCTGTTTTTTCTGTGTACAACAGCACTTGCAAGTTTTATGGGATTAATTATCCCAAGACTCATTCATCTTGGACGAGGCGTAAAGTTTGAGATGGCAACATCAGATATTCAGGCAACAAAGATGGACAGTATTTTAGATACGGTTAAGAGTCTGATTCCATCTAATCCAGTGAAGGCATTTGCAGAGGGAAATATGCTGCAGGTACTTGTATTTTCATTGGTTATCGGATTTACATTAATTGCAATCGGTGAAAAGGGAGAGCCATTATTAAAAGTAATCGATTCTCTCAATGAAGTGTGTCTTAAGATTATCAGCACAGTAATGTATTTCACTCCAATTGGAGTATTTTGTACGATTGTACCGGTAGTAGAGGCAAATGGAACAAGCACAATTGTATCTTTAGCAACACAGCTTGTCATTTTATATATTGCATTCTTTGGATTTGCATTAGTAGTATATGGAGCGGCAGTAAAAGTACTTGGAAAGACAAGTCCAATTCGTTTTTTCAGAGCGATTATGCCTGCTGCATTAAATGCGTTTGGAACCTGTTCCAGTTCTGCAACAATTCCATTAAGCAAACAGTGTGTGGAAGATGAACTTGGCGTATCCAATCAGGTTTCCAGTATCACCATTCCACTTGGCGCAACGGTAAATATGGACGCAGTATCAATCTTAATGTCATTTATGATCATGTTCTTTGCCAATGCATGTAATGTAAATGTCAGCATTTCCATGATGGTACTTGTACTCTTAGCAAATGTACTCCTATCCGTAGGAACGCCGGGAATCCCAGGTGGAGCGATTGCATCCTTTGCGGCACTTGCGACAATGGCAGGACTTCCAGCAGGAGTCATGGGCGTGTATATCAGTATCAATACGTTATGTGATATGGGAGCAACTTGTGTCAATGTAATTGGAGACATGGCAGGATGTGTCGTATTGCAGGAACAAATTGATATAGAAGCATAACTTTTAGTTTGCCGCTGGCAAGAGAGCCCTCCCAAAAAAGAGAGAATCTACCCCATATATGTTAGTCGCAGCGGTTTGAATGCTCACTTTTGCGCTCGCATCCAAACATTGCTCCGAGGTCACATATATGGGGTATTCTTGAAGGTAAAGAATTTTAAGCTTATTGCTTACCTTTTTTGAACATTAGCATCATTTCATTTGTCAGACTGAAATCATCAGGCTGTAATACGATATCTTCTCGTTTCTTCCATTCTGCGAGTTTCAATTCAGATTCATCCATCTGGATTTCAGTATCGCCATCAACATCGCAATAAAATCCAGCAAGAATATCATCAACAATTCCCCAGGGCTGAGATTTATAATAACGAATATTTTTTACATGAAGTCCAGTCTCTTCCATAACTTCTCTTTGAACAGTTTCCTCTAAAGTTTCTCCAATCTCCGTAAAACCAGCAACCAGTGCATAGTGAGCAAAGCCGGTACGATATTTCGTTACAAGGATTTCATCTCCATTGCAAACGCCCACAATAACTGCGGGTACAATTCTTGGATAAATAACATGTCCGCAAGAAGGACATATTAAAGCTCGTTCTGTAGTAGAGCGGACAGTTTTATTTCCGCAGCATCCGCAAAAACGATTGTTTTTATACC
>ENA-OPSV01002223-OPSV01002223.1-human-gut-metagenome-genome-assembly--contig:-NODE-2223-length-11819-cov-5.902584_pt1 | contig 11819 bp, 11 predicted proteins | sample MGYA00241460_ERZ501912 | MGnify/ENA primary metagenome ERZ501912 (study PRJEB25962, sample SAMEA2042402) | human gut metagenome | biome: human gut; feature: human-associated habitat; material: faeces...
TTAGTAAGGCTTTTTGTACGGGTGGTATTTATACCACCCGTTTTTGTTGCTCCCATTTCTTATTTCTCCGATGCAGTAATTGCAAGTTTTTGATTATCAAGCATTTGTAGCTCTAAAAGGTACAGAAGTCTAATTTTTTGTCATTTTTAGTCATTATAACTTATTGATTATCAATAAGTTACGTGCTGTTACATTCTTTTTGTAAGACAAAGATAATTGTATTTTGTTGAATTTCAAAGTTTTCCAGCAAATAAGTTACAAGAACGAGGTATTTTTTACCCCTTTTTTAGTGATGTAGCATATTCATCAATGGTGTTCAATATTATGCAAATAGCAATACGTATTTTTGAGTTGTCCTTTAATCTTTGGAAGTGAGATAATATGAAGACTGATGTTAATTTGTATCGATTTTTTATATTAATGGATGGACTGATGTTTTGATTTAATGATTATATTGACTACGGGTACAATAAATTCGATAAAAGAATATCAGTTTTTGATTTTTGCATAAATGATGTAAATATTGAAATCTAATTTGCAAATATAGATATTTAGTTATATATTTGTGGAAAAACAGATTATATGATAGCAGAAATTAGATTTAAGAATATGTTCTCATTCAGAGACGAGGCTATATTAAGTTTTGAAGCTGATAGAAGTAAGGATATGGAGTCATATCATGTTGTCGAATTGGGGGGTGATGTGAGACTATTGAAAGTGGCTGTCATTTATGGAGCAAATGCTTCGGGTAAGAGTAATATTATTAAAGTTTGTGATTTTATCAAATCATTCATTACTTATACCCCACTTAATAAGGCAGAACAAATTCAAATAGTCCCGTTTCTCCTGAATAAAACAAGTTCGAGGCTGTTATCTGAATATTCGATTTCGTTCTACTTGAAGAATGAGGAAAAAGCAGTTCGTTATGTCTATTCTGTAGCTTTAGACAGGTGGCACGTAGCAAAGGAAAGTCTGATCTATTATCCAAGTCAACAGCCTGCTACTATATTTGAAAGAAATACTGAGAATAACGTATCAGTTATTAAATTTGGACAGAAGATCAAAATGTCGCAATCTGTCAAAGAGGAAATAACATTGAAGTGTTTGCATAACATGTCAGTTTTTGCTGCTTATATGCAGGTAAATACACATATTGTAGAATTAGAGGCAGTTCTTCAGTATCTAACCAATCAGGTTATGCCGGCAATTGTGCCTGCATCATCTTTAAGTCGTTATGCCGAAGAATCAATCAAGAATGAGTCTGCAAAAGATTATATTTTGAGATATCTACAGGAAGCTGATTTCAATATTTCAAATATTACTTCCAAAGAACAGGAAACACATAAGGGTTCGATCAATTATACTATGTATCAGCATAAAGTTTCATCTGATGATGGTAACAATGATTATTATGAGTTCCCGGAACTATTTGAATCGGACGGTACTATCCGTACGTTTGGCTTGGCCGCTCAAGTGCAAAAGATTCTTGAAAGAGATGCTTTTCTTGCAGTTGACGAGATTGAATCCTCTCTTCATCCGAAATTGATAGAATACATCATTGAACGTTTTCTAAAAGAATCAGAGCAAGCCCAGTTGTTGCTCACTACACATTATGATGGACTATTAGGAGAAGAAGATTTGCTTAGGAAAGATAATGTCTGGTTTACTGAAAAGAATCTGGACGGATCAAGTGTGCTGTATCCTCTAACAGATTTCAAAGGATTGAATAGGATTAGTTCTCTCCAAAAGGCATATAAATTTGGTAAATTCGGTGCAGTTCCTAATCTATAATCATGTACTTTTATGAGAAAAGCAAGAAAAAATACAGCGACCAGACAGGTTATTCATATCGTTGGTGAGGGCTTGACTGAATTATTCTATTTCAGTCATTTGAAAAAAATACTTGGTTATAGATATTCTATTTCTCCTCGTTTATTTGAAAACAATAGTATTGAGAAAATAGATAAGAAGATAAAGGAACTTCTAGATGAAGATGTTTTTGTAATATGTGTTTTTGATGCAGATGTTAGCAGGCGTTCTGATGCGGAAAATAAAAAAATGGTGTCGCTCAAAAAGAAATATGAAAATAATCCTAATGTGATTCTCTGTGATAGCTTACAGTCAATAGAATATTGGTTTTTACTACATTTTGAAGATACGTGTCGACATTTTCAAGATTCAGCAGCTACAGAAAGAGCATTAAAGCAATATCTGCCAACATACGATAAAACTCGAAAATACCTTGAGAAGGATAAATGGGTTAAAGAAATGCTTGCTGATTCAAAAATGGATAGGGCATGTGAACTAGCCGAAAAATATAAAGGTAGAGATTCTTATAGTGAGATTTATAAGGCGATTAAAAAAGTTAGTCGGAATTGAAATAGTAAAAATATTAAGTTCGATTGATTGTATTATCAGTATGTTAGGTGAATAATATTTTATAATTTAGAGATGTGTGGAATTTTAAAAATGGACACATTATAAAAAGGGGGATATTTTATGTATATATCGAAGGTGTCATTAGTGAATTATCGTAATTTTAAAAATTCATATTTCCTTTTCAATAAAGGAATAAATACTATAATTGGAGAAAATGCGTCTGGTAAGACTAATTTATTCAGAGCTATTCGTCTTATATTGGATGATAACTTATTATCTTTTGCATACAAACTTAATGAAAACGATTTCAATAGAAATTTGATAAATTGGAAAGGAAGATGGATTATAATAAGTTTGGAATTTAGTGAAATATCAAATGAAGAAGCTATCCAAGCTTTATTCGTTTACGTAAGTGGAATCATAGCAGATGATAAAGTTAAAAAGGCTACTTATAATTTATTCTTTAGGCCTAAGCCTGAAATCAGAAAACAGCTTTCAGAATTAAAAAAAGGAGATCATGATGGCTTAAATAGTATTTTAGATAAAATTACTATCAATGATTATGAGACTTTTTTTACAGGAAAAAGTACTGTTGATTTTAATGATAAAAATGTACAACGTGAATTGATGGGAGACTTTGAAAATGTTATTTTCAATTATGAAATAGATGAATCAAGGTTTGGAGGTCGTATTCCTCATCAGTTGTCTATAAGTAAAGAAGTCTCATTTACTTTCATTAAGGCATTGCGAGATGTTGTATCTGATTTTCAAGATAATAAGAAAAATCCTTTGTTGACACTTCTAAAAAGTAAAAGTGAAGAGTTAAATGATGATGATTCAGAGTTAATCTCAAATAAAGTAAAAGATTTAAATGAAACGATAGAAGATTTAAATGATATTAAAGAAATTACTAATAATATTTCCGAAACAATAAAAGAGGCTGTTGGTACTACTTACTCTCCTTCTTCCTTGTCTATAAAATCTAATCTTCCAAATGAGGCGGAAAAATTATTTCATGCATTAAAATTGTTTATCGGAGAACCGGGAGAAGATTATGAAGGAAGTATTCATGAATTAAGTTTAGGTGGGGCTAATTTAATATTCCTAACATTGAAACTTCTAGAGTATAAATATAGAAAAGAAAAAGATCGAATAGCAAACTTCCTTCTAATAGAAGAGCCTGAAGCGCATATTCATACACATATACAGAAGGCTTTATTTGATAAAATAGAATACGAAGATACACAAATTATTTATTCAACGCATTCCACTCATATTTCGGAGGTTTCAAATATCTCAAATATGAATATTATAAATAGGTTTAAAAATCATTCTGAAGTTTATCAACCATTTAAAGGCCTAAAAGATGAAGAAAGAATGCATATACAAAGGTTTTTAGATGCCATAAGGTGTAATATTCTATTTGCAAAAAGTGTTATCTTAGTAGAGGGAGATGCTGAAGAAATACTTATTCCAATTATGGTAAAAGAAACGTTAGGAGTTAGTCTTGATGAATTAGGAATAAGTTTAATTAATGTCAGAAGTACTGGCTTTGAGAATCTTGCACTACTATTTCATAATCAAAGAATAAAGAAAAGATGTGCCATTATTACAGATTTAGATAAATCTATAACTGGAAAAGTTACTAAGGCTTATAAATTAGGATTAAGTAGAAAAGAAAAGTTGAGAGGCCTAAAAAATAGGAGCAAATGGATTGGTTCATTTTTTGCTGAACATACATTCGAGATAGAATTTATAAAGGCTGGAAATGTTGATGCAATCTTATCAACTATTGAAGATGTTTATGTTGACAATGCTACTATTAAAATATCCGAAGAAGATATAAAGTCTGGTGACATAAAGAAATATGGAAAACGGATTCTAACGATGGCTGGGAATAAGGGTAAAGGGTGGTATGCAATACTTCTAAGTAAGTATATAACTCCATCTATATGTATTCCTAAATATATATTAGATGCTATTTTATTTGCTAAATTTGAATTCTCAAAAGAACTATTAGTACAAATGATAGGTTATGTATTAGGTACATATAATGAAAGTAAAGAAATTAATAATCTTAAAAACAAATTAAAATCGTATAATGAAGGTCATATTTCTTTTGAAGATATTAAAAAATCTTTAGAAGAAGTGTTGAATAAAAATGAACCAATATTATATATATTAAATCAACTATAGATATGTTTGTTTGGGGAAAGAATGATTTGAATCCAGAACAGGAAAAGGCTATATATAATGAAAACAGTATCTTACTAATAGCATGTCCAGGAAGTGGAAAAACAAGAACAATAACCTATAAGATAGCTTATGAATTGTCTAAATTAGAATCCAATAAACAGTATATTATTGCTATCACATATACAAATCGTGCTGCAGATGAAATAAAAGAGCGAATAGAATTATTGGGTGTAGATACAGGACAACTATGGATTGGAACTATTCATTCATTCTGCGTTGAATGGATTCTTAAACCATACCATATGTATCTAGAAGAACTAAAATTTGGATATGATATTATTAATACGAATGATACTGAGAATTATCTAATGTCTTTATGTAATTCATATTCAACGCCAAAGAACAAAATTACATATTGGGATTGTCTTTGTTATTGCTTCACATCTGAAGGTTTGAAGATAAATTGCACCAAATCAACAATAAAGAAAACTGTAGAATTAATTATCCGTGATTACTATCAGAAATTAAAAGAAAAGCATGAAATAGATTATGAATTAATATTATATTATTCATATTGTCTTTTGAAAGAGAATCAAAGTATATGTAAGACTCTGTCTAATATTTTTCCTTATATTTTAATTGATGAATATCAAGATACAAAAGAATTGCAATATATGATTTTAGGGGCAATTTTGAAAATCGGAAAAGAGAATAAAGCTTTTATTGTTGGTGATCCGAATCAATCTATATATGGTAATTTAGGAGGTTTTCCAATGAATAAAACTCAATTGGAAGATGTAACGGGATTATATTATGACGAGTTATCATTAAGTAATAATTATAGATCATCATCTCTTCTTGTATCATATTTTGATTATTTTAAAACTTATGCAAACAAAATAGAGGCAGCAGGAAAAACGAAGGACTACCAAAGCGTTATTAGTTATAATAAGACCATTTCAATAGAAGATTTAGAAAATGAAATAGTTCGTATAATTCAAACAAATATTGATGAATATCATATCTCTCCGAATGAAATATGTATACTTGCACCACAATGGATTCATTTATCAGGTTTAACTAGAAACTTAATGGCACGCTTACCTCAATATAGTTTTGATGGGCCAGGTATGGCGCCATTTGCACGTGATATAGATAATTTTTGGTATAAATTATCACGTATTATATTAACAGATTCTACTCCAGGTTTATATATCAGAAGATTACGTTGGGCAAGTGAAATAGTAACTAATCTAATATCGATTGGAGTAACTAATATTGATTTAACTGCCAAACAAATATTATACATTTGCAATAGTATATTAATAAACGAACAAGATGGCTTGGAATATCTAAAAAATTTTTTCAATGCATTTCTTGACAGGGTTAATATTGACATTAATCAGAATAAATATTTAAAAATGCATTATGATGCATTTTTTGATAGTTCTAAAAAACGTATCGAGAGATTGAAAAAGGAAGGTGCAGAGTTTATAACGAACATTGATACTTTTAGAAAAGTCTTTCAACAAAAAAAAGGAATTACTATCTCTACAAACCATGGGGTAAAAGGAGCTGAATTTGATACAGTAATAGCTTTTGGGCTGTTAGATGGCTATGTTCCACATTTTAGTGAGTTAAATAAGGAAGAAAGCGCCAAACGTATATTGTATGTTATAGCTTCTCGTGCTAGAAAAAATTTATATTTAATATCAGAACAGGGCCGGAAGAAATATCCCACACAAATTCTCGATAGTTATAAATATCCATATAATAGATAAAAAGGTCGTAAGCATACTATTTTCCGCCTTGACGCACATTATTCACAAACCTACCTTTGCGCCATAACCCAATAACATCAATGATTATGGCGAAAGAAAAAGTAAACTATCAGGAGGTATATGACCTCTACCAGTTATGCAGCGAGACCAAGGATCTTCGCGAGTTCTGTGCGGATTATGGAGTAAACTACGACAAGTTCATGAACTGGCAACGTCATCAGCTGTGGAGCGAGAAGTTAGGCAAGACAGTCCAGGTTAATCAGCCCAAGGTTGCCAAAGTCCAGATAACCGGCAAACCATGCAACAGTCCAACCGTGAAGATGGAAGTTAAACAACCTGAAGGTGAACCTCCTATAAGATGGGTTAAGTTGCAATTGACATCAGGTGCCACACTGTTCCTGAGAAACACCACAGTTCTTGATTTGAGCTTGTTGCTTAATAAAATGATAGGATGATATGCTTGGACTGAGTGCTAACCTGAACTATTACCTGTTCAACGGTAATGTGGATTTGCGGAAAGGCATTTTCCGTCTGTGTGAGAGTATAAGGGAAGAGATGTCACTTGACCCGAGCGATGCATCCAATGTATATATGTTCATGTCCCGTAACCGGAAGGTCGTTAAGATACTTCATTACGAACGCGGTTTTTATGTGCTTTACGAGAAACGTCCTGTCATGGGAAAGTTCAAGAAACCGGTATTTGATGAGGTCTCCAAATGCTACCGGATACAATGGTCAGACATGGCCTATCTTACGGAAAGCATTGTAGTTGACAAGATGTACGTTAGTCCGAAAGACCAATATTAACGCATTGATTATCAATAAAATAATATAAAAATAAACGATAGGAAGTTTGCGCAACTGCCTGATTTTTCGTACCTTTATATCATGATTGATGAAAGGGCATACGAGTTACTTTGCTGCCAGTTGGGTCTGGCGAATGAGGAAAAGGCAGGGCTTCGCAAACAGGTAAACGAACTGATTGCGAGGCTTAAGGCTATTGAAGAATCCAATAAAGAGAACTCCAAGGCTCTGGTTGATACAATCAATGACCTTAAGGATTCCCTCGAAAAGCAATCAACTACGGTTGAAAATTATAGGAAAGAAATGGAGCTTATGAGAAAGCAGCTTGAAGCAAAAGACGAGGTGAACAGGATGCTGGCAAACGAGATTTCCAATCTCAGGCTTCAGCTTGAGGACAGCAGGAAACACCGTTTCGGCCGTACCTCAGAACAAAGAAGGCTGCTGAACAACCGTAACATTGACAAGTCTGCAATGGAGAAGTCCGAATATGACGGTTCTGACAAGAAAGGTGATGATGATAATAAGACCAATGGTAACGGTACTGGCAGCAATACCTCTTCCGATAACGCAACAGCACAGAACAATAAACCTTCAAGAAGAAAGGAAACCACACCACGTGCCGGAAAAACTAAATTGAAAGTTGACAAGGTAGTGGTACATGAAGTTGACGAGTATTACACTCTTCCCGAAGGAGGACGGTTTATGAATCGCAACGGTATGCCTGATGTGTGGGAATACAAGGTTATAGAACATGTAAGGGCTCATAACGTGGAGCATGTGTACAAGGTGGCAAGGGTAAAGCTTGCAGATGGTACTTTTGTAAGTACAATGGAACATCCGCTGAAAAAACTTGGAGGTATTTTCTCCCCTGAGCTGCTTGCCCGTCTGCTTTGTCTGAAATATGACTTCAGTATGCCTGAGAACAGACAGATAAGGCTTTTGGCGAGAGAGGGCATACATATAAGCAACACAACCTTGAACAGCTATATCCATAACGGGATAGACAGACTCAGTGAGTTTATCGGAGATGTTTTCAAGGAGTTTGTGCAGAGAGCAAAATACCTTATGGTTGATGAGACTACTGAACTTGTAGGTGTAGAAACAAAAGAGGGCAAGGCTTACAGGAGAAAGTACTAATGGGCTTTTTTTGCAAAGCATATAAAGATGGTCTATTGTCACTATAATAACGGCAGCAGGTCATCCGATGCGGCAAAGTCATTCCTGGAATGTTTTATGGGAACCATATCCACTGACGGATATACGGTTTACAGGATGTTCGACGGAGAAGGCTCAAAGGTACTTCACATAGGATGCTGGACACACTGCAGAAGGCTGTGGGTTGACGCCCTTCCTTCAGACAGGACAGCGATGGATATAATAGATTATATCGGTGATATGTTCAGAAATGAAGACATGTTCCGTAAAATGAAACTCAGCAGTGAACAGATCAAGGAAAAAAGACTTAAGCTTACGGGACCGGTTCTTGAACGTATCCATCATAAGGTGGTCATGATGATGCAGGATACTAAACTCATGGCAAACGAACTGATGAGAAAGGCTGTGAACTATACGATAAACCAGTGGAAATCCCTGAAAAATATCCTCAAGGACGGTTCTGCGGAAATATCGAACAACCTCTGTGAGCAAAGGATGAAACCTGTAAAGCTGCTGCTCAAGAACTGTATGAACATAGGCAGTGAGAATGCAGCAGGAAACTCGGCATTCATCTTCTCCCTTATAGAAAGCTGCAAACTTAATGACATAGATCCTCAGGATTACCTGAAGCACTTGTTTGAATGTATTCTTCATGGTAAGGACTGCGACAAGAAAACTCTTCTGCCATGTCTTTATAAACCGGAATGTTAAAACAAAAATATTTTCTTAAGGACATTTTTATTTTATCGGCTGAAAAACAGCCGATAAAATTGTCGTAGCGGAAAATAGTATGCTTACAAAAAGGTCAGTTTTATAGTTATGATAAGTAGTGTTATAGAAATGTAAACTTGATAATAGCCATGCTTTAAATAGTTTACACTTTCGGTTTACAATAAAAAATCGGGATGTTAATTTATATACCTGATTGACAGCTGTATACAAAATGGTTTGATCTTCTTTATCTGTTTGGCATGTTATTCTCACTATTATGAGTATATACTCTTGAGTGCGCACAACGGGAGTATCGATTTATTCATTTAATAACATTGGAATTATGTCATACATAGATAATGAGATACTCGAAAGACTGATAGGAACCATGGTAGAGGGATTTGCCCGCATTGAAAAGAAACTGGACCAGATGAACCGTCTGAAAGAATGTATGAACGGAGACAGACTGCTTGATAATGTGGATTTGGCAGAACTCCTTGGTGTGTCACAAAGAACTTTGGCACGTTATAGGCAAGAGGGCAAGATTAAATATTACTCGGTTGAAAAGAACGGGAAATCATTCTATCTCGCCTCGGAGATACAGAGTTTCCTTCTCCAGCGAAGTAAGAATATAGTAAATAATAAGTAGCAAATAGAATAAGTGACCGTATTCTGATGGAAAGATGATACATACGGTCACTTATGCATTATACCGGGATTGCGGTCACTTTCAATGTTTCCAGATTTACATAGGCACCGCGATATAGTGTTTTTCCTTCCTTGAACATTTTCCATAATATGTCACATCCGATATGTGCCAGTGTGGAGTTAATGAACAAATCCTGTTTTTCCAGGGCTTCCGCCAGAGAACAGCTTGGTCCCGATTCTTTTTCTTTGATTTTCGCATAGTCCACTTCTTCGGTGATGACATTCATTTTAGGCATGGGAATATATTCCTGTGAAGAAGGTTGGAGAACTTTCTCACGTACCGTCCCGATGATGACTTGTCCTTTTGTCTGGCTGTTCCCGAAATCCATCCAGTATATGGGAGCCGAATGGTCACTGAAGTTTTCTTTGCGGACTTTCTTCAGGAACTTCCAAAGCGTAAGACGTGAACGAATATTATCCGTACAGGTAATGATGATATTTGCTGTGCTGTCTTCAGAAAAATTCCTGGTAGGAAAACATTGCGGTTCGGTAGTCCATGCGTATCCGAAGAAACGGTTGATGCGTGTGACAAGTGATACGGCCTTGTTCAGTCCCAGTTCCGTCTCACTGAAAAGCTGGCGTCCTATATTGGCCTGGCTTACCGTATCGGGATCGAATACGGTGACATGCAGTCCGGGATGGCCCAATGCCTGAAGTGCCATGCTCATGCGTGCCAGATTGGTTATCACTTGTGAGCCGGTACCTCCGGCTCCGATGACAAATACCGTTACCGGATGACGCGGATTGAGCAGGTAGCGGTCGGTAAAATGTATCTTTTTCATGGAAGTATGTCTTTAAGTTTTTTATTCATGGGCTTGAGTTCGTTCATGTCGAACGGATTGTTTCTTATGTTCTCGGTGACGATGACAAGATTTGAAACGGTAGGATTGACATTTCCTCCCAGATGGGAGAATTCAGTCAGCCAGAACCGTTTTTCCCAGTATTCCAGCAGGGAAAGGAAAGTCGGATTCTGTGGCTTTTCCAAAGAACTGCTGCCAAGGCAGACACTTGAACCGGTCACGTTGAAGAACGGGGCACGGAACAGCGGAGTCGTCTCCACCGGACGTTTTCCCTTGAAGGCGAACACGTCCATGCTTCCGTTTTTTACATGGTAGACAATCCCCGGCAGATTGAACATGCCGTCCTGTATATTGAGATCCTTGTGAAAGAACATCTGTCTCTTTCCGGGCGGATTGTACCAGATATATTCCTCCTGTCCTTTTTTCGGATTGCAGGCCAGCATGTTTTCAGGGACTCTGCCTGCCGGTATCCCACTCATTTCTTCCGTATAGGATTCCAGCAGGGTATTCATGAATTCGTATGTGACGGGGATACCTGCCCCCATCTGTCCGCTTTTTCCGATGGGACGCAATTCTATGAAGTACTTGGTATCAGAATTTCTTCTGTCTTCATACTTGTAGGCTATGATAGCCGCCTTCGGCACCATCATTTTTTGAATATTTTGGGTCAGTTCATTCATGATGTTTATAAATTATAGGTAACATGTTCTACAAATTTCTCAAACCATTTTGAGAACCGTTCCGGATAATTCTCTGGTCTGAACAGTTTTTCAGTTTCCGGTGTGATGAAGGTAAATGATACGGGCGTCTGATTATATGTTTCCTGACAGTCAGTACTGAAACAGCTTTCCATGTCTTTGGTAACCGTATCCGTGATGGAATATGTAAGCAGAATCTGATATTCGAGCGGTGGCGGTTCGAAATCCCTTTCCTTTTCGCTTGCATAATCATAGTCATAATTCAAGATATAAGGGCTGTCCTTTGCAATCAGGGACATCCCTTCAGTAATCAGTTCCAAAAGTCTTTTTTCCTTATTGCTGGAAGGATTGTAGTTGTGGATATGTTCTTCAAGATTCCTGCAGAAAGCCCTGGAGTGCATCCGGCACAGCTTCCTATGGATTCTCCCTTTCTCATATGACCTGAAGAGCTTTTCCTTTCTGTACAAATCCTTTTTCTCATCCTCATCAAGCTGTTCAAAGTCCACATAATCGATACAGACTTCCGACATCTCAAAATAAGGGGTATCGGTTATATCCATCATCCTGTGATACTTGATGAACCGTCT
>ENA-OPSV01002239-OPSV01002239.1-human-gut-metagenome-genome-assembly--contig:-NODE-2239-length-11716-cov-1.926250_pt1 | contig 11716 bp, 5 predicted proteins | sample MGYA00241460_ERZ501912 | MGnify/ENA primary metagenome ERZ501912 (study PRJEB25962, sample SAMEA2042402) | human gut metagenome | biome: human gut; feature: human-associated habitat; material: faeces...
GTCCCTCCTCTTCCAAAAGCTGTCACAAAAATGGATTGACTTTCATCATTTGTCGGACGGAGAAGAATACGTAAGTCATTTTTCAGAATTACTTCTGTTATGTTAAGGTCTGCGTATTTCTTCTCACTAACTATATCTGAGGCCTTAAAAGGATAACTCTCAACCAGGCAAGCAGGTGTCACTACTCTTTCTTCTTTCACATCTTTACGTACATACGTAAAATCTTTCAACGGGTTCTTAATACCTTCATCCCATGCCTGAACAACTTCTTCTTTTTTAAGAGAATTTTGTTTACCTGCATTATTACGATAAGCCACCAATAAGGTTTGATCTTTGTATGAAAGCCACTCACGCAAAAGTTGTTGCAAAGTAGCGCTATCAGTCGCCCGTATCTTGTCCGCCAACTGTTTCATTTCACTATCTGACTGAATATAACGGTCGTCGGATATCACATAATCAACAAAATCATCACACCATTTAGAAGATAATTGAGTTGAGTTATCTACTTTCAAACGCCTCAGATGCTCATTAATAGCATCCTCCACTTCTTCCTGCTTAAAGCCGTTTTTCTGAATAGACTCCATTTCATTAGACAGTTCGGATACTTGTTGCAAGAGATTTGCCTTATCTACCCCGGAAAAAGCAAAAACAAAATGATTCTTATCAGAAAGAAACCATGCATCAGAAACATTGCACCGGATATTCTGGTATTTCAACCGGTTACTGATAGCACGTATCAATAAAGATCCGAGTTCCTTCTGATAAATACTGCCGATTGTATTACCAATCACACAAGGATGAGGAATCATCAGCTCCAACTCTGAACTACGCTCCAGATCATCCCCAATTTCATATAACTCAACTCCCGGGTCATAAGTCAATGGATAAGTACGATAGCCTTTGACTTCTTTACGAGGAATAGATGAAAACATTTCCTTGATTTGTTTTTCAATAGATTCCGGATCTACATTACCAACCACAACTACGGTAGCCATCTGCGGAGAATACCATTTTTTATAGAATTCAATCAACGTCTTACGGTCAATACTACGAATATCCTCGGAACTTCCCAACGGCATACGCTCCGTGAAATGGTTCTTTCCGATTTTTAATGCATAAAAATCATCCCCCAAGTCATATCCGCGCAATTCTTCCAAAATAACGCCCCGTTCCTTCTTCGTCCGCTCTTCTTCGAAAGTGATTCCGCTCAGCCAATCTTTCAAAATCAATAAAGTTTTGCTACTAACTTTATGGTCAGTTTTATCCATAGGCACTGTCAACATAAAGATCGTACGATCATATCCGGTTACCGCATTTATATCACGTCCAAACTTCATGCCCAAAGTTTCCAGATAGTCTACCATTCCCCTGCCAGGAAAATGTTTACTACCGGCAAACGACATATGCTCCAGAAAATGGGCGGCTCCTTTTTGCTCTTCCGACTCTTGAACAGAACCGATACGCATCACTAACCGGAATTCTGTTGTGTGAATCGGCGCCTCGTTAGGAAGGATTAAATAATGTAACCCATTAGCCAAGGTCCCTTCAACTGTATTAGGAGGTAAATTTACTTTTTTCTCCAAATGAGAAGCTTTCTGTTGTGCAAGCATATTCACGGGAAGTCCTCCTAATAGAACTGCCAAGAATAGAAAAACTTTAAACTTTGTCTGCTTAAACATGAATGGTCGTTTTATATATTATATTTATTCATTTAATGTATAAGTCACGCGAATCTGAGTATACCCTAACGAATTAACATGATCCCAAGGGAATTGAAAACTAAAGGTTTTCTCATTAAACATTCCTTTCGGTTCAATCCAGTCTGAAGGTTCATTCTCCCAATTGTCTTCATCAATAGACGAATACACTAAACAAACTGGATTTAAAGTTATTCCTTCCTCTATCAAATCACTAACACTCGCTTCCACCATATTATCTCCCTCCTGAACTAAAATCGTACCACCTTCGTCAGCCATTTTCTTCCAACGCTCCCAAGCGGTAAAAGAATATTCAAAAGGCAATGATTCTATTTCTTCATCCCAAAGATTTAAAGTCGGGCCTACGAATGAAAAAGTACCTTCATCCGGCAATAATTCCAAATTATCAAGAACTACACTAAATACTTCCTTACTCATGTCATAGCCAATCGCCTCCATCATAGAGACATATTTACTTCCTTCAAAAATCCAAAATTCATTCTCCACCGTTTCTTTTCTGTATATTTCCCACAAAAATGAAGTTATTCCCATTGGATTATCAATCATCTTAAGTATCGGACGATCTGCAGTAGCATTCTCACTCAATGTTATCATACTCTTTCCTTCAAAGGAGCGAGTCTCCGTATCACTAAATACTCCAACCTCATCTGCTGGGAAAGTCACCTCTACGCGACAGCTTACTTCACCCATAAAGCGATTAAGATTAAGCCTGTACTTCTCCATATAGCCATGAACAAACTCAATCTGTTGTTCGGTCAAGTCCGGCAAGGTTGGATTTGGCCTTACAGTCAGTTTCAATTCATTCCATGGTTGCATACGTTCGTCTGTATAATCCTTTACCTTTAAAGTTATCATCCTTTGGTTATTCAGCAAACTCTGACGATTGGAAAGTACCTTGAAACGCGCCGTCTTCTCTCCCGCCTTTATTTGTACTGCCCCATTTTCCAAGCGCAAAATATCATCTGCATTATCCAACAATTCGAAATTAATTACAGCATCATTTTCTACGGAAGTAGCCAGAAGTACATCAACAGTAATTGCACGTTCATCACTTTCCGAAAGTGCAGGATCATCGGAAGTACTCATTTGTATATAATTGCGTCCCTTATAAGTATAATCAATGTTGTTACTACAAGCTATAACAATCCAGGACAGACAAATCAAAAATATGAATAAAGAATAATATTTGTATTTCATAATCTTCTTTGTTTTTAAGATAGAAAAATTATCTATTCAGAGGCCACCCCTCATTTTGAGTCATATTCTCATTATATTTATATTCAGAACGAGGAATAGGAAAACACCAGCGATAATCGCTACTCTCAATTTTTACATCTTCACTGCTCCCCCATTTCGCTAACCGGGAAAGGCTTCCAGAATGTAAACGTTTCAAATCAAAATACAGTATACCTTCACCCGCAAATTCTTTCATTTTTTCCAGATGAATAGCCTGCAGCAGTGCATTACCTGTCAGTCCCTCATCAAGAGTCGTGGCTTGACAAGCTGCCAAATATTCATTCAATTTCCGAATTGCGACATCTTCTTTACCCACCATCCGACTATAAGCCTCGGTAGCTATGAAATAAGCTCCGGCATAACGCATTATATTTATATATTGTATACTTTCTGAATCCTTATTTACTTTATTATATTTACCTAGCAAATTCCTTTGTTCTCCTTCCATTTCAAAAGGATAAACATTGTATGTCTTCCGTATATCTTCCTCCCCATAAACAATCTGAGGATTCAAAGCGAAATAATCACCACTTGTTTCATTAAACTGAATGTCCGCATAATAACTCTTTGCTGTATAAAACGCAAAGATACGCCCCTTGCAAGAAGCAGTTTCCCACAAACGTTTATATCCCGCAACAGTAAACATATCATCTGTTGCCTGCTCTAATATTTTCTCTGCATAAATCGCAGCCTGTCCATATTGTCCTGCATATAATTCCAGTTCAGCAAGCAAATAATAAACCGCTGTTTGAGATAACCACCCATTTTTTTCCGGAGCATTCTCCGTATCGGCCGCCTCTGTCAACAATGTACGGATAGCAGATACACAATCTTCAATAGAAGAACGTTTTGGAAATTCAAGTCCCAAACGTTCTTTCAAAACAATGCCATCAGCTTGCGGATCTTTGTCATAAGCTGGTGCAAACAACCTTAGCAAATTGAAATAACAAAGAGCCTTCAATGCTTTGCACTCACTTATTATAGCTGCTTTTGCACTCTCCTCCGAAGCATTCTCCAATACGATATTATCCACCCGTTCAAGCAAAGTATTGCAAGAAGCAATTGTATTATAATATTCCAGCCAGATAGTCTCCGCAAAAGAAGTTATAGAGTTATCCTGCCACAAATAAAGATTCTTCTGACTCATATCCTTTCCTGTAATAGACGTTTGACAAAAGTCATCACCTAAGATAGAAAGTTCATATTCATAGTGCGGATATAGTAAATAAGCAGATGTCAGGAGCGAACGGGCCGTGGAAACATTAGTAATAGCATCAGGATCCGAATACTGGTCAGCAGGAGGAATATCAAGTGAACAAGACGATATTCCTGATATGGCAGTAAATATATAGATGAATTTCTTTATCATAATCATTATTCTTTAAAAAGTCAGACTCATATTGAATGTATAAATAGGCTGCATACTACCCGCCAATGTACCACTTTCCGGATCCGATTCCTTATATGAGGTCCACGTAAACAAATTAGAACCCTGAAAAGCAAGCGTCGCATACTTTACAAACGGTAATGTCTTTCTTAAGAAATGAGGTGGCACTCGGTAACGAAGAGAAACCATAGAGAGCTTCAAATAATCACTCTTACCTACTGTCAACGAGTTCGGGTATTGGCTTAAATTGTCTTCTGCTACAGCAGATGTGTAAAAAGGAGTCGGATAAACTTTACCTTCATCTCCCGGTTTAAACCACATTTTATCTGTTTGTCCAGCAACAGCATTTTTATTTGAATCATCTTTATCACGCACATACGAATAGTTAAATTGGTGGATACCACCGTGTACATAATAGAAATCCATATCCAAATCGAATGATTTATAAGAAAGCGATAGTCCAAAACTTCCGCTATATGGAGGCGTAGAATGACCCAATGCTACCACATCTTCAGCAGTCAATGCTTCACTTGCTTGTTTTTCCTTATTACCTTTCACCAGAAAAACAGGATAACCAGTCAAAGGATTAATCCCCAGAGAAGAAGGTCCGTAAATCATATCATACGACTTACCCACCTCATAATCAGGAAGCAATGCTTCTTCAGAGGTATATATTCTATCAGCATAATAAAGATCAATAACTTTGTTACGGTTATAAGCTATATTCCCCCGCAAACTAAGCAACCAATCGTTTGTATCCAACACTTTCATATTCACTCCAAATTCGAAACCTCTATTCTCAAGTATTCCTATATTACGTTTCAATGTAGTATATCCAGTAGAAGACGGAATCGGAACATCCAACAACGCTTGTTCGGTACGACGGTTGTACCAACTCGCCTCTAAAGTGATACGATCAAACAGACCTATATTAATTCCTGCATCAATAGACTTAGTCTGTTCCGGTTTCAGATCTTTATTATAAAGCCCCATTAAGTCAAGTGGACGCTGGTCTTCATAACTGTTAGTAGAATAAGCAAAAGTGGCTACTGTTGAAGAGACAGAGACGCCATTCAAATTGGCAGTATATCCATAAGAAGCTTTTAGGTTCAGACGGGTTAAAACGGGGTTATCCGACAGAAATTCATAATAACTAGGAGTCCAACCAATCCCCACTGCCCAAGCACTGTTCCAGCGTTTGTCGGAAGGCAAAATAGAGGAAGCGTCAGTCTTATAAGTACCATAAAGGTCATAAATATTATCAAAAGTATACCCGACAACAGCACCAAATCCCAACTGGGCATTTTTATCTTTCAACGCCCCCACTTCAGCTTTACGCGTTCCTTGAATAGATTGATTGATAGCAGCCGCAGATTTTATAGTTCCAACCCCATAACCGGTAATAGAAACATTATCCAACTGCGTCAGGTAATAATCTATATTAGCACCTAACGTCAGATTATGTTTCCCTGCATATACATTATTATAAGTCACACGAACATTAGTAGAAACATTGGTTGTCGTATTCTTTGATTTTGAATAAATACCACGTTGAATCTCAGGAACTCCCGTTGTCATTTCCGAATATGCAGTAGAAGGAGTAAATTGTTCTGTCTCGTCCAGCAAAAAATCCAGGCCGGCCACTGCCGCCACATCCAGTCCAGGTAATGGGTTCAAAATCAAACTGCCACTAATACCGGCTGTCTTTGCCGCATCTTCCTGACTGTACTGATTCATCAAATCATTGTAGGTACGTCCCGGATAAGAAACTAATTCGCCACTATCTTTTGTTTCATAAGGATTCAGTTCATAAACCAGTTGAGTAGGGTCCGAGGTTGTACCATTCGGTGTATTTGTCTTAGCATATCCCCCATTTACACTTAGCAATGCATAACCGATATGTCCCAATTTCTGGTCCATATTCATGCGCAAACTCATACGCCGTTTATCATTACCCGGCAAACGCCCTCCCTGTTGAGTATAGTTAGCAGAAACATAATAGGTTGTCTCTTCACTTCCTCCACGAATACTGACATTATGTTTCTGATAAAGACTATTCCGGATAAGTTCATGGAACCAGTCGGTATTAATATTCTTCAATTCATCCAGTTTTTGTTGTCCTGCCGCTATCAGTTGTGGCAAATTCGGATCATCAGCATGATATTTATTATAATAATCTGCACTATATCGGTAACCGGGAGTTTCTACATTTTGCAAACGACGTTCCAGTTCCAGCTTTTCTACAGAATTCATCATAGAAATTCCCCGACGGCCACGAGTAGTTATACCCATATCCAAAGTATAGGTAACCATTGTTTGTCCGCTAATTCCACGCTGGGAAGTTATTTCCAGTACCCCATTAGCAGCTTTTATACCATATAAAGCACAAGCAGCCGCATCTTTAAGTACCTTGATTTCTTTAATATCTTGAGGGTTCAGATTATAAAAAGTTTCCGAGCTTATGACCTTTCCATCCATTACATACAGTGGCTCATTGGTTGTGTTTCCCCTTCGTAAAGAGGAATTTCCCCTGATGCGTATCTCAGGAGCAGAACCCAGTTCTCCTGTATTTGTTACAATCAGCCCCGGTACAGATCCCTGCAAAGCCAAGCCCATATCAATCATCGGCTTACTATTAATACGCCGCATATCGACTTCTTGCACTACACCGGAACGAGCACGAATATCTATCTCGTTAATATTGGCTTTAGCAGTCACAACAACCTCATCCATATTATTAGTGTCGTCCGCCAAAGTTACTTCCAGCTTAGTCTGACCTTTATAAGTGATAGTTTTACGCCGCATACCAATAAACGAAAATTCAATTGATACACCTTGCTCCCATTTACCTGCTAGCACAAACTCTCCTTTTTCATTGGAGACTGTCCCATAAGGAGTATTTTTTACTTTAATGTTTACACCAGCCAAAGGCAAGTTCTGAGAATCATATACGTGTCCGGTTATTCGGTTTTCCCTCACTTGAGCTTGTACTAACATATAGAAAACCATACAAAACCAGAACAGGATTACTCTTTTCACATAATTTTTCATAAGCTCGCGTTTTATTCACTTTTTTGCAAAAAAACAAATAAAAAAGCAAAGTATCAAACGAAACTTATTATATTATATATTTTTAAACATTGGTCAAATAGACAGATTCCTTACTTTTTTCTAAATAAAACAACAGAAAAACTAGCAAAAAACTTCCATAAACCTATGTACAAGCTTTCCTGAATAAAATCTATAATTTTATAAAATTTTCACAAGATCAACAAGCATATCATAAAAAAGGGAAGTTCTCACTTCCCCTCTTTTGCTTTGAATGCCAATGCATACATTCGTATTTGTTTGACCATGGACAACAACCCATTGCTACGTGTAGGTGACAGATGTTCTTTCAACCCTATCTTATCTATAAAATAAAGATCAGTATTCAAGATTTCATCAGGAGTGTGTCCTGAAAGGACTTTTATCAGCAAGGCAATAATTCCTTTTACAATCAAAGCATCACTTTCCGCCTTAAAAACAATCTTACCGTCTACCTCGTCCGCTTGAAGCCATACTCTGCTTTGACATCCTTCAATCAGATTCTGTTCCGTCTTATATTTTTCTTCAAGCGGTTCCTGCTCATTTCCCAAATCAATAAGTAGTTGATACCGATCCATCCAGTCATCGAAGTCACTGAACTCTGCAATCACTTCGTCTTGTAATTCATTAATTGACATATATATAATTGCTATTTACAAATTTCTAAATACTCTAAATAACAAGGAGATTATTTTTCATTGTAGATTACTTCCAATACAGTCTGCCCGACCGCCTTCAGTGTATTCCTGTCTATATGCTCCATATTATCATTGATAGTATGCCAGGTCGGGGTAAAACCACCTTCCGGATCGGAAGCAATAATATCGATCGTTTTAATACGTGCCAGGCGGTTGATAAACAAATGGTCATCCGTCACCCCTCCTCCGTCTTCATCAATGAACATTTTGCCATATCCCAATTTCTTGGCTGCTTTCCACACCTTTTTATTTATATCCGGCGCAAATCTCTCAGAATATGATTCTTTCAGGAAAACCGTATTTTCGCCACCTACCATATCAAGCAGGATACCAAAACGAGCATTATATCCCTGTACATGAGGGTTACGCGCCCAGTATTGTGCACCCAGACACCATGATTCTTCATTATTCTGGTCATGTGTACCATAATCTTCGGCATCAAGAAAAATAATGTCAATACCAAGTTCCGGCTGCCGTTGATTGACCAAACGGGCTATTTCCAACAGAGCTCCTACTCCGCTTGCACCATCATTCGCTCCCAGAATCGGAGTCTTGTGATTCTTTTCGTCAGGATCGTTATCGGCCCACGGACGTGTATCCCAGTGGGCAAATAAAGCGATTCTTTTTTTACTTTCCGGCTTATAAGAACCGATAATATTTCGCGCTTTCAACAAAGTACCGTTATAAGCAATCAGATCGGCATACTGATCGGTCACCTGCGCACCGAAATCTTTTAATTGCTTAGCCAGATAATTTCCACAAGCTACATGCCCCTTTGTATTAGGAACACGAGGACCAAAATCTACTTGATTCTTTACATACAGATAAGCACTATCTGCATCAAACTGTGGTACATTCACAACTATCTTTTCGTTTTGTTCACTTGTACTATTTGCCTTATTGCCACCTCCGCAGGAGAATGCTGATAATAACAAAAAGGCACTTACCAATACTATCATAATTTTCTTTTTCATCATCCTCTTTTCTATTAAAGTCTCAAAATTAGTCATTTTCATCACAGCATTGTTCAGATGAAATAGATTATTAACAAATAAACTTTAATTCTACATTTTTCTTTCCAACCGTAAACTCTACTTTTGCTCCGTTTATAAGCGGCAAATTATGAGTAACATGCCCTACAGGAAAATTAAAGCAAACGGGGTAATCATACTCTTTTACCAAATCCGCCAGAGCAGCATACAACTCTTTGCCCAGCGAACAATCTTCTTCATATTCCGTAAACTGTCCGACAATCAGTCCAGATAATTTTTCAAGTACACCGCCCAATTTTAGATTATACATCATGCGTTCAATGGCATGAGGTCGTTCGCTGACATCTTCGATAAACAGCACAGTTCCTTCTGCCGGAATATCATAAGGAGTACCGCGCAAACCGTAAGCTACCGCCATATTCCCCCCACGAAGAACCCCCTGCGTACTGCCCTGCTTATTCAACTTATGTTTCTCACAAGTATAAGAAGGCAAGTTTCCGAACAGGATATCTTTCAAATAGTTTGTACACGGATCATCCTCCGGCTCTACCGCAAGATGACGTGCCATTAACGAATGCAACGAAGCATATCCGTTTTTCTGAAACAGATTGTGCAATGCAGTAATATCACTGAAGCCCAACAACCATTTCGGATATTCACGAAATGCCGTAAAATCAATCTTATCTATCAGATGTACAGCTCCATATCCTCCACGACTACTAAGGATAGCTTTCACTTTCGGATCATCCATTGCATCCTGCAAATCTTTCAGACGTTGGCTGATCGTGCCGGCATATCGCCCGGATGAACCTCCGGCGTGCTTTCCCATAACAACTTTCACCCCCCATGATTCAATCCGTTTCTTGGCACCTTTCAGGAATTGTTTGTCTATCTTACTGGAGGGCGATACGATAACTACTTTATCACCTTTCTGCAAAAAAGGAGGAAATTGAATATCCATATATGTTCTTATTTTTTTGACTTCCGTTGATAAAAATGTACCCAGTCCACTTCCATTTCTACCGGAAGATCTTCAGGACCGACCGCTCCGACCCACGAGCCTCCCAATTGCATATCAATCAGCAGGTAAAAAGGCTGATTAAAAGGGTATTGCCCTTCTTCTTTTGTTTGTATGCGAGGATAGGTAAACGTATGCATATCATTGATATAAAATGAAAGGCTGTCCGGATACATTTCTACTGCGTAAACATTGTACCGATCAGGATAAATAGGTCCCGTGGAATGAGACTTTGGATTTTCTGTGATGCCCAATGTGTAGGTATAATGAGAATGAACAGTCTGATAAGCAATTGAATCGTTATTCAAACGTTCCATAATATCAATTTCGCCACCGGACGGCCATGCCGCTTTTTCAGGTAACATCCAGATAGCCGGCCATGCCCCTTTCGCAGCATTCAACTTGGCACAAATTTCAATACGTCCGTTTATAAAAGCTTTCTTGCCTTTTGTATAAACACCGCCCGTCAAATAAGGAGCCGTGTCATTGGGCTGAACCTGATTGACGATACCTCTCAACACCAGTTTGCCTTCACGCATTGCATAACAAGAATCAAAGTCAGTCATGTAATTATTCCAATCCGACTTTCCTCGTGGAATCTTACTCCATACCTTTGAATCAAAATTCTTTTTTTGATTAAAGTTTTCTTTCCAGACCAAGGACCAACCTTCAGGAACCTTCGTCGTCTTGCACGAAACGAACAGCCAACAAAGGAGGATTAAGCTAACAAAAAATAGATTTTTAAACTGTTTCATGTCTTTTTTATTTCATTGGGGGATTCATTTGCAAAAATACAGGAAAAAACGATTCCATGCATATCTATCGACCAAAACAAATAAAATATAGCAAAATGTTACATAATGGATGTAATTTTTCGGATTGCAATCGCTATTTTTTCAATCCTTTTTCTGATATTTGCTAAAAATCTAACGTTATGGAACCTATTCAAAGTTTTGCCCAATTGACGGCTCATCTCAAAAAACTAAATCATAGAAAACGGATTGCCGTAGTCTGTGCCAATGATCCTAACACGGAATATGCTATTACCCGCGCATTGGAAGAAGGAATTGCGGAGTTTCTGATGATCGGAGATTCGGCTATTCTGGAAAAATATCCTACACTCAAACAATATCCCGAATACATAAAAATCATCCATATAGAAGATTCGGACGAGGCAGCACGCGAAGCGGTACGCATTGTCCGTGAGGGAGGAGCAGATATTCTGATGAAAGGAATTATTAATACGGACAACCTGTTGCACGCTATACTTGATAAAGAAAAAGGATTGCTTCCGAAAGGGAAAATTCTTACGCATCTGGCGGTAATGGAAATTCCAACGTATCACAAATTGCTTTTCTTCTCGGATGCTGCCGTTATTCCGCGTCCCACTTTGCAACAACGTATAGAAATGATCTGGTATGCTATATGCACGTGCCGCCACTTCGGTATTGAACAACCACGTATCGCCTTAATCCACTGTACGGAAAAAGTAAGCGCCAAGTTTCCCCACTCACTGGATTATGTAAATATCGTGGAACTTGCCGAAGCCGGAGAGTTCGGAAATGTAATTATTGACGGCC
>ENA-OPSV01002253-OPSV01002253.1-human-gut-metagenome-genome-assembly--contig:-NODE-2253-length-11658-cov-2.625873_pt1 | contig 11658 bp, 7 predicted proteins | sample MGYA00241460_ERZ501912 | MGnify/ENA primary metagenome ERZ501912 (study PRJEB25962, sample SAMEA2042402) | human gut metagenome | biome: human gut; feature: human-associated habitat; material: faeces...
GTGCCGGGGCCGAAGATGGCGGCGGCGCCGTCGCGGTAGAGCTCGTCGTAATCCTGGTGAGGAATGACGCCGCCGACGATGACGATGATGTCCTCGCGGCCGAGCTTCTTCAGTTCGGCGATCAGCTGCGGAACGAGCGTCAGATGGCCTGCGGCCAGCGACGAAACGCCGACTACATGCACGTCGTTCTCAACGGCCTGCTTGGCAGCCTCCTCCGGAGTCTGGAACAGCGGACCCATATCGACGTCGAAGCCGATGTCGGCATAACCCGTGGCTACCACCTTGGCGCCGCGGTCGTGGCCGTCCTGACCCATCTTGGCGATCATGATGCGCGGCTGACGGCCCTCTTTCTTGGCGAACTCGGCGCACAGCTCCTTGGCGCGCTCGAACGATTTGTCGTTTTTCACTTCTGACGAATATACACCTGAAATGGAACGGATAACTGCCTTGTAGCGACCTACGACTACCTCGCAGGCATCGGAGATCTCGCCCAGCGTGGCGCGGACCTTCGCAGCCTCGACGGCCAGCTCCAGCAGGTTGCCCTGCTTGGTCTTCACGCACTCGGTGATGGCTTCGAGCGCCTTCTTCACGGCGGCCTCGTCGCGCGAAGCGCGCAGCTCCTTCAGACGCTTGATCTGGCTCTCGCGTACGGCGGTGTTGTCCACGGCGAGGATGTCGATCGGGGCCTCCTTCTCCAGGCGGTACTCGTTCACGCCGATGATCTTCTCCTGACCCGAGTCGATGCGGGCCTGCTTGCGGGCGGCAGCCTCCTCGATACGCATCTTCGGAATGCCGGTCTCGATGGCCTTGGCCATACCGCCGAGCTTCTCGATCTCCTGGATGTGCTCCCAGGCCTTGTGTGCGATCTCGTTGGTCAGCGACTCCACATAGTAGGAACCGGCCCACGGGTCGATCTCACGGCATACGTTGGTCTCCTCCTGGATGTAGATCTGCGTGTTGCGGGCGATACGGGCCGAGAAGTCGGTCGGCAGGGCGATTGCCTCGTCGAGGGCGTTGGTGTGCAGCGACTGGGTGTGACCCAGGGCGGCGCCCATGGCCTCGATGGCCGTACGTGCCACGTTGTTGAACGGATCCTGCTCCGTGAGCGACCAGCCCGAGGTCTGCGAGTGGGTACGCAGTGCCAGCGACTTGGGGTTCTTCGGGTTGAACTGCTTGACGATCTTGGCCCACAGCATACGCGCGGCGCGCATCTTGGCGATCTCCATGAAGTGGTTCATGCCGATGGCCCAGAAGAACGACAGACGCGGTGCGAAGGCGTCGATCGACATGCCGGCGTTGATACCTGCGCGGAGGTACTCCAGACCGTCGGCCAGCGTGTAGGCCAGCTCGATGTCGGCCGTGGCGCCCGCCTCCTGCATGTGGTAGCCCGAAATCGAGATCGAGTTGAACTTGGGCATGTTCTTCGAGGTGTACTCGAAGATGTCGGCGATGATGCGCATCGAGAACTCGGGCGGGTAGATATAGGTGTTGCGCACCATGAACTCCTTGAGGATATCGTTCTGGATCGTACCCGAGAGCTGATCGAGCGTGCAGCCCTGCTCCAGACCCGTGACGATGTAGAAGGCCAGGACGGGCAGCACGGCGCCGTTCATGGTCATCGACACCGACATGCGGTCGAGGGGAATGCCGTTGAAGAGTACCTTCATGTCCTCTACCGAACAGATCGATACGCCGGCCTTGCCGACGTCGCCCACTACGCGCGGGTGATCGGCGTCGTAGCCGCGGTGCGTAGCCAGGTCGAAGGCCACCGAAAGGCCCTTCTGGCCGGCGGCGAGGTTACGGCGGTAGAATGCGTTGGACTCCTCGGCGGTCGAGAACCCGGCATACTGGCGGATCGTCCACGGACGCATCACGTACATCGTCGAATAGGGGCCGCGGAGGAACGGGGCGATACCTGCAGCATAGTTCAGGTGCTCCATGCCTTCGAGGTCTTCGGCCGTATAGGCGCCCTTGACGGGAATGCGCTCGGCCGTGAGCCACGGTTCCACTTCGCCGCAGCCTTTCGAGGCGCAGCAGCTCTTCTGCTGGGCCCCATCGTATTTCAGTTCAGAAAATTTAGCTCTCATGATCAGATTCCCATCTCTTTAAGGTAAAACTTCAGGGTTTCCAGGACGTTCGACTTCACGTTGATGAAGTTGGTGATGCCCTGTGCCTCCAGTTCGGGCGTGCAGGCCGGAGCACCTGCGACGACGAGGATCGCCTTGCCGCCGAGCATCTCCTTGATCTTCGGAGCCACCTCGGCGTAGTCGTCGTCCGAAGCGCAGACAACGACGATCTCTGCCTTCGACTCGAGAGCGGCCTTGACTCCCTCCTCGAGCGACTTGAAGAAGGTGTTGTCGATCACGCGGATGCCGGCGCATGCGAAGAAGTTGCACGAGAACTGTGCGCGGGCGCGGGCCATTGCCAGGCTGCCGCACGTGAGCATGAAGGCCTTGGGCTCCTTGCCCGAGCGGTCCACATGCAGACGCATGGCCTCGAATGCCATGGCGCCGCGGTAGGGCGTCAGCACGTTGCCCTCGGCGGCCTCACGCGTAACGGCTGCCTCGGTGATCTCCTTGGGTGCGACCTCCGTGAAGTTGGGGAACTGGTTGGTGCCCAGCAACACTTCCTTACGCTTGGCGACTGCAGCATGACGTGCCTTGTTGCTCTCGTTTACGGCAGCCTGCACTTTTCCGGCTTTCACGGAAGCATAGAAACCACCGTCTTCTTCTACAGCGAGGAAGAGGTCCCAAGCCTGCTTGGCAATAGAGACGGTCAAGTTCTCGATATAGTAAGAACCTGCAGCCGGGTCTATAACCTTATCGAAGTGCGATTCTTCTTTCAACAGCAATTGTTGGTTACGCGCCATACGCTCAGAGAATTCGTTAGGAGCATCATAAGTCTTGTCGAACGGAGTAACCGTCATTGAGTCAACACCGGCAAGGGCGGCACTCATCGCCTCAGTCTGCGTACGCAACAAGTTTACGTGTGCATCAAACAAAGTCAGGTTGAATGAAGAAGTTTCCGCATGAATCTTCATCTTGGCTGCACAGCGACACTCGTTATCCTTACCCTTGTTTTCGCAGTCGCGCAGACACTCAGGACTGTAAGAAGCCACAATATTAGCCCACAGCATACGTGCAGCGCGGAATTTGGCTATTTCAAGGAAGTAGTTGGAACTGATACCGAAATTAAACTTAATCTTCTTGGCTACCATTGCAGCCGGCAGACCGGCATCAACCAACTGATTCATATATTCATTACCCCAAGCCAAAGCGTAACCCAACTCCTGGAAAATATAAGAACCTGCATTGTTTAATGTCAACGCATTCACATTCAACACACGGTATTTCGGAAGGGAAGCGGTAGCCTCGAGCAGTGCCTTGGCTGTTGCCACCATATCACCTTTTTCTTTACCTTTGGCCAGCATCTTGTTGAAGTAGTCATAGTTGATGGAACCCTGCAACTTCGTCAAATCATAATCCTTTTTCTGGAAATAAGCGACAAGAAGTTCCGCAAGTTCCACCACATGCCCTTGGCAGGTAGAGAAATTCAACTCAACACATTCTGCGCAGATATCTTTCAACAAAGTTTCAATATACTCTGCGTTCAATTCCTTGGCCTTTACATGGAAAGAGAGTGAATCTACACCTTTATTCAAGATATCCAACGCCTTGGCATTGGCCTCTTTGGGGCATTCCACTTTGATTTCCTGACGCACAAGCCATTCATTGTTATCTTTCTTGGTACCTCTGAGATAAGGGAACTCGCCGGGAAGAGCATCTGTCGTCTTCAAACCTTCCAGGTCCTCCATACGGTAGAAAGGTTTCACTTTAAATCCTTCGTTTGTCTTCCAAACGAGTTTCTTCTCGAAATCCGCCCCTTTCAGGTCTGCGGTAACTTTCTCCATCCACTGCTCAGTGGAAACGGGAGAGAAGTCGGAGAAGAGTTTTTCTTTACTGTCTGCCATAGTTTATTTAAAATTAAAATAGATGAATACTATTCATTTTTGTCATCAAGAGACTTGCAAATATAAGGAAATACTTAGAACAAAATCTTTTTTTAGAGAAAATTGCACTTACAGATGACTCCGCATCCATACGGATTCAGCGTATTCACCGGAAACACACCCTATTTTTGCAAAGTTGATATAGCAAAAAGTACCACAAAGCTTTTGTCACCTCCTTTTTATTAAGTAATTTTGCGCGAAATTTTAAAAAACGACATATTAAAAGGTACTATGAATTGGTTAGAAAGCTTGTTATGGGACCCTTCATCTGTCGCTCACATCGTTTGTTTGTATGCATTCGTAATATCTGTGGGCGTATTGCTGGGTAAGATTAAGATTTTCGGGGTATCGTTGGGGGTTACATTCGTCCTCTTTGCGGGTATCCTGATGGGGCATTTTGGCTTCACGGGCGAAACACACATTTTGCATTTCATCCGCGAATTCGGTTTGATTTTATTTGTATTCTGTATCGGTCTGCAAGTCGGGCCTTCCTTCTTCTCTTCCTTTAAGAAAGGGGGGATGCGGCTGAACATGCTTGCTGTCGGTATCGTGTTGCTGAATATCGCAGTAGCATTGAGCATCTACTTCATTGACGGAGGGATAGACTTGCCAATGATAGTAGGTATTCTCTATGGTGCCGTAACCAATACTCCGGGTCTGGGTGCCGCACAAGAAGCCCTGAACCAAATAAACTATACGGGAGACCCCATCGCATTGGGATATGCCTGTGCCTATCCGCTTGGTGTGGTAGGTATCATAGGTTCCATCATAGCCATCCGTTATATCTGCCGGGTGAACCTCAAGAAAGAGGAACAGGAACTCAATACACAGGAAGCAGATGTAAAGCATCAGCCGCACATGCTTCACCTCGAAGTACGCAACGAATCAATTTCCGGAAAGACCCTGCTCCAGATAAAGGATTTCCTGGGACGTCCGTTTGTCTGTTCACGCATACGCCATGAGGGGCACGTCAGTATCCCCAACCATGAAACGGTATTCCACGTAGGAGACCAGCTCTTCATCGTATGCTCCGAAGAAGATGCCGAAGCGGTAGCTGCCTTTATCGGAAAAGAAATACATGTAGACTGGGAAAAGCAGGACACCCCAATGGTTTCCCGTCGTATCCTCGTCACTAAGTCCGAAATCAACGGTAAGAAGCTGGGAAGCCTCCACTTCCGCAGTATGTACGGTGTAAATGTAACCCGTATCAACCGCTCAGGTATGGACTTGTTTGCTGATCCCAATCTGGTACTTCAAGTAGGTGACCGCGTAATGGTGGTTGGCCAGCAAGATGCCGTAGAGCGTGTAGCCGGTGTATTGGGCAACCAGTTGAAACGTTTGGACACTCCGAATATCGTTACTATTTTCGTGGGAATCTTCCTAGGAATCCTGCTGGGAAGCCTCCCCATCGCATTCCCGGGTATGCCGACACCGGTTAAGTTAGGTCTCGCAGGTGGTCCGCTGGTAGTGGCAATCCTTATCGGACGTTTTGGTCACAAAATGCATCTTGTGACGTACACCACCATGAGCGCTAACTTGATGTTGCGTGAAATCGGTATTGTACTCTTCCTTGCCAGTGTAGGTATAGAAGCCGGTGAGCATTTTGTACAAACAGTAGTAGAAGGCAGCGGATTACTGTATGTAGGCTATGGATTCCTGATAACCGTCATCCCTTTGTTGATAATCGGCATGATAGCCCGTTTCTATTGCAAAGTGAACTACTTCACCCTGATGGGTTTAATAGCAGGTAGCAACACAGACCCTCCTGCATTGGCATACGCCAATCAGACATCAGGCAATGATGCTCCGGCAGTAGGTTACTCCACGGTATATCCATTGACAATGTTCCTGCGAATTCTGGCGGGACAGATGATACTGCTGACAATGATGTAGGAGGAAATTAAGGAATTAAAATTAAAGGCTGCGCAATGTTGGTTTAACCCAACTACGCAGCCTTTAATTTTAATTCCTTAAAGTCTTAGCTTCTTCTTGACGAACTCTTCTATAAAGTCCACCGTAGCCTCAATACCTAATACGGAAGAATCGATACACAAGTGGTATGTTTCGGCAGCTCCCCATTTTTTGTAGCTGTAGTAGTTATAGTATTCGGCACGCTTCTTGTCCGCTTTGTTCATCATCTCCTCCGCTTCACGTTCAGAAATGGAATACATTCGGCAAATACGCTTGATGCGCTCCTCATTGGAGCAGGAAATGAAGACATTGGCACAGCGTGGATGTTCTCGCAGAATGTAATCGGCACAACGCCCCACAAACAAGCAGGACTTCTCCTCCGCCAATCTGCGTATCACGTCACTCTGCACTTTGAACAGAGCATCATTACTCAGGCAATTCGTGGCCGGAATAGCCCCGTCACTGACAAAAGGGAAACGCATGCCGAAGAGCCCTCCAATAATACCTTGTGAAGCTTTCTCATCAGCTTTCTCAAAGAACTCACAACACAGTCCACTCTCTTCAGAAGCCAACCTAATCAGTTCCTTATCATAAAAGTCAATACCCAGACGGGCAGCCAGTTTCTCGCCTATCTCCCGTCCGCCACTGCCCAGTTGACGGCCTATATTGATTATAAAATTATTGCCCATACGCTTATTCATCTATTGGTTTGCAGATAGCAAATATAAATATTCTTACGGAATATCTGCAGAAAGTAGGAAGAAAAATTCAGAGCCTCTCCCCGACCTATCCCTACAAGGGAGAGGTTCTGAATTTGCGGAATTGACAAACCAACATCACCAATGCTATCAAACTTGCAAGCAAATCGGATACCGGCATGCTGTACCACACTCCTGCCACTCCGAAGAACTGCGGCAGGATAAGCAGGCAAGGAAGCAGAATCAGCATCTGTCGGGTAAGGGAAAGGAATATCGCTTTGCCTGCCATGCCTATGCTCTGGAAAAAGTTGGAAGTCACCATCTGGAAACCGATAATCGGGAAGAACATTACCGTAATGCGCAGTCCCGTGACCGAAAGCTCTGTCAGTTCCGCATCCGATGTAAAGATGCCCACTACCAGGTCCGGCACCAGCATACCGACCAGAAAGCCGAAAGTGGTCACTGCCGTGGCATAGATTATCGTCAGTTTCAGCACCTTGTTCACCCGTCCGTACAGCTTCGCCCCGAAGTTATATCCGGCAATAGGCTGCATACCCTGATTCAGCCCCATCACAATCATCACTACAATGAAAACCAGACGGTTCACGATACCGAAAGCCCCGATAGCCAAGTCGCCGCCATACTTCTTCAACCCCTGATTGATAATGATAACGATGAAGCAGGCTGCCAGGTTCATCAGGAAAGGAGACATGCCGATGGCGAGCGAATCGAATACAATCTTACGTTTCAGACGGAATATCCCCCGGTGGAAATGCAACAGCTCATCCTTATTGCTGAAAAGCTTGAACTGCCACGTCAAAGAGATGATTTGCGCCACAATGGTAGCGACGGCAGCACCACGTATGCCCCAGCCAAAACCATAGATAAACACCGGGTCGAGTATGGTATTGATAACCACCGTGGCTATAGTGGCGTACATCGCCTTCTGTGGATGCCCTGAAGAGCGCAGCACTGCATTCAGCCCCAGATAGAGGTGCGTAACGGCATTTCCCAAAAGGATAATCTGCATATAATCCCTCGCGTAGCCCACCGTCTGGTCACTGCCTCCGAAGAAATAGAGAATCGGGTCGAGAAAGAGCATGACAATGATGGTAAAGGCAATTCCCAGTACCATGTTCAGCACAAAAACATTGCCCAGCACACACTGTGCCGTGTCATAATCCTTCTGCCCCAGCTTGACGGAAATCAGTGTAGAAGCCCCCACTCCTACCAACGAACCGAACGCCGCAGCCAGATTCATCAACGGGAAAGTCAACGCCAATCCCGAAATAGCCATCGTCCCAACGCCGTGACCGATGAAGATACTGTCTACCATATTATATAAAGAGGATGCCGTCATTGCGATGATTGCCGGAACGGCATATTGCATCAAGAGTTTACCTATACTTTCCGTTCCCAACGCCGTGGGAGTCTTTTGTCCTGCCATATTATATACCTATTTCTTTTTAGCGGGTGCAAAGGTACTCTTTTTTTAAAACAGAACAGCAGAAAAAACACCTTAAACCTGCACACTATGCGGATGATTTATGCTATCTTTGCGATTCAATGATAAATCATAAGATATGATTACCATAATCATACCGTATGATTGATATAATCATACCGTATGATTGGCACATTCATACCGTATGAACCATGCCTGACCTACCGGTTGAGCCGGACACATAATAACAACAAGCCCCCATGGCATTCTATAAGAAAGTAAAACAGAAAGGCGACGACAAATGGCACCCAAGAGCCGTCACCAAAGGACATCCCTATACAACGGATGAAATAGCCCGATTATTGTCGGAAATGTCTACGGTAACCCCGGGAGATACCTATGCAGTATTAATGAACCTTGGTGAAGTGCTGGGCAAGCTGATGAGCTCGGGACACTCCGTAAAGCTCAAGGGCATCGGGACGTTCTACTACACCTGCCGTTCGGAAGGCACCGGGGTAGACACCCCAGAAGAAGTGAGTCCGGCGCAAATCACTGCGGTGCAGATACGCTTCATCCCCGAATACTACCGCGGGCAATGCGGACAAGTGACGGAACGCACCCTCCTCTCCCCGCACATCGAATGGGTGGATGCCGAAGGAGAGGGTTAATGTCACCCCCGTTCCCTATATTTCAAGGAAAAAGGTTCTCTATCTGAAAAATGTTTCGTACTTTTGTACCCAAATTGAGTGAAATATAGCGAAATGAACGTATTAGAACTAAGTGAACAAGAAATCATTCGTCGCAACAGCATGAATGAACTTCGCGCGATGGGCATCGAGCCTTATCCCGCAGCAGAGTATGTAACAAATGCTTTCTCTACCGATATTAAAGCTGAATTCAACGACGATGCAGAGCCTCGCCAAGTGTCCGTAGCCGGTCGCATGATGAGCCGCCGCATAATGGGTAAAGCCTCTTTCATTGAATTGCAGGACTCTAAAGGCCGCATCCAGGTATATATCACCCGCGATGACATCTGCCCGGACGAGGACAAGGAGATGTACAACACCGTGTTCAAACGTTTGCTCGATTTAGGCGACTTCATCGGCATCGAAGGATTCGTATTCCGTACTCAGATGGGCGAAATCAGCATCCATGCCAAGAAGCTGACCGTACTTGCAAAGAGCATCAAGCCCCTGCCTATCGTGAAATATAAGGACGGCGTGGCTTACGACTCTTTCGAAGACCCCGAACTCCGCTACCGCCAGCGTTATGTAGACCTTATCGTGAACGACGGCGTGAAAGAAAAATTCCTGAAGCGCGCCACCGTCATCAAGACCATGCGTGCCGTGCTGGATGAAGCCGGCTACACGGAAGTGGAGACGCCGATTCTTCAATCCATCCCCGGTGGAGCAAGCGCCCGTCCGTTCATCACCCACCATAACTCTCTGGATATGGACCTCTACCTGCGTATCGCCACCGAGCTTTACTTGAAGCGACTGATTGTGGGCGGATTTGAAGGTGTATATGAAATAGGCAAGAACTTCCGTAACGAGGGTATGGACAAGAACCATAACCCGGAATTCACTTGTATGGAGCTGTACGTGCAGTACAAGGACTACAACTGGATGATGAGCTTTACGGAGAAATTGCTGGAACGCATCTGTATCGCCGTAAATGGCTGCACAGAAACCGAAATAGACGGCAAGGCCATCAGTTTCAAAGCTCCCTACCGCCGTCTGCCCATCCTGGAAGCCATCAAGGAAAAGACCGGATACGACCTGGAGGGCAAGAGCGAGGACGAAATCCGCCAGGTGTGCAAGGAACTGAATATGGAGATTGACGACACCATGGGCAAGGGTAAGCTGATTGATGAAATCTTCGGAGAATTCTGCGAAGGAACTTTCATACAGCCCACTTTCATCACCGACTATCCCGTAGAGATGAGCCCGCTGACCAAGATGCACCGCAGCAAGCCGGGACTGACCGAACGCTTCGAACTGATGGTGAACGGCAAGGAACTTGCCAACGCTTACAGCGAGCTGAACGACCCGATAGACCAGGAAGAACGCTTCAAAGACCAGCTTCGCTTGAGCGAAAAGGGAGACGACGAAGCGATGTTCATCGACCAGGACTTCCTGAAAGCATTGCAATATGGTATGCCTCCCACATCGGGCATCGGTATTGGTATCGATCGTCTGACAATGTTGATGACGGGCGAATCCTTCATCCAGGAAGTGCTTTTCTTCCCGCAGATGCGTCCGGAAAAGGTTGTCCCCAAAGATGCTCCTGCACGATACACGGAACTGGGCATCCCCGAAGATTGGGTGGCTGTAATCCAGAAGGCCGGCTACAACCTGGTGAGTGACATGAAAGATGTGAATCCGCAAAAACTCCACATGGACATTTGCGGTATCAACAAGAAATATAAATTGGAACTGGCAAACCCGACCGTAAACGAAGTTGCTGACTGGGTCGGAAGAATTAAGAATTAAAAATTAAAGAATTAAATAGGCAAAATTAAAGATAGGAGGAAGGTGAAGGCGCGCTCCTTCACCCCCTTTTAATTTTTAGTTTTTAATTATTAATTTCGATATGAAACTACCCGGTAAGATAGCCATCATGGGCGGAGGAAGTTGGGCAACTGCCATTGCCAAAATGGTACTGGCCCAAGCGGAGTCTATAAACTGGTATATGCGGCGAGACGACCGTATTGCCGACTTTAAACGGCTTGGCCATAACCCTGCCTACCTGACGGGCGTCAAGTTTGATACCAAGCGTATCAACTTCAACTCCAACATCAATGATGTCGTGAAAGAATCTGATACGCTCATCTTCGTTACACCTTCCCCTTATCTGAAGGTTCACTTGAAGAAACTGAAGACTAAGATTAAGGATAAATTCATCATAACTGCCATCAAAGGTATTGTACCCGATGACAACTTGATTGTCTCGGAATATTTCACTAAGGAATATGGCGTCCCGGCTGAGAATATTGCTGTATTGGCAGGTCCCTGCCATGCGGAAGAAGTGGCTCTGGAACGCCTTTCTTACTTGACCATTGCTTGTCCCGACACCGACAAGGCTTGCACCATTGCCCGCAAACTGGCCAGTTCATTCATCAAGACCTCTGTCAGTAATGACGTTGCCGGCATTGAATACAGTTCGGTGCTGAAAAATGTATATGCCATTGCAGCCGGTATTTGCAGCGGTCTGAAATATGGCGACAACTTTCAGGCTGTGCTTATGTCCAATGCCATACAGGAAATGAACAGATTCCTGCAAACGGTACATCCACTGAACAGAAACGTAAATGATTCCGTTTATTTAGGTGACCTGCTGGTGACGGGATATTCCAATTTCAGCCGTAACCGCACATTCGGCACGATGATTGGCAAGGGATACTCCGTGAAAAGCGCACAGATTGAGATGGAAATGATTGCTGAAGGATATTACGGTACAAAATGTATCAAGGAAATCAACAAGCATTATCATGTCAACATGCCTATTGTAGATGCAGTATACAACATTCTGTATGAGCGTATCTCGCCGACGATTGAAATCAAGCTGCTTACCGATTCATTCCGGTAAGCGCGAAA
>ENA-OPSV01002255-OPSV01002255.1-human-gut-metagenome-genome-assembly--contig:-NODE-2255-length-11647-cov-1.709972_pt1 | contig 11647 bp, 8 predicted proteins | sample MGYA00241460_ERZ501912 | MGnify/ENA primary metagenome ERZ501912 (study PRJEB25962, sample SAMEA2042402) | human gut metagenome | biome: human gut; feature: human-associated habitat; material: faeces...
TTGTGCTGCCAGTCCGGCAGAGAACATGACACGTGTATCTACGCGCATATCGGCGGCTGTGGCACAAGCGGAACCAATAGCGATACCTACATCAATACTATTTATTGCGCAAGGGACTCCTTCCATACGCCCGGCACAGGTTGTAAATCCACAATGGCCACAATTCAAGCCCTGCGCTTGCTCGCGCGTTCCTATTAATATAACACATTCGGCATTTAAGATGTTGTCAGCGTCACGAAGGAAAAATTTCATTCCGTGCTCTTCAACCATAGCAACCATTGTATCGGATAGTTGTTTAATCTCTTCATCAGTGATTAGGGCCACTTCAATAATATCGATTCCTTTTCCTTTCGGAGCAGTGCGCGCAGCCGTCATCATCTGACGTGCTACCTGCAATATATGCTCGTGACGAGCGTCTCTTTCGTTCAGTATCATAACTTTTCTCGAATTAATTAGTGAGGCAAAGATAACGTTTTTCAAGAAAATAGTACCTTTGCCGGAAAGAAAGAATTAAAAACGCCATGTTACATATCAATAATGCCTGTATCGCTTTTGGAACAGAAGTCCTTTTTTCCGGTTTTGAAATGAAATTGGAGAAGGGCGAGACAGCCTGTATCGTAGGACAATCCGGTTGTGGAAAGACTTCCTTACTAAACGCCGTAATGGGCTTTGTGCCATTATATGAGGGGACTATTAAAGTAGGCGGGACGTTACTGGATAAATCAACCATTGATCTTGTCCGCCGCCAGATTGCATGGATTCCCCAAGAACTGGCGTTACCTTTCGAATGGGTAAAAGAAATGGTATCTTTGCCATTCGAGCTGAAAGTAAACCGTTCCGTTCCTTTTTCGGAAGAAAGGCTTTTTATGTGTTTTGACGAGTTGGGGTTGGAGCATGAATTATACTTTAAAAGAGTAAATGAGGTTTCGGGCGGACAGCGCCAGCGCATTATGTTAGCTGTGGCCGCATTGCTCAATAAGCCGTTGATTGTAATTGATGAACCGACATCGGCATTAGATACCGGATCGACAGACAAAGTACTGGCTTTTTTCCGACGGCAGGCAAAAAAAGGGGCAGCTGTTTTGGCGGTATCGCATGATAAGGACTTTGCTTCGGGATGCCATTATTTAATAGAATTATAAACGAAATCTGTTAGGACGATATAAAACGAAACTTGTTGTGGGAACCATTGATATATCATATTATAATCTTTTTGTTGGCTTGCTGCTGCTTGCCATTCCCTTTTTCTATCTATGGAAATTTAAGACGGGATTATTGAAACCTGCTGTGATAGGCACACTCCGAATGATTATTCAATTATTTTTTATCGGCATTTATCTAAAATATCTCTTTTTATGGAATAACCCCTGGATTAATTTTCTTTGGGTCATTGTTATGATATTCGTTGCGGGACAAACAGCATTGGTACGGACCGGACTGAAACGACGCATCTTACTGATTCCCATTACTGTGGGATTCTTGTGCAGTGTAATATTGGTCGGATTATATTTTATAGGTATTGTGCTTCAACTGGATAATATTTTTAGCGCCCAGTACTTTATTCCGATCTTCGGAATCCTAATGGGAAATATGCTATCGAGCAATGTGATTGCTTTGAATACATATTATAGTGGCCTGAAACGTGAGCAACAACTATACCGATATTTATTGGGAAATGGAGCTACGCGACAAGAAGCGCAGGCACCATTTATCAAACAAGCTATTATCAAATCCTTCAGCCCGTTGATTGCCAATATTGCCGTAATGGGACTAGTAGCCCTTCCGGGAACAATGATAGGACAGATTTTGGGAGGAAGCAGTCCGAATGTGGCTATCAAATATCAGATGATGATTATGGTGATCACATTCACTGCATCCATGTTGTCGCTGATGATAACCATTTCGTTAGCTTCGCGAAGATCATTTGATGCATACGGAAAGCTCTTGGAGGTATCAAAAGAAGCTAAGAAATGACAATAATCGATCGTATATTTCAGGAAGTTGCCGGAATATCTATTCCACATTTCTTCATTACAGTGGAGTTTTCGGCAATGGGCTGCGAAATGCCGGAACGTATTGAAGCCTTTCTATGGGAAAAATATGAAATAATTCTTCGAGGCGCAAACGGTCGTAAGTTCGTTTATCACAAAGGAGAATGGCGGTTGATCTTTACATTTTTCCCCACAGATAGAGTCGTGGACGAGCGATATGCTTTGAAGAATAAAGTTCTATTCCGCCATGTATAATAACTTAATCTGCCCCTACATATTAAATAATATAATAATAAATGATCCAATTAATTATATTTTTTAATATATTTGCCAATGTCTTTAAAGAATAGTACAATAACTGTTTAATTTTGAAAACGATGAAAACACATCTGATTGCTATTTTTTGTTTGGTATCTATTTCTTTAATGGGGCAAAAAACTTATGCTCCTGCATGGGAGTCCTTAGATACAAGACCTGTCCCTTCCTGGTTTGAGAATGCAAAGTTTGGGATTTTTATCCACTGGGGCTTGTATTCGGTACCAATGTGGTCGCCCAAGGGCACTTATTCGGAATGGTATAAATACTGGTTGGACCGGAAGACTCTACTTGGAAATGGAGATTTTACCGGGACAGAAGTTTATGACTACCATAAGAAAATGTACGGTGAGGATTTCACTTATGCTGATTTTGCTCCTATGTTTAAAGCCATGAGTTATGATGCTAACGAATGGGCGGACCTTTTTAAGCGTGCCGGCGCTAAATATATAGTGCTTACGACTAAACATCATGAAGGATTTGCGTTATGGCCGAGTAAAGAAGCTTCCAAATCATACGGAGGACCCTGGAATAGTATGGAAATCGGCGCGCATCGTGATTTGGTTGGAGAATATGTAAATGCTTTGCGTAAGACCGATTTGAAAGTAGGATGTTATTTTTCATTGCGGGAGTGGGATAATCCGTTATACAATCGTGAGACAATGGATTTATTCTATGAACGCCACTTTTTCCCACAATTAAAAGACCTGGTCAATAATTATAAACCGGATCTGATTTGGGCAGACGGTCCCGATTCTATGAATGATAAGATATGGCAGGTAGAACGTACATTATCCTGGCTTTATTCAGAATCTCCGGTGAAAGATAGTATTGTGGTAAATGATCGTTGGGCTAATAATACCGGGCGCAAACATGGGGATTATTATACCCGAGAATATAGTAATACAAATAGTACATATAATAAGCCTTGGGAGGAGTGTCGTGGCATAGGTTTCTCATTTGGTTTTAATCAGAATGAAGATCTGGAAGACTACACATTACCACAAGCCTTGGTGCTGACTTTGGTTAATGTGGTTAGTCAAGGTGGAAATTTACTGTTAGGTATTGGTCCTAATGCAAACGGAAAAATTCCTCCTATAATGCAAGAACGGTTATTACAAATTGGTGATTGGCTACGTGTGAATGGTGAAGCTATATACGGTACACGTATGTGGAAGCAATCTTTCCAATGGTCAAAAGGCAATAGAGAATGGAAACCCAAAGGCAAACATTATGTCAGTGGAAATGAGATTCTCAAACAAACCATTCATCCCGAACCTGGATATGCCGTGAAAGAGGTGTTTTTTACAAAAAAAGGAAATGACGTATATGCCATTTTGCCTCAATATCCCAAACCTACTGTTATTTTGAAAGGAATAAAAGTAACGAATAAAACTAGAATCTCCATGTTGGGATTAGACAAAAAGATTGTTTGGAAGCAGAAAGGAGAGGATATTGTAATCACAGTGCCTTCTCTATATTATGATGAAATGCCATGCAATTATGCATGGACCCTTAAACTAGAAAATGTAATTTAGCATAAAGCATATTTATAAGCAATAACCAATAAATAAAAAAATGACATAACCTCTTTGGGTTATGTCATTTTTTTATTTTCTTTTATTACCAAGTTCTACTGAGACTTGGTAATATCGTCTTTAAAGAATTTATTAGTTATATAATATCTACTACAAACATATTAACCTGCTGCAAATATATATATAAATTTAGAATAAACCATTTATTTAATAAAATATTTTATTAAAATATTCGTTTTATCATTGATGAAAGGTTCTAATCCAATATTCAGCCATATTTTACTTCTAAAATAAGTCCTTTTGTTGCTTTTCGCTCTCAAATATTTTACAGACTTCTCTATTATGCAAAATAAGTCTCAGTAGAACTTGGTAAATCTACTGCAATTCATTTAGACTTAATACTAAATATTTTTAGAAAACTACCGGGAGATATTTTTAATATAAACTCTAAAACAAAACGCCTATGGGAGAATAACTATTGTGAAAAGAAATTTTGGAAAATAATTTCAAATCAAACTTTATTTTTAATACTTATAACATGAAAAAAAAATATTCTTTATTTACTCTTCTTGTTGGTACATGTCTATGTTCGCTATCTGCATACGCAGTGCCAACTGATATAGCAACTCCTATAACTCAGGAGATAAATCAAAAATCTAAAAAGCAAATCAAGGGTACGGTTCTTGATGAAAATGAAGAACCTGTTATTGGCGCTACGGTCGTTGTTATAGGCGTAGCAGGAGGTGGAATAACAGATATGGACGGAAAATTCACATTGAGTGCTTTTCCGAATCAGGAGTTGGAAGTTTCATATTTGGGTTATCAGAATGCCCGTATTAAGGTGACTGATAAAAGTACGTATGTGATTCGTATGAAACCGAAAATTGATGAGTTGGAGGAGGTCACCGTTGTGGCTTTTGCAAAACAGAAAAAGGAGAGTGTAATTGCTTCTGTTTCAACTATCAAACCTGCAGAATTGAAAGTCCCCTCCAGTAACCTTACTACCGCACTGGCAGGGCGTATGTCGGGAATCATATCTTACCAAACTAGCGGTGAGCCGGGTAAAGACAATGCTCAGTTCTTTGTACGTGGTGTCACTACCTTCGAGGGTGAGACCCGTGCCAATCCTTTAATTCTTATTGATGGGATTGAAATGGGTACGGACGACCTGGCAAGACTTCAAACAGATGATATTGCAAGTTTTTCTGTCATGAAAGATGCTACTGCTGCCGCATTATATGGTTCGCGAGGTGCTAATGGGGTTATCTTGGTTAGCACAAAACAAGGTTCCGAAGGAAAAGCTAAAGTTTCTATTCGTTATGAACTGGCAATGTCACGTCCTACCAGGACTGTTGATTTGGCAGATCCTATCACTTATATGAAGTTGCATAATGAAGCAGTTCGTACACGTGATCCGTTAGGGGCCTTGCCTTATTCTGAAGAAAAGATTGCATCTACGGCAGCAGGATTAAACCCACAGGTGTATCCGGCTATTGACTGGAAAGAAATGCTGTTTAAAGATCAGGCAATCAATCATCGTTTTAATTTCAATATCAGTGGCGGAGGTAAAGTAGCCCGTTATTATTTATCAGGAAGTTATAGTAAAGATAGTGGTTTATTGCAAGTCAATGGGAAAAATAGTTTTAATAACAATATATCGTTGCAAAGAATGATAATGCGAGCTACGGTTAATATCAATATGACAAAAAGTACAGAAGTTGTAGTGCGTATGTATGGTACTTTTGATGATTATACCGGACCACTAAAAGATGGTAGTAAATTCTATGAAATGGTAATGAACACTAATCCGGTCATGTTCCAACCCGTATATCAGCCGGACGAGAGATATAAGAATGCACCCAATATCTTATTCGGTAATGCGGGAACCAATGCGGACTATACAAATCCTTATGCCGAGTTGGTGAAGGGGTATAAAGATTATTCAGCCACTACCATAGTAGCTCAGGTAGAGTTGAAGCAGAATTTGGAGTTTATTACTAAAGGGCTGAATGCACGCGTATTAGCAAACACAAATCGTTATTCATATTTTGATGTAAGTAGACAGTATGTGCCATTCTTCTATCGTCTGGACTCATACGACAAGTTTACAAACACATATCAACTTAGTGCTTTGAATGAAGATAAAGGTTCGGAAGCGCTTCAATACACAGAAGGTCCCAAGACAATCAATACTTCTTATTATTTGGAAGCGGCCGTAGATTATAACCGTGTTTTTAATGAAAAACATACGGTAACAGGATTACTTGTAGGAACGATGCGTGAATATAAAGAAGCCAATGCAGGCTCTTTACTACTTTCGTTGCCTCACCGGAATATAGGTCTTGCCGGACGTGCCACTTATTCGTATGACAGTCGTTATTTTGGAGAATTAAACTTTGGTTATAATGGTTCCGAGAGGTTTGCCAAAAAGAACAGATGGGGATTCTTCCCTTCAATAGGCGCCGGCTATATTATTTCAAACGAACATTTCTATCCGGAAAGTTGGAAGAAAGTGATGAACAAGTTGAAACTGAAAGCAACTTATGGTTTGGTAGGTAATGACGCTATTGGAAATACCAAAGACCGTTTCTTCTATCTGTCAAACGTGAACGTGGCAGATGCTGGTAAAAACATTGCTTTTGGTACTGATTTGAGTTATTCGCATCCTGGCGGTGGTGTTTCGTTTGTCCGCTATCCCAATGAAGATATCTCATGGGAAACAGCATATAAAACAGATTTCGGCGTTGAGATAGGTTTGTTTGACAAAGTAGAGATTATAGCTGATTATTTTAGTGAACGTCGTAAAAATATCTTAATGACGCGTGCGCACGTCCCTTCTTTTATTGGTTTGCAAACAAATCCTTCAGCCAATGTCGGTGAAGCAAAAAGTCATGGTTTTGAAGCCTCTGTTGATTACAACCACTCTTTTTCCAATGGTATGTGGTTAATGGTACGTGGCAATTTTACTTATGCAACCAGTGAATATTCGAAATATGAAGAACCGGATTATTCTGATACTCCATGGCGTAGGCGCGAAGGAAATAGCTTGGCACAGACATGGGGATATGTTGCTGAACGATTGTTTGTCGATGAAGCAGATGTTGCAAATTCGCCCGTACAGAGTTTTGATAATCAGAAAGCAATGGCAGGTGATATTAAGTATAAAGATATTAATGGAGATGGTCAGATTACAGAAACGGATATGGTTCCCATTGGATACCCGACTTCTCCTGAAATCATATATGGCTTTGGTTTTTCTGCCGGTTACAAAGGTTTTGATCTCTCATGCTTCTTCCAAGGCTCGGCACGTTCTTCATTCTGGATTGATCCGGAAAACACAGCTCCTTTTATTGGCAACCAAAGAACCTTATTGAAGGCTTATGCTGACGATCATTGGTCCGAAGAAAATCGTAACTTGTATGCTTTATGGCCTCGTTTGTCTGCAACAAAAAGAACGAACAACTATCAGAAGAGTACGTGGTTCATGAGAGACGGTTCGTTTTTACGGTTAAAATCAGTAGAAATGGGGTATACTATTCCGGAAAAGATAACAAAGAAAGCTCATATAAGTATGCTCAGATTCTATTTGAGTGGTACCAATCTGTTAACATTCAGCAAATTCAAACTTTGGGATGTTGAAATGGGAGGCAAAGGCTTGGGATATCCTGTTCAAATGGTTATTAATGCAGGTGTTCAATTAAACTTTTAGTTAATCCTTAAACTTGAAAAAGATGAAATTTAATACAATAAAAAGGACAACAAAGAATGTAATTATCGTCTTAATGGCGGGATTATTCGTTTCTTCATGCAGTGATTATCTGGATGTTGTGCCCGATAATGTTCCGACGCTCGATCATGCTTTTGCTAATCGGCACGCTTGCGAAGGATACCTGTTCACGTGTTACAGTTATTTGCCCGCAATGGGAGACTTTATTGAGACTCCTGACTTTCAGGGGGCGGATGAGTTTTATTTTGGTGAAATGACCACAGTAAAAAATGGGTTAGATCGCAAAATGTGGGGACTGACATTCGGACTTCAGAATAAAACGAATCCGATAGGCAATACTTGGGATGGCCAATACGAAGAACAATCCAACCAATTTGGTAAAGTCTGGTTCGGGCAACCTCTTTACAAGGCAATTCGCGACTGTAATATTTTCCTGGAAAATGTAAACCGTCCTTATGACCTGGAAGAATACGAACGCAAACGTTGGGTGGCGGAAGTGAAATTCTTGAAAGCATTTTATCATTTCTACCTGATGCGTATGTATGGTCCGATCGTTTTGATAAAGGAGAACCAGCCGGTTTCCGATACTCCGGAGCAAATGGCACAGTATCGTACTCCGTTTGACGAATGTGTGCAATATGTCAGTAACTTGTTGGACGAAGCCATTGTAGATCTTCCAGAGAAGATACAAGACCGAAGTAATGAAATGGGGCGTGCAACGAAAGCGATTGCTTTGAGTGTAAAGGCGCAATTGTTGACAATGGCAGCAAGTCCTTTATTCAATGGTAATCCGGATTATGCCAATGTGGTGGATAACAGAAATGTACATCTGTTTAGTATTGAAAAAGATGATAACAAATGGAAACTGGCAGCCGATGCGTGTAAAGCCGCGATTGATGCAATCGAAGCAGCTGACGGAGGTTTACTTTTTCCCGAAGATGTTCCTATGATTCCCGAACTGGTAGGTGTAGAGGTTGATACTTTAAAACAAGAGTATTATCTCCGTGCTATAATGATCTCCAAATGGAATAAGGAAACTGTATGGGGATCTGTGAAGAATCATTTTGTTGACCGAGTACAAAGATATACTAGTTGTAAGGTTTCTGCGAAAGAAGCCTCACAAGTGTGGGTATCGCAATTGTTTTCCCCTACATTTGATGTAGTGGAAGCTTATTACACCAAGAATGGCGTACCTATGGAAGAAGACCGTGAATTTGACTATCAACATCGTTATGAACCCCGTCTGGCTACTTCAGAATATAAATGGTATATCCGGGAAGGCGAATATACCGCCGGCTTGCATTTCGACCGTGAACTTCGTTTTTATGCCTCTATCGGTTTCAACAGAGCTATCTGGTGGGGAAACGGAAAATATGACTTTAAGAGAAAAGATTATAACAACAAGGATGAAGTACGTTATATTAGAGCTTATGCAGGTAATGCAAGTACAGAGATAGCTGGAAAATCAGGAGAGTCGTACAGTTTTACAGGATATTGGGCAAAGAAACTGCATAGCCCGTTAATGGATACTTCAACAGGAGGTTCCGGTACATGGGGAGGTGACGGAAGGATTCCGTTCCCGATAATCCGAGTGGCCGATTTATATTTGTTGTATGCAGAAACATTGAACGAATCTGCATCCACCCCACCGGATGATGCATACAAATACTTGGATTTAGTGCGCAAACGTGCCGGATTGAAAGGAGTTAAGGAAGCTTGGCAAAAATATTCCATTTACCCGGATAAGCCGTTGAGTAAAGAGGGTCTTCGTGAGATTATTCATCGTGAGCGTCGTATTGAGCTGGCTATGGAAGGCGCTCGCACCTGGGATTTACGCAGGTGGAAGGAAGCGGAGAATGAATTGAACAAAGATGTTCGCACTTGGAACATAGACGGAGCAGATAAAGAGGATTATTATAATGTAATATCAATAGATCGTCGCAGCTTCACCCGCAAAGAATATCTTTGGCCTATTAAGGAGTATAACTTGACGGTTAACAAGAATCTGGTACAAAATTATGGCTGGTAATTTAAAAAGAAGAATTATGAAAAAGATCGTTGGCATCATAAATATGTTATGCATTGCTATATTACTATATAGTTGTGCAGAAGAAAGTGTCGGGCAAACCCCGGTAGATAATATGCCTCCCCAAAATGTGACCGGGGTACAAGTGCAAAATACCCCGGGAGGAGCCTTGTTGACTTATACACTTCCGGATGATGAAGATTTGCTATATGTGAAAGCGACATTTATTTTAAATAACGGGCAAAGGTCGGAAGTAAAATCTTCGGTATATACTAATATACTTGAATTACAAGGGTTTGGAGACACGAATGAACGTCTTGTGACTTTGGTATCGGTAGATAGAAGCCAGAATGAATCGGAACCGCTGGAAGTGAAAGTGCAACCATTGGAAGCACCCATTTTTGGCGTACAGAAAGAATTGAAACTGGAAGCTGCTTTCGGAGGCATTAATGTAACTTACAATAATCCGACAGAATCGAATATTGTGATTAATATTGATGTCATGAACGAGAAGAACGAGTATGTCTCTTTAGAGAAAATCTATACCAAAGCCAAAAATGGTGTCCGCAAGATTCGTGGCATGGCAGCGGAAGATACGAAGTTGAGATATTACGTCTCGGACCGTTGGGATAACATAACGGACAAACAGGACATCACCTTGACGCCAATGTTTGAGGAAAGAGTCCCGGCTAAATCAATAGAACCAATGCAAAGTCATAGTGCGCCCGTTGACTGGGGGTGGACATTGAATCGTCTATTCGATGATAATACTACCACCGGATATCAGTCGAAAGCTGATGGATATTGGCCTGCTTATTTTACGTTTAACGTGAAACAAGGTCCGGTAAAACTAAGCCGTATCAGGATACAGCAACGTAAGGATTATGAATATACGCATGGAAACTTGAAACGTTTCAGATTGTTGGGTAGAAATGATTATCCGTTGGCAGGTGCCCAAATTGATAATGAAAGCAATCCGGAAGAATATCTCAAATGGGAACCGGTGGGAGAATTTGAATCAATAAAACCTTCAAATTCATCGGTAACTACAAATGAAGATCTGGAATATGCAAGACAAGGCGAGGACTTTGATATTGATGTAAATATGCCGGCATATAAATATTATCGTGTTGAAGTGCTCGAAACCTGGAGTGGCGGATTATTCATGTGCTTCATGGAGTTCCAGATGTGGGGCAGACCGGAAGGCTTTGAATTTCCTAAATAAGAAATGACTAAATTAAAGAAAAATGAAAATGAAGAATAATTATAATTATCTATGGATTGTGCTAATATCCTTTCTTGTTTCTTGCTCTGATATGAATGATTTGCATCAGCCTTATTTGGATCAGGGAGAACATATTTATGCAGCAAAAGTGGATGCGGTGGTGGTTCGCCCCGGAAATGAACGCATTCAGTTGGACCTGTTCTATACAGCACAACGTATTAAAGAGTGTGTTATTTATTGGAATGTTCGTCAGAATTCTCTGGTAAAAGAGCTGCCGGCTTCCGGTGTTAATGGTGTTCCGGTATTGCTGGAAGATATGCCTGAAGGCACTTATTCTTTTGAGATTGTAACCAAGGACTTGTATGGCAATGAATCATTAGTGGTAGAAGCCAGTGGAAAATCTTACGGAAACAGTTATAAATCCGGTCTAATTAACGCCCGTTATTCGTCCATAACCAAATCAGGTGAGCAAACGATTATTACATGGAGAAATGTAGAGTTTGCAACTGAAATCGAATTTACTTATGAGACGGCGACTGAAGGAGAAAAGACGATAATGATTCCGGTAACAATTGACGGTAAGACAATACTTACAGACAATAAACCCGGAGGAGCATTTCATTATGTGACTTGGTATCGGCCCACCGAGTATGCAATAGATGATTTCAAATGCAATAATGTTGTCACAGGAGTTCTACCGGAATAAAAAGACTGTTCTCACGGAAAGAAGAAATTCCTCTTGATGATTTTGGGTAGTTGGAGGAATTTCTATCTTTCCTCATACAAGTTATTTGGTTCTTCTTCAAATTTGACGGTAAAATTAAT
>ENA-OPSV01002265-OPSV01002265.1-human-gut-metagenome-genome-assembly--contig:-NODE-2265-length-11596-cov-2.218958_pt1 | contig 11596 bp, 9 predicted proteins | sample MGYA00241460_ERZ501912 | MGnify/ENA primary metagenome ERZ501912 (study PRJEB25962, sample SAMEA2042402) | human gut metagenome | biome: human gut; feature: human-associated habitat; material: faeces...
GGAGGTACAAGATATATAAAATGGAAAGAAGATGAAGGTACAGATATGGGATTAAAACAACCAGGTACTTTATATTTTCCTTATGTAGAAAAATTAGGACTATTATTATTAAGATTTCTAAATGCTGATTTATCTACATATGAAACAGCATATAAAGATTTCTTCTATGCTTATGGTTTTGAAATATTGAAAGATGTAGATGAAGATTATAAATTTGAACTAAAAGGAAAATATGAAGATGATGAAACATATTTAAGAGAAACTAAAAAAATATATGACAATTTAAAAGAGCAACTTTTATACATACAAGAACAAATAATAGATGCAGTCGATTACATATATAATATAAACGAGAATGAAGAATTAAAGCCATTTACACATTCACAAAGATATGCAGTATATCTTATAAAAAGAAAAGGAAAACTATATTCTTATGTAAAAAATGATGAAGTTATACCAGATAACTATTCTAATAAATATGTTGAACTAGGAAACATAGCAGACATTGACTTACTAAAGAAACTAAAAGAAGAAGGTATGCTTATATCTATGGTAAATACTCATAAGAGTAATGATATATCAAGTATTTGCTATGCTATATTAGAAGAATTATCAAAAATAGATAATTATCCAATAAAAAGGTGTCAAAACTGTGGTATGTATTTTATACCAAACTCAAGACTAGATGAAATTTACTGTGATTATCCAAAAGAAAACGGAAAAACTTGTAGAGAACAAGGAGCAATACTTTCGTATAATAAGAGACTACAAGAAAAATCAGCATATACAGAATATAGAAAAACATATCAACAAAAATATGGTATTGTAAATAAAAATAAAGATGATAAAAAATTAAAAGCAGAGTTTGAAACTTGGAAAAAACAAGCTAAAGAAAAAATTACAAAATTAAAACACGGAGAACTTACCGAAGATAAGGTTTATGAGTGGATTTTGAAGAATAAGTGATAAATAAAAGAACTAACCCTTTAAATTTCAAAGTGTTAGTTCTTTTATTTACGCATTTTAAATTTACTTACTGCGATCATCAAAAGAAAGAATTGGCAAGTCAAGACCTTCCCGTGGAGTATAGTCTAAATCATTATCTCGAGCAAAAACTCTTATATCCTCATCTGTAATTTTACCATCTTCCACTGTAGTCAGAGAAACAGTAGCTTTAAATTCTCCAGCATCTGCTGCTTGTCTGCAAAGGCATGCCAAGTGTTTCTCTACAAACTGACGATGTCGTTCTGCAGCTTTCTTTTCTGCTACATTTGTAGCTGTTCTAAATAACTCTTCGCGTAATGTCATAAATATTCCTCCTTGTATTACTCGGAGGCACACCCTCCGAGACTTTTATTAGTTCCCTTTGGGTAGAATAGGTAACTAACTAAAGTATATCACATTTTACATAAAATTGCAAATTTCTTACTTTTCTAAATCCCATTCTTTTTCTCTATCTTCATGTTTTAATTGCTTTACTGGATCAATAAAAGTATGAGTCTCATCTTCAAACTTTTTAACTAATTCTTTAGATTCGCCAATACCAAATTTATGACAAATCCAAACTATAAATTTATCAACAGTATCATAGAATTTATCTATAATTTTGTGTAAATTATTATTTTCTTTTTCTAAAGACTTAATTTTATTTTTATATTTCCATTCAATATCAAATTCTTTTTCTTTATATTCTGCTTTAATATTATTTACTTCATTATGAAGTTCTCGATTATCAGCAAGTATTGTATCTCTTTCATTTTGGTATTTTTCGGCTTCTTCTATAACTTTTGCCTGTCGTGATAATTCCTTATGCAAATTCATATTATCTTGATATAAATTTTGGATTAAGTCATCTTTTGGCTTTATAATTTCTTCTAAAATTTTTTCATCTCTCTTCTTTGATAATCTATTCATATTAATGTCAGCAATATCAGGAACATCAGGTAATTCTAATTTTATATTCTTTAATGTTTCTTTTGTTTGTTCAAAATTTGTAATATTTTTATATTCTTTCAAAGTATAATGAACTCTTTCTGTTTCTTCTTTTGGTAAACCTCTTTCTAATGAAAAACCATTAGAGACCATATATTTAAAAAAAGCATTTTGTAATTGTCTATAACTATCTTTAGCTTTCCAAAATTCACTACAAGCCAATTTATCAATATGATTTCCTTTCTTATCTGTTGTATGAACAACAGGTAAAAAAAGTAAGTGCATATGAGGAGATTTCTCATCATAATGCACTTTTGCAGATAAAATATATTTTTCACCTAAATCTTTATATTGGCATACAAAGTTATATGCTGTTTCAAAATATCGTTTTGTTTCTTCTTCCCCTATTCTTTTGAAAAAATCGTTATCTGATGTAATCATATATTCACAAACAATATTACTTACTGTTTTTATTTGCCCTTTTAAATTATATTTTTTTATTATATTGTCAAATTCTTTTACATAATTAAATTCTGGCTCTTTTAAGGAATAGTTTAGATGTGATTTTGTTCTGCCTATATCTTTATTTGAATAGTTTTTATTTTTCCTTTCATTATGGCGATACACTGCCATTAAATTTTCTCTTTTGTATTTTGCATTTCTTATTATTGCATAACTCATTTTTAACCTCCTTGCTCGTGATTTTCACGAATAAAATTTCTTCTTTGAATTTGCTCAAATAGCACTTTCTTAAAATGTGTTGTAAACACACTACAACACTTTTTTAGCTTATCGCTTCAAAAAGTGTTAGTGTGGCAGGGAAAAATTTATTTTTCCCCACACCCCTTTGCCTAAAAAATACAGGTTGTATTTTTTAGGTTTTAACTAAATCTGCATTCTGCAATTTAGTTAAAAGAAAGAGCAAGAAAACTATTTTACAAATGTTTTCTTACTCTTCTTGAAACCTTGCCCGGTTTCAATCTTCCACGCAGACCAAATAAAAGCATAGATTTATAAAATCTACACTTTTATTTGGTTTAATTATATTTAGTTTATTAAATTATAGGCGAAATCTACTAAATATCAATATTTTCTTATTTTTGTCATAAGAAGATGTAGATGATGTTAATACTTCAACTGCAAATGGTAGATTTTTTGTTAGAATGTTAACAGTTTTATCACAGTTAGAGATTGAAATTGTATCTGAAAGAACGAAATTTGGATTAAATGGTGCAATAAAAGCAGGACATCTATCAGGACATTGTCCATTAGGATATTATAGAGGAAAAGATAAATCATTAAAGGTTGATAATTCTACGAAAGATATTATAATTAGAATATTTGAAATGTATTTAGAAGGAAAAAGTTATCAAACAATTTCAAATATATTTAACGAAGAAAAAGTTTTATATCCAGAAAAGAAGCATTGAAAGGACTCGACAATTGAGAAAATAATAAATAATAGAATTTATGTTGGAGATTTTGAAAAATACAAGAAAGATAAAGATAAGGAAACCGAATTGTTTATGGATGTTGTTCCACCAATTATTTCAAGAGCAATGTGAGATGAAGTTCAAATGCAAAAAGAGAAAAATCAGAAAGCATTTTGTAGAGATAGAGTTTATATATTTTTTCAAAAACTTAGATGTCCAAGTTGTAATAGCATAATGACTTGCAAAGGTAGTGGAGGTCAGAAAAAGAAATATATTTATTATCATTGTTCAAATTGCAAATTATATTATAGAGAAGATTTAATAGAAGATTGCTTAATTGACTATTTGTTAAAGTTGGTAGAATATGACTATAATGTAAAGAAATATTTTTATCCAATACTTGCTGAAAAGAAAAATGATGAAACAAATCAAATTCAAGAAGAAATAAATAAACTAAAAGCTCAAAAAGATAGATTAAAGCAAGCATATATGAACGGAATTTTGGAAATGGAAGACTTTTCTGCTGATTATAATTTAATTGACTCAAAATTAGCAGATTTAGAAGGTAAACAAATTGATGCACTTGAATATGATAAAGAGTCATTTAATCCACAACATATTATGGGGGAAAGAGATATTGAAAAATTAGCTTTAACAGAACATGGAATGTATAAAAGTGTTTTATTAAAAATATGGACAATGAAAACAAAAGATGAAAAACAAGAGTTTATTTCAAAATTTATAGATACTGCAACATTAGAGAAAAAAGATGATGGAATATTTGAAATAAAAAAAGTAGATTTTAGAAGTAGTTTTGTAGAACAAATGGATAAGCTATATGATATTGGCTTAGTAGATATTCCGTACTTCTTAGATAGAGAAGGGAAAAGAGAAGATGTAAGAATTAGTGTGAATATTAATAAAAAGCAAATAAATGATTATTTAGCTGAAATAAAGAAAAGCTTAAATATAAATTATTTTGAATTAGGAGAATATAATTCCCACGACGGAGAATATGATGAGGACGATGAAAATTATGATAATAAATCGAAGGTCGCAACTGTTAGAAATAAAGCTATAGAATTTAAGTTAAAGAAAAATGAAAAGCCTATAAGATTATTTGCTGTAAAAGAGATGAAAAACTTCTTAGCTAAACCAGATAGAAAGATAACTTTTTCATTAGTAACTAAAGTTCCAGTTTCAAAGAAAAGGAAAAAGTAATTATAAGAAAGTTTATAGTATAAAGTTTCTTATAATACAAATTAACGTGGCACGTTTTGTTTTTATGGAATGAAAATGAAAGTGGCGATAATTAATTTGCATTCAATTTATCAAGATAGATAAATTGAATAAGCCTCGCAGAGCCCCCGAGTTTTGATAGCATGTCAAAACTCATAGGGGGTTAGGACTTATGGCAAGGTCAAAATCCTTTATAAAAATACTTCGTATTTTTATAAAGCCTTCGGCTTAAAAAGAAACTTCAAGGAGGTGCTTATATGGGATTAGAATTAGCATATTCATTTCATCTAGGAAGTGATAAGATAAAAAAGAAAAATAATGTTGAATTTGAATAATTAGTTATATAAAAAGGTATAAAAGTCTTTAAAATATTGACTTTTACAAGAGTTTATAATAAAATTATGAAAAATATTTTGAAATAATAATTTATGTTTGTATAACCAATAGGCATATTAATACAAATCAAAAAACAGTACAAACATTGTACTGTTTTTGTGTTAATTGGAGGCATCAATTGGATTCGAACCAATGGTCAAAGCTTTGCAGGCTTCTGCCTTACCAACTTGGCTATGATGCCATCAACTAATTCCAAGTATACTACAATAATTTATAATTGTCAATTAATATTAGAAAAAATGAGAGGAGCGAATTTTATGGAAAATAAGTTTTTGATTTCTTTGCCGTACATCTATCCCGTTTGTCCAATAAGCATCGATCATGCTAGAATGTTTGTTGTAGCAGATATAAATGCAAGAATGCAAAGAAAAAAAGGAAAAGAAGTATGTTTTCCGATTGCAGCACATTTTAGTGGTGTTACTGCTGAAAAAGCTTGTGAATTACTAAACAAGAAAATATCTAAAGATGAAGAAGGATATACAGAGAAAGAAAAAATGTATAATATTTTTTTGAAGGTATATCAAACACCAGATAGTATTATAAGAGCATTCAAAACACCAGAGGACATATTAAATTATTATTCATATCAAACTATTTGGAATTTAAAAGAAATAAACGTATCATGTGACTATGAAAATTTTTATACAACTAATACAGAAGAATTTGAAACATTTGTAAAAGTTATGTTTGAATTTTATGAAAAACACAAGATATTAATTTTGAATTCAAAAAATGAATTGGCTTTAAATTATGATGATGAAGAATGGAAAGAAAAAACATTAGAAAATTTTAAGAAAATAGATTTTATACAATCATTTCATAAACCTAACTTTATAGGTGCATTTGACAATATAAGAAGTGACTGGGGATTATTAAGAGAATATGGAATGGGAATTAAATATAATGAAAAATATATAATTGACCCTATGTTTGATAGCGAATTATTTACTTTATTTGATTTATATATGAAATTCAGAAAATATAATGAAAGTAAAAATGTTTATGATATATTTGAGAAAGTATTTGAAAAATTGAATAAAGATGAAATAGAAGAAAATAATGATTTACCAAGCAAAATAGTGAATTGGATGGGAACAGATTTATTTGTATGTGAAGAACACTTGAAAACATGGGTAGTTAAAAAGACATATGCAGAAACATTATTGTTAAAACCTAGATATCATACAAAGAAATATTTTATAACAGGTATGGGATCAATTAATCATCAAAGAATGTCATCATCAAGAGGAACGGCAGTATTATTGAAAGACATGATTGAAAATTATGGAAATCATAATGCAAGATTAATAATATTGATGACAGGTGGACATCCATCAAAATTATATAATTATGATGTTAATTTGCCAAAAACTGTAATGGATATGACTAAAAATTTTAAAGAATATATAAATTTTTTAAATTCAATATATATGAAAAATAGAAATGTTAGTATTAACAATGAATATGAAAAAGATAAAGAAGAAATAGAAAAAAATATCGAAACAGGATATTATCAACAAGCAATAATACATATGATGAAAATTATGCCTAAAAAAAATAAACAAATAACTCCAAGTCAAGCTAAAGAAATTTTAAATATATATAAAGAATATTTAGATATTCTTTTACCAAATTTTTTAACAATCAATTTATAGGAGTTTTAATTGGTAATATTATTAGGAGGTGGTGGTGCTGGAAAAACCACCATTCAAAATGAGTTAGTAAAAAGGGGTTATAAAAGAGGAATTCTTCATACAACTCGAAGTAAAAGGGCAAATGAAATTAACGGAAGAGATTATATATTTGTAAATAATAGTCAATTTGATAATTTGAAGCTTATAAATCATTTTGCAGCAACAACTAAAATTGGAGAAAATCAATATGGAATTGATAAGAATATTTGTGATGAAGATGTAATTTTGGTTACCAATATAGAAATGATTGAACAGCTTAAAAAAAATTTAAAGTGTAATATTGTTTCGATATATATAAAAACAACAGATAAGCAGCGAGAAGAAAGATTACGTATACGAGGTTCGTCAAAAGAAGAAATAGAGGAAAAAATTACTAGAAATAATATATACCAAGAAACTGAAGAAAAATATGCGGATTTTATAGTAGAAAATGATGAATTAAATATTGCAGTTGATAAAATAGAAGATATTATAGAAAATATTGAAGGAAAAAAGGAAATTATAGATGCACATAGTCATATTGGAATTGATTATAAATATGGAACATCAAAATTAGATGAGTATGTGGAATTTTGTAAAAAAAATGGAATTACAAAAGCAAATGTTATGCCCCAGCCTAACCCTGCATACGTTATAAACGGCAAAATAGTACCTTGCATGACATGGCAATACAAAGATGGGAAAATAACATATGAAACATATGATAATACAAATAAAAATCCTTATAAATATATAAATTATTATTATTATCAACAGTGTAAAAATGTAAAGGAAATGAATATAAATTTCATACCTTTAATTCATCCAATATTAGATGAATTACAATATGTAGAGGAACTTATAAAGAAGATAAAACCCATTGCAATTAAATTACATGGTATTGGAAGTGGAATAGCCCCAAAAGATATTCCACAAGAATTTATAGAGTTATTAAAAAAATATAATTTACCTGTAATAACACATGTAGAATGTGACACAAGAGAAAATACAGATTATTCTGAAGGAAAAAAATATATAAAAAAAGTAAATAATGCTTTAGATTGGACAAAATTTATTTCTAATAATGGACTTAGAGGAATGCTTACACATGGATTGGCACTAGATAAAAACGCTATAAAAATAATAAAAAATGACAAAAATATAATAATTGGACTCGGACCAGATCTATTAATAAGTAGTCAACCATATAGAATTAATCGTAAAAACTATGAAGGTGAATATTTAGAGTTATTAAAACAAAATATTCCAATAGAACAACTTGTTTTTGATGTTGACTATAATTGGAATATAAATCCACATACCAATCAAATTGATAATGAAGCTGTTAAAAGAGTCAAAAAAGTTTGGCAAGATAAAAAAGAACAAGAAAGAATATTTTGTAAAAATATATTAGAATTTTATAAAAATAGAAATGTGGAATTTAAAAGCGATATTAAAGAAAGAGGAGAAGAAAGATGAGTAATGAAATAAGAGAATGTAAAAAATGTATAAATACAACTGCTAATCCTTCAATTACAATTGGAGAAGATGGATTATGTAATGTTTGTAGAGACTATTCAAAAAAATTTAATCAAGAAACTTTAGATAATGAATTGGAATTTTTAAAAACACTTATAAAAAATGAAAAATATGACTGTATGGTTGGATTATCAGGTGGAAAAGATAGTTCAGCAATGTTATATACTGTAAAAAAACTAGGTTTTACACCATTAGCTTTTTCCTTTGAAATCGGATATAACAAGATGACCAACAGCGTAAAAGAAAAAATAAAAAGAATAACAAACAATTTAAATGTTGATTATGAAAGAATTAATATTCATAAATATATATCTGAAACAGATAAAGAATGTTTAAAAATGATGGCAGATTTATATGATGAACCTGTTACAGAAGAATTTAAAGAAAAGTTTAGAAAAATATATAAAGAAGGTAGAAAATATTATTCTACAAAACAGCAAATAGCATTCCCTTTTGTAAGACCATGCCAAATTTGTAGAAAAATTGCAATAAAAGCATATTACAACGAAGCAATAGAAAGAAATATAAAAATAGTATTTGTTGGTATTAACGAATGGACAGGCTTAAGTAATGGAACATATTCTGCAATAAGAAAATTAAAGCCATTTGAAGACAAACCGGAAGTATATATTGTTCATTTACCTTATTTAATTGGAAGAAAATATGAAGATTTACCAGAAATTTTACAAAAGATTGGATGGGAAAGAGAAAATGGTGATCATGAAGTAGATACAGGAGGAAGTGCATGTTTATTAGCAAGAGCGTGTGAAGAAAAATCAACAGACATTTTGGGATTTCATTTGGACTCAGCAAGATTATCAAGAGAAATAACAGTAGGATTTATAGACAAAGAAAAGGCAAAAAAAGCAATAGCAAACGGAAATAGAAAATCTGAATATAGTGTTAAAGAAATATTAGAAAAGGAAAATATAATATGAGTGAAAAAACATTTAAAAGAAATGTAAGAATAGCAGTATCATCAGTGTGTAATTTAGATTGTGTTTATTGTGAGGGAAATAAAGGATATAGAAAAGATAAAATGGGAGCAATGGAAGATTTTAGAAGAACGCCATTAAGTCAAGGAAATATAACATATGAAGAACTGATGAGTTTATTAAAAGTATTTAAAAAAGTGGGATTTACAGGTGTAACATTGACAGGTGGAGAACCATTGCTTAACAAAAATTGGGATAAGATTATAGAAAATGCACATAAAATTGGATTTGAAAGAAATGAAATAACAACAAATGGTATTTTACTAGGAAAATATTTCAATGAAAAAGGTAAGATGCCTGAAGGATTATCTCTGGTTAAAGTAAGTTTTGATACTATTGATGAAAAAAAATTCAAGGAAGAAACAGGTGGCGGAAATTTATCGACAGTAATTGAATCCGTTAAAACAGTTAGTCCATATATTACTGTTAGAGCTAATAAGGTAATGTTAAGAGAGGATTTAAATACTTTAAAAGAATATTTAGAAAAATGTAAAGAAATAGGATTTGATGAGGTGATTTTATTAGATTTAGTAATGTACCCAAATAGAAATGATGAAAAGGATATTAAATTTTTTAAAGAGCAATATGTTCCTTATAATGAACTTCTTTCAGAGTTAAAAAAAATAAATAATATTGAGTTTAAAAGAAATAAATACGGTCATTCAGCGGTAATGGAAAATGGGTTAAAAATAATATTAAAAGATAGTAATTTAACATTAAGGGATGAGCAGTGTGAGAATTGTCCGTTATACTGTCAAGAAGGTAAGTTTACGGTGAGAGTTGCAACAGATGGAAATATAACTATGTGTCCTGATTATAGAGCTGAATTAGTTTCAATTAATGGTTTAGAAGAACTTAAAAATGGAAAATTGGAATCAAAATTAAAAAAACTTTTTGATTCCTTGAACAATTCAAATGAATATGAAACCATTGATAAATTTAAAGAAAAACATAATTTATTGTAGAGGATGAAAAAAATGAAAATTGTATTAGAATGTAAAGACAAAAAATATCAAATGCATTATATCGAATATGCTTTGGTTTTAGAAAAAGAAGGAAATAAAATAATAAAATCAATTGAAGAGAATTTAGGTTTAAAATTCAACGAAGAAGAAGTGAAAATCGATATATGTGAAGGATATCAAGATAAAGGTAATTTTTCAGGAAGTTCTATTAAAGATAATATGGTTTTTAGATATAATAATAGATGCAAATGTGGTACATTTTATCATGAATTAAGTCATAGAATAATAACAGAATATGATATGTTTGAAAAATTAAAGGAAAAATTTAATTTAAAAGATGAGCATCAAATAATTGATTTATTTTTATACGATGCGATAGAAGAAACATACGGAGCAGAAGCAGCATTATTTAGAGTTGAATATGAAAAGACATTTCCTGAATCAGAATTTAAAGAGAGCTGGGATTATGCTCTTTCAATGAATAAAGAAGAAAGAAAAAATATATTAAAAGAGATGGTTAATGTTGTCAAATAATAAAATTTTAGTAAGTGCTTGTTTATGTGGAGAAAAGTGCAGATATAATGGCTCAAGTGTATCTAATAATGTTGTAGATACGCTTGAACAAAAAAATATAATAAAAATTTGTCCAGAATTATTAGGTGGACTGTTAATTCCAAGAGAACCATGTGAAATAGTTGGTGGAACGGCAAGTGATGTAATAAGAGGTAACGCAAAAATTTTAGGACTAAGTGGAAAAAATTATACAAAACAATATATGCGTGGTGTAAAAGAAGTTATAAATATCACTAAAAAAAATAATGTAAAAATGGCAGTATTAAAGCAAAAAAGTCCAAGTTGTGGATATGGAAAAGTTTACAATGGGGAATTTTCAGGTAAAATAATAGAAGGAAATGGAATATTAGCAGAAGAATTATTAAAAATGGGAATTGAGATAATTCCTGTAGAATAGGAGGAAAAATGATAATTCGACCTGTAGAAAAGGCTGATTTAGATACAGTTGCAAAAATAAAAGTTGAAACATGGAATAATAGTTATAAAGGAATTGTAGATAATATTTATCTTGAAAAAATGGATTATAAAAAAACAGCCAATAAGTGGTTAAAAAATTTTAATAATGAAAATTTTATTGTTGCAGTTGCAGATGATCAAATTATGGGTTTTTGTAGATATGGGAATAGAATAGATGAGATAGATAGATTTAAAGACTATGATGGAGAAATATATGCAATATATATCGATAAAAGATTTCAAAGACAAGGTATAGGAAATAAAATGGTAGAATATGCTTGTAATGAATTAAAAAAACAACATATGTTTGAGAACTCTCTTTTATATAAATATGTTTCACGTGAAACATTGAAAAGAAGTGAAGATAAGAATATTCATTTCAATTCAGTGTTAAG
>ENA-OPSV01002266-OPSV01002266.1-human-gut-metagenome-genome-assembly--contig:-NODE-2266-length-11593-cov-1.747877_pt1 | contig 11593 bp, 9 predicted proteins | sample MGYA00241460_ERZ501912 | MGnify/ENA primary metagenome ERZ501912 (study PRJEB25962, sample SAMEA2042402) | human gut metagenome | biome: human gut; feature: human-associated habitat; material: faeces...
ATTAATAAGTAAATGATTAAGGCAAACTTTTATAGATATTTAATTTATTTATGGCTTATTTTAGTTAAAATTGTATAAAAAAATATAAAAAAAGCAAAAAAAAGTTGAAAAATATAAAAATATACGATATAATTAAAGTATCACGTAAGAAAGTTGGTGATTACATGAAGAAAAAAATAAATATATTTACATTTTTAATAGTATTTTTTATATCTGTAAATGTATTTAATATTCAAACAACTTTTGCAAGACACAGTGAATTAGATAAATATAAACCGAATGTATTAACTACAGAAGATGCACAGTTAGTGACAGATAAAGTTGGAATTGTATTAGGAGCTATTAGGAATATTAGTGTAGTTGTTTCTGTAATAGCATTAATGATAATAGGTCTTAAATATATTTTTGGTAGTGTAGAAGAAAAGGCAAATTATAAAGCTACATTAGTGCCATATGTTATTGGGTTTGTGTTAGCTATAGCCGGGACTACATTAGTAGATTTTATTTATAAAATGGTTCATTAATCTTTAATCGTACATAAAGTAGGTGAAAATAATGAAAAAAATAATTAAAAACCTAATTATAATTTTAATGGTAGTAGCATTAAATATTACTTTTTGCAATATTAATAAAGTACAAGCAGCAGGAATTTCTGATTTTATCACAGGGGGAGATAATTTTATTAATACTGGCAAAACGGGTAATGTAACTGTTGATGAAAATAAATTAGCAGATACTTCTAGTTATATATATAATATTCTTTTGTTTGCTGGAATGGCAGCAGCTGTTATTATAGCTGGAATTTTAGGAATTAAATTTATGATAGGTTCAGTAGAAGAAAAAGCTCAAATAAAGGATGCACTAATTCCTTTTGTAATAGGTTGTATCGTTATATTTGGAGCATTTGGAATATGGAAAATATTTGTTACAATGGGGAAAAATTTATAAAATTTGTTATTAAAGTTTACTTAGATAGCTAGGTAATTAATATAAAAAATAAAAAAGGGAGGAAATAAAAATGAAAAAAACAGTTAAAATACTTACAATGTTATTATTAGCAGTAATGTTGGTTTCTTTTGCTACAAGTGTTTTTGCAGCAGGAGGACAAATTGAACCAAGTACATTAAATGCAACTTATGGATCTGATGATGGAGGTTTAGCTGCTAAAGCGGGAAAAATAATGGGATTGATTAGAAATATTGCAGTTGTAGCATCTGTAATAATTTTAATGATATTAGGTGTTAAATTTATGTTAGGAAGTGTAGAAGAAAAAGCTGAATACAAAAAATCATTTATGCCTTTAATAATAGGTATTATATTAGTTGTATCAGCAACAACTATTGCTACATTTATATTTAATATGGCTAAATAATAAAGTTTAAAAAAGGTAATCCGTAGGGATTATCTTTTTTTTGTTTAAAAACTGTTATTACAATAATGTTACAAATCTATTAAATTTCCACTTTTTTTGATAAAATATATACAATTATCCACAATTTATGATATAATATAAATGTATAATTATAATATGTAGGATACGGAGGAAAAAAATATGCGAACTTATGAAATACCAAGAAATTATAAGGGTGAAGGAAGAATTTTATATATCTTTTCAACAAAGGCTTTGATATACACATGTGTTGGGGCTGGAATTGGATTAATATTTTATGTTATGTTTAAGATATTAGGACTTTCAATGATCGGATTAATTATTACTGTTATCTTTGGAGCTATAGGTTTTGGAATAGCTACGTTAAAAGTTCCAGAATCAACTGCATTTAAGATTACGAAAATGACAGGAGGAGAAAATATAGACGATGTAATTTTGAGATGGATTAAGTTCAAGAAGAACGGAAGTAAGATATACATATATAAAGAGGAGGATACAAAAGATGAATAATGATCAATTAATACAATTATTTAGTGCTGTTTTAATTTTTATGGTTTGTATATTAGTTGTTTTATGTATTATTTTTGTTTTTTTAAAATTGAAAAAAGACAATCCTAATAAAAATAAGAATAAAAAATTGGATTCTAATACTAACAATAAATCAACAGTTAATAAATCAAATGTTCAAAAAAGTTATAATAAACAATCTATATTTAAATTTATGGATTTTGATAAAATTCAAGATAATATGATTGTGCAAAAAGATGGAAAAAGATTTCTAATGGTAATTGAATGTCAGGGTATTAATTATGATTTGATGTCAGGATTAGAAAAAAACAGTGTTGAACAAGGATTTTTACAGTTTTTAAATACATTAAGATATCCAATTCAAATATATGTACAAACAAGAACAGTTAACTTAAGTAATAGTATTCATACTTATAAAGATAAAGTTAGTGAAATATCAAAAGATTTAGTTAATAAACAAATGGAATACAATCAAAAGGTTCGTTCAGGACAATATGATGCTAAAGAATTACAAAAAGAAAAATATGAAATTGTTAGACAAAAAAATTTATATGAATATGGTGTGGATATAGTAAATAATACAGAAAGAATGAGTTTAAATAAAAATATTTTAAGTAAACATTACTATGTAATAATTCCATATTATAGTGAAGAATTAGGAACAAATGATTATGATAAAGAAGAAATTTATAATATAGCATTTTCTGAGTTATATACAAAAGCACAAACAATTATAAATTCATTAGCAGTTTGTGGAATAAATAGTAAAGTATTAAACTCAATGGAATTAACTGAATTATTATATGTTGCTTATAATAGAGATGAATCTGAAACATTTAATTTACAAAGAGCATTAAATGCAGGATATGAAGATTTATATTCAACAGCTCCAGATGTTTTAGATAAGAGGATGAAAGAATTAGATTTAAAAGTTGAAGAAGAAGCAATAAATAAGGCAAATGAAGTAGTTTTTGATATTATAGAAGAGAATGAAAAGCAAAAGGCAGTAAAACGTAAAGAAAAAGAATTAGAAGATTTAATAGATCAAATGGCTATGGCAATAATTGATGACAATAAAAGCTCTGTAGGATCAGATGTTGCAGATAGAGCTATTGAAAAAATAGCAGTGGAAAGAGGAAAGAGAAAGACAAAAGATAAGGAGGAAAAAGAAGATGGGCAAGAAACAAAAAAAACAACTAGAAGAAAATCTACAAAATCAGTATAATGATTATCGTGAAGAAGATGTAAGAATATTAAAAAAGAAAAATATTAAAGAATTAATTGCACCTTCAGGAATAGATGCATCTAATATTGACCATTTAGAAATTATATCAAATGCAACTAGATATGCAAGAAGTTTTTTTGTATCTTCACTTCCTAGAATGTGTACTTTTCCAGAATTATTTAGAGATATGTATATGTTTGGAGATATAAATACATCAATTTATATTAATCCTGTAAAAGAGGAAAAATCTCAAAATGATTTAAATAGAGTTATAAATGAGATAGAAACAGAAAGGATAGTAGCTGCTGATAAAGGAAATATAAATAGGGAAAGTACTTTAACACAAAAAAGATTAGAAGCTGAACAATTAAGAGATGAAATAGCAGCAGGTTTTAATAAGTTATTTGAAGCATCAATTATTTCTACTATTTTTGCATATAGTATGGAAGATTTGGAACGTAATACTAAATTATTATCTTCAGAAATGTCAAAAACATTGGTAGGAATAAAAAATGCTTGGGGAATGCAAGAAGAGGCATTTAAATCAAATTTACCATTTATGAATGACCAAGTAAGAAAGACACATACATTTGATAGAAATTCAATGGGAACTGTATTCCCATTTACAACTTCAGAAGTTGGACATCCTACGGGAGTTCCATTAGGATTTAATAAACAGACAGGTACACCAATTTTGTTTGATAATTTCCACCCATCACTTACAAATTATAATATGGTTATATTTGCTAAGTCTGGTGCTGGTAAATCTGTTACAATGAAAACTTTAATTTCAAGATCATCTGTATTAATGGGAATAGAGAGTTTAGCATTAGATGCAGAAGGTGAATATACAATTGTTGCAGAGAGTTTAGGAGGAATAAATGTTGTTATAAGCCCTAATTCAAAGACAGTTATAAATTTATTTGATATAGAACCAGAAATTATAAAAGATGAAATTACAGGAAAAGAAAGAGTAACTTTAAATATAGAAAATAAAGTAGAAGATGTTACACAAGCATTACTTACAATGGCAAGAGGAAGCACAAGAAGTGATGAAGTAAATGAATTGACGAAACAAATTATTGCAGAGTCTGTTGCAGAGGAATATGCGGCTTTAGGAATTAATAGTAATCCTGATAGTTTGTATAAAGCTTATAGTGACAATGTAATACGTGGAAATATCTTTAGTAAAGAAAAGAAGGATATGCCAACTATTGGTTCTTGGTACAAAAGAATAATGTTTAAAGCTAAGGAAAATACAAATACAGATTATCAATATCATTATAGTTATTTATTAAAAGTTATGAAACAATACATAAGAGAATATGATGGTCAAATGGCTTATTTTGATGGTCAATCTACATTTGATTTATTAGAAGGAGCTCCATTGATTAACTTGGATATTTCTCAGTTAGAGGAAAGATTTGCAAGACCACTTGCACAACAAATTTTACTTTCTTGGATTTGGGAAAAATTTGTTAAGAAAAATAGTGAAGACCGTAAAAAAGCAACACAAAAGAGAGTGTTAGTTGATGAGGCTTGGATGTTATTACCTTATCCAGAAGCTGTAGATTTCTTAAATAAAATGGCTAGACGTGCCAGAAAGAGAAATGTTTCTTTGGCAATTATTTCTCAAAGATTCCAAGATTTTTATGAGAAGCCAGAAGCACAGGCAGTTTTAACATCTTCTGATACAAAATTATTTTTAGCACAAGATAAATCTGAAATTCAATACTTAAAAGAAGTATTTAAACTTTCAGAAGGGGAAGCTAATTTCTTAGTAACTTGTCAAAAAGGAGAAGGGTTACTAAAGGTTGGTGCAGATACTGCAATCTTAAAGATTATGCCAACGAGAAAAGAATTTGAGTTTGTTGAGACAAACTTGAATGAAATAGCTAAGAGAAATAATGCATAAAGTAGTCAGGAGGTTTAAACTTTATGAAAATTTATGAAAATAAAAAATTGTTTAAGAAAGTAATATGGTTTCTTTTAATTTTAATTATAGTAAGTTTTTGTTTTACAGGAGAGGTAAATGCAAAGGATGATGCTAGAGGAGGAAAATTATTAAAACCGATTGTTCAATTTATTACATTTTTTGGTGATGCATTGATGAATATTGTTCATGGTGTATTATTTAAACAGTGGGATACAACAATTACAACGGATTTAACACTTAATGCTGCAGAGATTGGTCTTTCTATTGTGGTAGGAGTTGTTACTGCTGTTATTATAGGTGCTGCTGTAATTATAACAGCGGGAGCTGTTGTTGCAGCACTTGCTGGTATTGGTATTACACTTGCTTCAGTTGGAGTTGGTACTGTTGTAACAGTATCGGTTGGTGCAGGTATTTGGGCTGGAGCGGCAGTATTTAATAGTGATTTACTTCCAGATGTTATAGAATTACCAGTTTATCAAATATCACCAGAAGAAATATTTTCAAATGATATATTGTTATTAGATGTAGACTTTTTTAATCCAAAATCAGATAAGGTTCTTAAAAACAAAAAAGGAGAAGTTATAAAAGATGATAATGGAAATCCGTATATTTTAGAATCTACAGCAAAGCAATTACGAGAGGTTATATCAAATTGGTATATAGTTTTAAGAGATATTGCTATAGTAGCATTATTATCAATTCTTGTTTATATAGGTATAAGAATATTAATTTCTTCTACATCTAATGATAAAGCAAAATATAAACAGATGTTAGTTGATTGGATTGTAGCATTATGTTTATTATTTACAATGCAATATATAATGTCTTTTGCAAATTTAGCTGTTGGAAAGGTAACAGATGTATTAAATTCTGCTGTAGCTAAAAATTCTTATAACGCATTAGTTCCAGATAAAAATGGAAAAATTTCTAAAAGATTAACAAAATTAGGATATAATACTAGTGAATTACAATCAGAAGCAGGTGGAATAAATTATATAAGCTGGGAGACAAATTTATTAGGTGTAGCGAGATTGAATGCACAAATGGGAATGAATAAAAGTTCATCATATGCAGGATATGGTTTTATATTTTTAGTTTTAGTGTTATTTACAATATATTTTCTTTTTACTTATCTAAAAAGGGTGCTATATATGGCCTTTTTAACAATAATTGCACCATTAGTTGCTATGACATATCCATTAGATAAAATAAATGACGGAAAAGCTCAAGCTTTTAATATGTGGTTCAAAGAATATATATTTAATTTATTAATACAACCAATGCATTTAATATTATATACTATTTTGGTATCATCTGCTTTTAAGTTAGCTTCAGAGAATATTATATATAGTTTAGTTGCCATAGGATTTATGGTACCATCTGAAAAATTATTACGAAAATTCTTTGGATTTGAAAAAGCTCAAACACCTGGATTATTAGCAGGACCGGCAGGTGCTGCAATGACAATGGAAGCTATGAAACATTTATTTGGAAAACCACCAAAAGGGATGGATGGAAAGACAGGTAATTCTAAGGGAACTTCAGATTCTGGAAATGATACTGGAAAATCACCTAAATTTAAAAATAATTTTGATAATGAAGATGCCTTCTTTGGGACTGAAGATAATAATAGTAGTCAAAATAATGATAAGAAGAATGATACAACATCTAATAATTATGCAGAAAATGATGATAATGTAATAGATTTATCAGAAGATGAGTATTCAATAAAAGATGTAAATGATGATAGCCAGAGTGAGAATAGTACTGCTACAAGAGCTAATAATTATGCAGGGAATGGTGGTTTACCAGGTCCAACAGAAGATAATGATAATGTGGCAGACTTATCAGAAGATAGTAAGGATAATAATAGTCAAAATAATAAAAAATCTGATAATGAAGAAGAAAAGAAAGATGAGAATAGAGTAAAAAAATCGATAAGAAATCAAGCTCGTTCAGTAATAAGACCAATGAGATATGCTGGATCAAGTATAAGACATAATGTGGCAGAAGCTGCTAAAAATAAAATAAAAAATGCTCATCCAGTAAGATTTGCAGCAGGAGTTGCATCAGGTGCAGCTTTTGGAGCAATTGGATTAGCTGCAGGAGTTGCATCTGGTGATTTATCAAAAGCAGCTCAGTATACTACTGCTGCAGCAACAGGAGGATATAAATTTGGAACAGGTACTGCAAAAGCATTGGGATCTTTTTTACCGGATGATATGCACGAGGTTGCAGAAAGATCAAGATATGAAAATGATGATGATTATGAAGTTGCAAAACAGAAAAAATATATTAAGGAGTTCCAAAAAAATAACAAAAATAAATTTGAATTGGAAAGAGTATATGGAAAAGAAGAGTCAGAGAGAATAATGGAAGAAGATATACCAATGCTAATACGAAATGGTATAACGGATATAGATGATATTAAAGCTGTTGAGGATTTAGTAAAAGATGATTCTGCAGAGACAAAGAAGATTACAACAATAAAGAATGCTATCGCTACTAAAAATATGGCTGGAAGAGTTGGAAATACTAATAATATGAAAGCTGATGATCAAGAAAAATGGAGAAATACTCTTAAAAAAGATTATGATAATAGTCCAAAATGGAAAGATAGAGATACAGAGCAAATGTCAAAAGATGCTATGGATGCAGTAAAAGCATATAATAGAATAAGATTTAAATAGTAAAAGGAGACTATAATTATGTATAAATTAATAAGATTTTATAACCAAAATAGAAAGCAAATAATAAAGATTATACTAATTATAGTCTTTATTATTGGAATTATTCAATTGTTAAATTATTTAATTAGTAAGAAGAATAATACTGGTAATAATATTCAAACTAACACAAGTTATGCTAACAATCAAACATCAGAAATTGTATCCAATAAATCTCTTGTTTCTGGGCAAGGTATATCTAGTACAATAATAAAAAAAGATAATGAAATAATTAAACAATTTGTAGAGTTCTGTAATAAGGGAGATGTTAATTCTGCATATGAATTATTAACTGATGAATGTAAAGAAAGTATGTTTCCAACAATAGAAGATTTTGAACGTATTTATTGTTCTTATATATTTACTTCATACCAAACTTATACAATCGAAAATTGGACAAGTGATACATATCAAGTAAGATATACAGGAGATATATTAGGTACAGGTGATTTAGATAATAATGTAACAAAACAGGACTATATTACAGTTGTTAATAATGATGGAGAAAAAAAATTAAATATCAATAATTATATTGAAAGAAAAAATTTAAAAAGAACAACAAATCATAATGATATAGAAATTACAGTAACAACCATCGATACATATATGGACTATGAAATCTATAATTTATCAATTCAAAATAAATCAGGTAAAGATATATTATTAGATACAAATGATGATACAAAATCTATTTATTTATTGGATAGTAAAAACATGAAGTACTATTTTTATAATAATGAAATATCAGAAAATAAATTATTGATAAAAAATGATTTTACTAGAACTTTACAAATAAAATTTATGAATTCATATAGTTCTAGTAGAGAAATTAAAAATTTGGTATTTTCGAAAATGGTTTTAGATTATAGTGAATATAAAAATTTGGAAAATAAAGAAAATTATGATTATTATCAATTTATAGTAGAAGCTAATTAGAAAATATATTGAAAGGAGGAGATAATATGGGGAATATAGTAGGTTTTTTTAATAAACATTGGAAAATTTTTATACCAATTATTGTAGTAATAATTATAGTTATAATATTATCTTCTGCTGTTATGTATATTACTTTAGACGATGGAACATATAAAGAAGGGGATATGGGAAATGTACCATATGCAGCTTCTACATATATAAAGACTATAAAATTTACAGAAGATGGAATAAAATTTATTTATACTCATACAGATGAAGCAACAGGAGAGTTACTTTCTGAAACAAAAACATCTTCAGAAATGGCTCAAATTGTTTGGGATGAAATGTATAAAAGTGGAACTACAGTTGGAAATTATTTAGATTCTGTGGAAGAATTGGAAGAATTAATGAATGCAGAAGTTATAACTCAATATCCAAAACTTGATAAAAATGTGGAATTAAATGGAACAATAGAATTTGAGAGACGTAAGACAGATGGAACAACAGTCAAACTTCAGTTTATAAATTTAGAAAATTTTAATAAATATATAGAAAATAAAGATATTAGTATAGTTAATTATTATACAATGGATGAAAATGAGAATATTTTAATAGGTGTTGTAGATCAAACAACAGAAACATTAACCTCTGATGATAGTGATATGGTTTTAAGTGATTATGCAGATTCATTGTCTGATTCTGATATGAGTAGTACAGGAAACTATTCTAAGACTGAATATAATGTTTATTCTAAATCAATTAATTATAAGAGTATAGTAAGTAAGTATACAATGCCATTTCAGTATCTTTGGTCATTTATTGTTACAGGGGATGATAAAGGAGTAGGTTTAGACCTTGCTAAATTAGTAGAAAATAGTGAAATAGTAATTTCAATATTTGATAATATTACTGAAAATGAAGATGTAAGTACATATACATATAAAAAGGAAAGAAAAGCGAATGTATCAGCTACAGCAACATCAGAAACTAATTATGGAAAATATACTAAAACTGGTAAATGGGAAAAAGAAAATGCTATTATATGGAAAGAAAATGATACATATACAATAAAACATACAGTTACATATAAAAATAATAAACCAATAGTTGATATAACTAAAGCTGATGTTTGGATTGTTGATTATAGTAAGGAATATGACTACAATCCTTTATCACAGACTTCTCAAGAAATTAATAGTAGTGACTTGGATGATACAGAATATGTTGATGATGGAGATAACCCCAAAACATCAACTAATGGAGATGGAAAAGATTTACCGTATTATGATAAATTTAAAGACAAATTAGAAGGACTGATAAAGGCATTAGAAAAGGAAATAGAAAAAAATGTTAAGTTAAAAGTAGTAAATGGTGTTACAGATAAACTAACAATGTCTACATCTATAACATCATGTGAGGCAAGTTATTATAAACATCAAGTTGAAAAAAAGGAAAAAGATGTTTCAACAGAATATTCACAAAAATATGTTGCAAAAACACCAAAAAATAATCCAAAGGAAGAGAAAAAAACAGAGGAAGAGATAAAAAAAGGAATAGGCCAAGATAATTTTGTAACAATATTATGTGATGCTAAACATGCGAATGCAAGAGATAAAATAACAAATGAAATAACAGATTGGCTTTTTGAAATGTTAGAAGAAAATCCTGATACAGTTAATATGGTGGATTTAACAAGTTATTTGTTGTATAAAGTTACAGGCGATGATGAAAGATTTAATGATTCTTATGATTTTTCTGAATATGAGAAAAATGAGTTTAATTCTGTTAGTTCTGGAATTTATAATGGAACTATACAGGAAAAGGTTTGGTTTGCTTTAAAAGATTTAGGATGTAGTGATGTTGTAATAGCAGGAGCTATGGGAAATATAGATTATGAATCGGCTGGATTTTCAACAGTTGCAGTAGAAGGAAATGGACAAGGAATAGGGCTTTGTCAATGGTCATTTGGAAGGAAAACACAATTTTTAAATTATGCAAAGTCTAAAGGAGTTTCATGGCAAGATGAAGATACTCAAGTTGAGTTCTTAATAACAGAAATATCTGGTCAAGGAGCTGCTGTTGGTTATGCGACTCAAAGGACAAGTGGATATATAAAAAGTGAAGGAATAACATCTACAGCTACAGATTGGAAAAATTCTACAACAGTTGAAGATTCAACGTTACATTTTATGAGATTTTTTGAAAGTCCAGGTAATAAAACTTCTTTGGGTGAAAGGCAGAATAGAGCTAATAAATATTATCAAGAATTTCAAGGAAAAGAACCTACAGTAGATATAGATACTGAATTAACAGGCGATAATAAAGAAAAAATGCAGCAAATGTTAACAGAAGCTGTAAGAATTGCTAATGATGATAGATATAAATATAGCCAGGCTTTTAGAGAGTCAGAGTTTTATTATGATTGTTCAAGTTTTGTCTCAAGATTATATAGTCAATTTTTTGGTATTACACGTTTAGATAGTGGTGCAGCAGGAAGGGGAACGGATAATATAAAAGCTAATTGTAAGGCTAAATATAGCCAAATATCAATGAGTGCATTACAACCAGGGGATATTTTATGGAAAGATGGACATGTAGCATTGTATATTGGAAATGGTCAATTAGCAGAGGCTCTTAATGAAAATAAAGGAATAATGTTAACAACAAGAATAAATCAGTTTGCAGAGGCATATAGAGTTGTTAAATAACTAATTTTATTTTGAAACAATATTTAGAAAGGATATTAGTTATATACTAATATAATGTGTAAGAATGGATAAAAAATATGAAAAGATATTTATTGCAATTATTATAACAATAATTATAATAATATTATTAATAATATTATTGTTAAAATTAAACATATTATCTAA
>ENA-OPSV01002270-OPSV01002270.1-human-gut-metagenome-genome-assembly--contig:-NODE-2270-length-11576-cov-1.683882_pt1 | contig 11576 bp, 5 predicted proteins | sample MGYA00241460_ERZ501912 | MGnify/ENA primary metagenome ERZ501912 (study PRJEB25962, sample SAMEA2042402) | human gut metagenome | biome: human gut; feature: human-associated habitat; material: faeces...
GGAGAGTGGAGGCAGGGTTGCTGCAAACTTCTCTATGTAGCAGTTCGGAAGAACTTTCAGTGAATCGGGGTTGATAATATCTTTCATTGCTTCCAATGCATCACAGTTTTTGGCCTCGCGGATAGCAGCCAGTTCGTCGCGCGGGTTTTCTACTTTCCACAGACGGTCGTACAGACGTACTTCCGCTTGCATACAGTGGTTGCAGCTTACCCAGTGAAGTGTTCCTTTCACCTTACGGTTGGCATCCGGCATACCGCTACGGGTATTTGCATCGTATTCACAATAAACTTCGGTGATGATACCGTTCTCGTCTTTTTTACATCCTGTACATTTTACGATATAGGCATTTTTGAGACGCACTTCCTGTCCCGGTGTCATACGGAAATATTTCTTGGGAGCATCTTCCATAAAGTCTTCACGTTCCATCCACAGTTCACGGCTAAATTCGATCAGGTGACTTCCTGCTTCCGGATCTTCCGGATTGTTGATTGCTTCCAGTTCTTCAACCTGTCCTTCCGGATAGTTGGTGATAATCAGTTTCACCGGATTGATAACGGCGGACACACGGATAGCACGGCTGTTCAGGTCGTCTCTTACAGAACTTTCGAGCAAAGCGATGTCATTCAGCGCGTCGTAAGTGGTATATCCGATTTTATCAATAAATTTGTGGATAGATTCGGGAGAATAACCGCGACGGCGGAAACCGCAGATTGTCGGCATACGGGGATCATCCCAGCCGTTTACCAGGCCTTCTTTCACCAGTGTCAGCAAGTTACGCTTACTCATCAGTGTATAGCTAAGATTCAATTTATTGAATTCCGTTTGACGGGGACGATGGTCGTTCAGGTCTTTCCCTTCTTTCAACCAGTCGATAAAGAGATCGTAAAGCGGGCGGTGCACAACGAACTCGAGCGTACACAGGGAATGGGTAACTCCTTCGAAGAAGTCACTTTGTCCGTGGGCGAAGTCGTACATCGGATAGGCTTTCCATGTGGTGCCTGTGCGGTGGTGCGGGTGTTTTACCACACGATAGATGATCGGATCGCGGAAGTGCATATTGGGATTAGCCATGTCAATCTTTGCACGGAGCACCATAGCGCCTTCTTCGATCTCACCGCTATTCATCTTTTTGAAAAGTTCGAGGCTTTCTTCGATAGGACGATTCCGGTACGGACTTTCCACACCCGGTTGGGTAGGAGTTCCTTTTTGCTGTGCAATCTGTTCGGAAGTCTGCTCATCGATATATGCTTTTCCTTCTTGTATAAGGCGGATAGCGAAGTCCCATAATTGCTGGAAGTAGTCGGAAGCATAATACTCATTTCCCCATTGGTAACCTAACCATTGGATATCTTCCTTGATAGCTTCTACGTATTCCACATCTTCCTTGGTAGGGTTTGTGTCGTCGAAACGAAGGTTACATACACCTCCATGTGCTTCTGCAATGCCAAAATCAAGGCAAATAGCTTTGGCATGACCGATGTGAAGGTATCCGTTCGGCTCGGGCGGGAAGCGGGTCTGCACTTTTCCACCATTTTTACCTTCTTTCAAGTCTTTCTCTACTGCCTGTTCAATAAAGTTCAAGCTTTTCTTTTCACCTGCTTCTTCGTTTTTTATATCTGTCATAACGGTAAGTGTGTTAGCTCTATTTAAGAACTGCAAAAGTAACAATAAAAAGTGGAAATGAGAAAAACGGAGCCATAGAATTAAAAAAAATCCAGAATAATGGAGTAGGTTTTTTTATCCATTCCGTCTTTATTATAAAACGAACTCTAATTTATGCAGAAAAAAGACACTATACAAGATAAAGATAATGAACGTGATCCGTTGATTTCCTATTTCCGGACTTTGGAGAAAGAAGTACCCGAAGCGGATATAGAAAAACGCTGGAATGCTTTAATGCAAAATGTAAATCGCGAGCCTGTTTCCAAACGACACAGGTATTTGCGAATATATATGTTAGCGGCAGGGGGGCTTTATTTGCAGGTATCGCCTGGGGAACAAAAATATATATGGATCATCATTCACATTCCATAGATACTGCTATTGCATTATTGGAACAATGTACGACTGATACGGTGCAACAGGTGCTTCTTATCACTCATGCACAGCAACGGATAGAAGTGGATAAAGGCGCCCGTATCAGTTATTCGCAGGAAGGAGAGGCTTCGGTCAATGAGCAGCAGGTGGAAAGTAAACCGCAAAAGACGGAGTATAACCAATTGATTGTTCCTAAAGGGAAAACATCGCGGTTGGTACTGGCTGACGGGACTTCGCTGTATGTAAACGCTGGTACTAAGGTCGTATATCCTAGTGTGTTTGAGGGTAAATCCCGTGAAATCTATGTAGACGGCGAGATTTTCATTGATGTCAAGAAGGATACTGAAAAACCATTTATTGTGAAAACTTCCGGTTTTGATATCCGTGTGACGGGAACTGCTTTCAATGTCGATGCTTACAAAGCAATGCGTGAGGCAGAAGTGGTCTTGGTGCGTGGCTCTATCATAGTGAAAGATCATGCAAATAAGGAGACTGCCGTAAAACCGAACGAGTTGTTGAAATTATCCGAAGGGGTGGCTAATGTCAAACGTTCTGTTAATGCGGAAGAATATACGGCATGGACGAAAGGACACTTTCCTTTGGAAGGGCGTGATATGAGTACTATATTGCAACGACTTTCCCTCTATTATGGTTGTGAAATTACTTGTGATCCGTCTATCGAAAATTTCCCTTTACAAGGAACGATTGATTTAAGTGTGCCACTGGAAAAGGTTCTTGAAAGAATTTCAAAAATACACCCTATCGGTATCCGTGCAACTGCTAATGGATATTATTTGTTTATTAACCGAAATACTAATCTTTAAAAACACACGATGCCTATGAAAAAGAAAAAGTAACACTTCACTCAAATTCTGGTAGAAGATATAGTCAAAGACTGCTCTACCTTTAATCTTTTAATTTATTTTATTAATCCCTCGTGGTATTTTTCATTCAAATAAAAAAAGCCCGGATAACCTCACATTATCCGAGCCTGGATGAATGACATTTTATGCCATGAGCATCTAAACTATTATGCAAAAATATGGATTATTTTAGAAGAAAACAAATTTCGGCAATGTTATTGTTCTTTGCATTGCTTCTTCCGATTTCCATGGTTGCCATGGAACAAAACAATGGAGTATTTTCATTCAAATTACAGGATGTTACTGTGAAAGATATATTCAAGTATATCGAGAAAAACAGTGAATATATCTTTTTATATTCTACGGATAAAAACTTATTGAAAAAAATCAATGTGGATGTCAATAAGAAAGATATTACTCAAGTTTTGGATGAAATATTAAAGAACACAACACTAATCTATGATATAGACGGGAAGCAGATAATTATACGAGAGAAAAACGCTTCCGAAAAATCGCAGCAAAAGACAACGCAAAAGAAAAAAACAATTCGTGGAATCGTCTCCGATGATAGCACACAGGAACCTATTATCGGAGCTACTATAAGGGTGAACGGAAGTATGACAGGAACTACCTCGAATATAGAAGGTGACTTTGTTTTGGAATGTGCTGTGGGAGATACCTTGACTGTTTCCTTTGTTGGTTATCAGGATCGGTCGGTTTTGGTAAAGAGTGGTAATATTTATGCTATTGCTTTAAAAGAGTCTGCAGCAGAACTGGGAGAGGTAGTCGTTACTGCATTTGGTGTAGGGCAGAAGAAAGAATCGCTTGTGGGATCTATTCAGCAGATCAAGCCGCAGGAACTTAAAGTACCTTCTTCGAGTTTGAGTACTGCTTTTGCAGGACGTATGGCCGGTGTGATAGCGGTGCAACGCAGTGGTGAACCGGGAGCTGATGGCGCTAACTTTTGGATCCGTGGTAAATCGACCTTCAATGGTAACACTTCTGCTTTGATTATCATGGATGGGGTTGAAATTAGTTCAACGGAATTGAATGCGTTGGATCCTGAGGTTATTGAAAGTTTTTCTATTCTGAAAGATGCTACTGCTACGGCGTTGTATGGTACACGTGGTGCCAATGGAGTGATGATTGTTGCGACTAAAAACGGTAAGAATCTGGATAAGCCTATTATTAATTTTCGGTTGGAAGGAGCTATATCTACAATGACGCGTGTGCCCAATATGGTTGACGGTCCCACGTATATGAAAATGTTTAATGAAGCGGTATCGCGTCCGGGATGCGATGTAAGCCCTTATTCACAGGAAAAAATTGACGGTACTATTGCAGGATTGAATCCTTATATTTATCCTAATGTAGATTGGTTTGATGAAATATTTAATAAGAGTGCTTTTTCTGAACGTGCCAATTTTAATATACGTGGAGGTAGTTCGAAAATGGATTACTTTATGAGTGCCAGTTTCAAGCATAGTAACGGACATTTAAAGTCATTAAGCAAGGACTATTTTTCATATAATAATAATGTGCGTAATTATAATTACGACTTTATAAACAATTTGAATATTAGTGCGACCAGAACTACTAAAATATCTTTAGGGTTGAATCTTTCTGTTGCCGATAAGAAATCTCCTTTAATGGATGTGAATGATATTTTCCAACTTTCTATGGAAGCAAATCCGGTAGATTTTCCAGTACGTTTTCCTGCAAATATGTCAGACCGTGATTTTGTTTTATGGGGAGACAAACCTGGTGGCATTCATGGACAAGGATGGTATAGAAATCCGGTGGCGGAATACGTGACAGGATACAAAACAAATTTGCGTACTACTATTACTGCTAATTTCAAATTGGCACAAGAATTAGATATGATTACTAAGGGTTTGAAATTTACAGGATTATTTTCATTTAAAAATTATAGTAGTTCATCTACAGAACGTAGTGCTAGCTATAACCATTACTATATGTCTTCTTATGATCCTTCATCCATGGAATATAAAATAACCCGTATTGGTGACGAACAAAGTACCGCATTGACAAATGACGGTAGTCGGAACGGGGATAGGAAAATGTATTTTCAGGCTATCTTGGACTATAATCGTATTTTTAAAGAAGTACACGATTTGAATATTATGTTCCTTTATAATCAGGAACAATATGATATTAATGGTCCTACTACACTTTTTTCATCTTTGCCGCAACGGAAGCAAGGAGTAGCTGGACGTGTATCTTATTCTTATGATGGCCGTTATTATATTGAGGGAAATTTTGGTTATAACGGTTCGGAGAATTTCGCTAAAGGACATCGATTTGGCTTTTTCCCTTCAATAGCTGTTGGTTATAACATCTCAAATGAAAAATTCTGGCAGCCAATAAAACCGGTCATTTCAAATCTGAAAATCAGAGGTTCGTGGGGATTGGTTGGCAATGATGCTACGAATGCAGGGCGCTTTGCTTATATGGAAGATCTTGTATTGGGTGGTAGCGATTCCTATACGACGGGTATTAGGCAAGATACGTATTATTCCGGTCCGTCATGGAATAGATATTTTAACCCTGATTTAACTTGGGAAGTTGGTGAAAAAATTAATTTGGGGCTTGATTTACAGTTATTCAATGACTTTAATCTGACATTTGATATATTTAGAGAAAAGCGCCGTGATATTTTTATGACCCGTGAAAATTCCATTCCGGAAATTGTTGGTACAGGTGAAACTAAAATTACTTCCAACAATGGAGAAATGGAGAACAAAGGATTAGATTTAGCTATAGACTACAATAAACAAATCACGAAAGATTTTTTCCTTTCTTTCAAAAGTACATTGACTTTTGCTCGTAACAAGGTCTTGAAAATGGATGAGCCTCCGTATTTTGAATATCCGGGATTGTCCGACGTAGGGCATCCATTGGGTACTTACTGGGGATATGTAGCTGATGGACTTTTCCCCGACCAAGAAACTATTGACAATTCTCCGCGCCAAGATTTAGGTTATACACCACAGCCGGGTGATATTAAATATGTAAATCAGCCTAATGCAAAAGGAGAATATGATAATGTAATTAATAGTAATGATCGTGTGGCTATTGGTCATCCTTATGATCCGGAGCTTGTATATGGTTTCGGCCCTTCTATGAAGTGGAAAAACTGGGACTTTTCTTTCTTTTTCCAAGGAGTGGCTCGTACCTCTTTCATGATGTATGGTATGCATCCCTTTGGTACAACGAGTATTAAAAATATGTTACAATTTGTGGCTGATGATCATTGGAGTGTTGATAATCCTAATCCAAATGCAGCGTATCCACGCTTGACTAAAGATAGTAATGGTAATAACGATCAGTATTCTACTTATTGGTTAAGGAATGCAGCTTTCTTGAAATTAAAAAATGCGGAGATAGGTTATACTTATAAAGGTATGCGCTTTTATTTAAGTGGGGTCAACTTACTGACATTTTCTCCTTTCAAGCATTGGGATCCTGAAATGGGAGGTGGTAATGGTCTTTATTATCCTACCCAGAGAGTGTTCAATATTGGTTTTCAAATGACCATACAGTAATCAAACGATACAAAATTATAAAACTATGAAACTTAAATATTTGTTCTGTGGACTTTTTTTGCTAGGCTTGTCAGCTTGTAACTATTTGGATATTGTACCAGATGAAGTTGTGAAAGAAGAAGATTCTTACGAAACTCCGGATTTGGTACGGAATTACCTTTATTCATGTTATTCTTTTCTTCCTACCAACAGAGCGATTAGTAATAATGCTTATTGGATGATGTGTGGGGCGGAAACTTCTTTTTATCGTAAAGAAATGTTTTCTACTTTTAATGAAGGCACATACGGGCCTTCCAGTCTGCACATGACTTCTGATACATGGTCTCCTATCTGGGAAGGTATCCGGCAGTGCTATATGTTTCTGGATATCCTGGATAAGGCAAAAAATCTGGTTCCTACAGATAAGCAACATTATCGTGGCGAAGCTAATTTTTTGATAGCTTATTATCATTTTCTATCCTTGCGTTCTTACGGTCCTACATGTATTATTGATAAACTTTATGACCCAAAGTTGGATGTTGAAGAATTTCCTGAACGTAGTAGTTATGATGAGGTGGTAGAGTTCATAAATCGCAAGCTTGATGAAGCTTTTCCTGATTTGGCTACTACATATTCCGGAAAAGATTTTGGGCGAGCTACACAAGTAGCTGTCTATGCATTGAAATCCCGGCTTTATTTATATGCGGCTTCACCGTTATTTAATGGTAACAGTGAGATGTATGCCGATTTTAAAAGTAAGAAAGACGGACGCCATTTGATTGCACAGGAATACTCGGAAGACAAATGGAGAAAAAGTGCGGAAATCTCTTTGCAGGCTATTACAGAACTGGAAAAACTGAATTTCCGGCTTTATGATGATAATGATGCAGGTACTCCTGACGATAATCGTCCGGGATTATCTAATCCGGCACAACGTAGAATACGTTATTCTGTGATTGATTTTTCAAATCCAAGTCCGGAAGTCATTTGGGCTGATACCCGAAAAGAAGGATACTATGATATTCAGAATCGGTCTATTCCTCGCCAATATATTGACATTGTGTATGATGGTTCAGGCGGTATAGCGCCTACATTGCAAATGGTGGAATCGTTTTATACAAAGAATGGATTGCCAATGGATAAAGATAAGACGTATGATTATGACGGGAGGTTTAATATTGTTGAGCTACCGGTGAATTATGACGGAAACAATTACTCGAATGTTAGTAATGGTACTTCTATAAAAATGCATCTTGACAGAGAGCCGCGTTTTTATGCAAACATAGGTTTTCATCATGGTTTCTATGAAATCACGCAGTATGACGGCGAGATAACGAGTGATGATCCTGCCAAGCGGGTCATTGTGGAGGAATTACGTAATAATGACCGTCATGGTAAGCGAAATCAAGACCTTTATTATTCTGTTACCGGATATCATAACAAAAAACTGGTGCATCCTTCGTATGAAGATGGCGTGGTGCACTATCCGCTACCTCTTTTCCGTATGGCTGAAATGTATTTGAATTATGCAGAAGCCTTGGTGGAGATTGGAGAATTGGATAAAGCTAAAGATTATATCGATAAAGTGCGTGTACGTGCGGGCATTCCCAAAGTAGACGAGGCCTGGGATAATTTTTCTACTAACCCCGGTTACCAAGACACAAAAGAAGGATTGAGGGAGATTGTCAGACAGGAACGTTCTCTTGAATTTTATCTTGAAGGTCAGAAGTTCTTTGATATTCGTCGGTGGAAGATTGCAGAGAAATATTTGGGGATACCCGATTTAGGTTTGAATGTGGCTGCCAATGATGATGCAGGATTCTTCCAGGTAAGAGAGATTCCTTTGATCCGTAATTTCCATAAAGGACAGTACTTAATGCCTATTCCGATGAAGGAAACTAATAAAATGCCACAATTAGTGCAGAATCCATATTATAATTGATTCTTTCTCTCTTAACTTTTTTATTTAGTGGCCGGGTCGACCGCAGTTATTCTTTGGTCTTCCCGGCCCTACTTTTTATAATAAGTATTATGAAGACATTGTTATATACTATTTTTTTTAGTTTGTTTGGAATACATTTATTGGCACAATCCAACAAGGCTGTCTGTTTGGACGGTAAAGACAATAATCTGCGTATAGGTATGGATACCTTATGCCGCCATTGGACATTGGAAGCATGGATTAAACCTGATAATAATGAATGGAAGTCGCAGGAAGTGATTATTGGCGGTGGAGAATACAGTGAACTCAATTCGTTGGACTATCTGCCGTTGGTGATAGATCATGGACGATTGTGCAATGTAGCTACAGGATTGGTTGGGGAAGAAATTCCTAAAGGAAAGTGGACGCATGTAGCAGCAGTCTGTAATGGACGTTGTATCTTGTTATATATTAATGGCCGGGAAGTCGCTCGTAAAGATACTGCCACTGTCATTTTACCCGGAGCAATCGGAATCAATGAATCATCAGAGAGCGCTTTTGGTGGTTGCATTGATGAAGTGCGCATTTGGAAAACAGGATTGACGGAAAAGGAATTGAATGAATGGATGTATCGTCCGGTCACAGCACGGCACAGTCAGTTTGATTGTTTGAAAGGTTATTATAATTTTGATGATTTATCGGAGGATATCTCTATCAATAGAGCTGCGGAGGGACGGTTGTCATTTCATTTGCGTAACGGCCGTCTGGAGCAATATAAGTCTGCCCCTTTAGCTTATGCGGTTGAAAATGATAACCCTTTATTTCGTGCGGAATATGGAGAACAAGAATTGTTCAAGGTAGTGGCTTTGCCTGCCGAATGGGATGTTGACCGGGGAAAACGAGACTTTCAACTGTTAAAACTACGTATAGAGACTCAAGGTGAACAGTCGCCTAAAGCGGTAAAAGAACTGGTGCTTGATTTTGGAAATTGTACTTCGTTGAAAGATATCGAACGGATCCATATTTATAATACCGGGTCGAAACCTCGTTCGAATGTACGGATTGAATTGGTAAAAGGCGGATTGATCCCGAAATCCGGAAAGATGAAGATACGTCTTTCGGAAAACGAATCCACGCGGTTGAAACATGGTACCAACTATCTATTAGTTACGGTCGATGTCAATGCTGAGGCTGTATTGGGTAATTGCTTGGGAGTAAACGTTCAGTCTGTAAAAATAGGCCGTCGTTCTATTACTCCCATATTATCCGATGATTGTCTCCCGGTAATGATTACATCTGATAGCCGGAATAATAAGAAATATCTGAAAGTACTCCAATGGAATATCTGGCACGGAGGTAAACATTTGGGCAAAGATGGGCGCGAACGTATTATCGATCTGATTAAGCAGTCCGGTGCTGATGTTGTTACTATGCAAGAAGGATACGGTTCGCAAGAAATGATAGCAAAAGCTATCGGATTTAATTTACAGACTCCTTCTCCAGGGGATAATTTGTGTTTGTTTAGCCGTTATCCTATACAGAAAATTAAGACGAAGAATACTTTTTATTCAAATCCTGCTATAATCACGCTCCCTTCCGGGAAAAAGGTGTATCTGAATGCTTGCTGGTTGCGTTATGCCTACCGGCCGGAATATACTTGTTATTATGCTAATTATGGAATGGACACTCATAGGTGGGCTGCGGAGGATAGTATATTAGCTTTGGTCGATATGAAACGTCTGTTGGAGAATGACTTGATTCCTTATGTGGATTCTTCTATGCCGGTCATTATCGGTGGGGACTTTAATTCGTGCAGCCATTTGGATTGGACGCATAAGGCGGCTCCTATTCATTTCGGATATATAGCTGAGGAACTGCCCGTGTCACGTTATATGCTTGATAAAGGTTTTAGGGATACTTTCAGAGAGATAAACCCGGATGAATTGGAACGGGGCGAAGGAACGTATGCGGTCATTTACGGACAGTCGCAGACTTCTCGTATTGATTTTATTTATAGTAAAGGTAATGGAATAAAAACTGTTGCTTCGAAGATTGTACGTACAATGCCTGAGATAGATGACGTATGGCCTGGAGACCATGCTGCTGTATTAACAGTGTTCGAACTTGAATAGAAAGGAGGAAATTGTGAAAATATATAATATCATAAGATTAGCTGGATTCATTGGAGTTTGGTTGTTTCTGTTGCAATCTTGTAAAGATGAGGAACAATTAAATTCAAAATTTGAAATTGAGGGAACTGCTTTGCAACAGAGCTTGGACGGGAATGCTTCTACCGTTGTCGTTCAGGTAAAGACTACGCTTCCTATGTCGGATTGGCAGGTGGAAAGTGATGCGGACTGGCTTAAAGTTTATAAAGAGGCTGATCCGGAAAAAGGACAGGTTATAGTGATGAAGGCAGAGTCTAATAATACTCGTGATAATAGAACTGCTACGATATCCGTAACATCTGCTATTCATGATTATACGATTACGGTGTTACAGTTTTCTACCTTCGAGGTGCCTGAAGATATCCAGGTAAAGGTTATTGGAGGCAAAGATTCGGAACATCAAAATGGTCGTGGAATTGAATGTTCTTTTGACGGAAAGTTTACTCCTGAAGCTGATGGCTATCATTCTTTATTTGGAAAATCAGCAAATTTTCCAGTGTCGCTCGAATATTATTTTGAACCGGATACAGAGATTGATTATGTGATTTATCATACCCGTGCCGGCAATGGTAATTTTGGTCGGGTGGAAGTTTATACGGCCACTGATATCGGACATACTGATTGGGTGAAATATGGGGAATACGATTTTCGTGGACAAGATATGGCGTCACGGGTTTTGTTTGACGAGACAAAGCGTGTTAGCGGCATTAAATTTATGGTATATTCAGGATATAATAACTTTGTGAGTTGTGATGAAATGGAGTTTTTCCGATATAATAAAGAAAGCTCGGTGAATGACCAATTACTTAAAGTCTTCACAGATCTTTCATGTACTGCCTTGAACGAAGGTGTCACAGAAGATGTTATCAATGAATTGCCGGGATACTTTGCCCGTTTGGCTTTAGCTCTGTATAATGATACATACGATACACATGAGAAAGAGTTCCGAATCAGAAAGTATGCCCCGTACAGTGATGTTGTCGAATGGGCAGACAAATTGATGACTAAAAAATATGGCAATCTTGATAATCCTACCGGTATA
>ENA-OPSV01002280-OPSV01002280.1-human-gut-metagenome-genome-assembly--contig:-NODE-2280-length-11530-cov-2.545969_pt1 | contig 11530 bp, 9 predicted proteins | sample MGYA00241460_ERZ501912 | MGnify/ENA primary metagenome ERZ501912 (study PRJEB25962, sample SAMEA2042402) | human gut metagenome | biome: human gut; feature: human-associated habitat; material: faeces...
AATAATTTAATTAGACTTAATTATACTATTCCTTCAAGAGGATTAATTGGATTTAATACTAACTTTATGACTTTAACTAAGGGTTATGGTATACTTAATCATAGTTTTAAGGAATATCTTCCGGTAGAGGATATTAATTCTACTGAAAGAAAAGTTGGCGTACTTGTATCTACTGAAGCAGGTAAGGCTACTGCTTATGCACTTGGACAACTTGAAGATAGAGGAGTAATGTTTATTGAACCTGGTACTGAGGTATATGAAGGTATGATTGTGGGTGAATGTAATAGAGAAAATGATCTTGCTATTAATGTTGTTAAAGGTAAACAACTTACTAATACAAGAGCATCTGGTTCAGATCATACTGTTGTACTTAAAAGACCTAGACCATTAACATTAGAATATTGTCTAGATTATATTAATAGTGATGAGCTAGTAGAAATTACTCCTGAAAATATTAGACTTAGAAAATTTATTTTAAATACTGAATTAAGAAAGAAGTTTGATGCAAAGAAATAACTTCTTTTTTTCTATGAAAAAATACCTAGTTTGATAGGTATTTAGTTATTTTAAATTTTTCTTTTTGTATTCGTTATATAATTCTTGAAATCTTGTAAAGTGAATTATTTCTCTTTGTCTTAGGAATAGAAGTGGTCCTATGACATCTGGGTCATCTGTTAGGTCGATTAGGTTTTCATAAGTGGCTCTGGCTTTTTGTTCTGCGGCCATGTCTTCGGATAGGTCGGCAATTGGATCTCCTGTTGTGGCAAAGTAGGCTACGGTAAATGGTACGCCATTCGCATCTGTTGGATATAGGCCATAACCATGTTCAGCATAATGTGATTCAAGACCAGCTTCTTTTAATTCTTTTATAGTGGCTCCTTTTAATAACTGGTATATCATTGCGGATATCATTTCAACATGGGCTAGTTCTTCGGTTCCAATGTCGGTAAGTAGGGCTTTTCCTTTATCGTCAGGCATAGTATATCTTTGATTTAAATAACGGAAGGCTGCCGCTAGTTCGCCGTTGGCGCCTCCATACTGTGTTACGAGATATTTAGCCATTCTTATATCTTTCTTTTTGATGTTTACAGGATATTCAAGTGATTTTACATATTTCCACATTAGCTTTGCACCTCCCAAGGCCATGGTGAATTATTCCAAGTCCAATTATTTGTTTGAACAGGACTTGATGTAGTTAATGGTCCATATTTACTTTCGTATAATGTTACTAATTCTTTTTCTTTCTTTAGATAAGTATTGAATCTATTTAGTGCTTCTTTATTGTTAGGATATAAATCTAGGTAAAGATTCATTTCGATCATAGCAAATCTTTGTTCATCTATTTGTAGTAATAAATCTTCTTTCTCATTATTTGCTTTTAACTCTTGTGGTTTATAGTTTTTGTATTCATCATATAAGTTATTAAAAAGATTACCTCGTTTAAAACCAAGTTTTGTATCTAAAATATTATTATTAGTAGGCATTACTGCATTTGGATATAATGCTTGATAGTTCATATCATAGATCATACTATTTGGATCTGCTAAAAAATTCATATCATTATAATTATTATTTAGATAATTATAATAGTCGTTAAAATTATTCATTATTTTTCCCTCCTAAAATAGGTTATGATACTGATTAATTTGTGTATGGGAATATACCTAGGTTGACAAAAATTATTTATTTAAATATAATTTTGTATGAGAGAAGTGATATGATGTTTAATAGAAATAATGAGCCGATTATAATTAAAAATGATGAATTTAGGAAATGTATTTTATTTATTTCTTTTCCGATATATGATTATAAAGAAGAAGAGTTAAAAATACTTAAAGATGTTATTTTTGATAGAAGTGAAAAATATGATACTAAAAGAAAACTAGCAATAGCATGTATTAATAATTATTGTTTATCTTATCGTAGTAAGATATCTTTTATAGGCAATAATGCTTTTTTAGAATTTGCTTTAATTTATCCTTCTGTTGCTAGTTTAAAAAAAGATGTTCTTCAAGATAATCTCCTATTTGCTAGGGAAATGATTTTTAATCCTTACTTAGAAAATGGCGTTTTTTCTGAAAAACTAGTAAGAGAATCTATTGAGATGTATAAGGAAGGTGTTAAGAATAAACTTAAAAGATATGATGGCTATTGTCAATATAAGAATGATCTTTTAATTGATGAGAATGATCATCTTGTTTCAAAAGTATTTAAAGATTTATCTTTGTTAAGTAATGTTACTAGTGAGAGATTATATAATGTTTATAAGAAGATTATTAGCGGGCCACCACTTACTTTTCTAATAGGTAATGTTGATGAAAAGAAATCTAAAGAACTGATTAAAGAAATTATTCTTGATAACAAGATTAGTAATGTTAAATTTGAGACTGATTATAATGTATATGTTAAAAATATTTCAAATAGTGTTGAAGTGGTTAGAGAAAATAGTGAGTTTTCTACGAGTAGTGTATGTTGCAATTACAAAGTAAGAGATATGTGCTGCTATAGAGATAGGGTACTACTTACTATAGTTAAAAATTTACTTAGTTCTAATAATTCGGATGTTTTATTTAATTATTTGAGAAATGATAATGATTTGGTATATAGAACTAATGCTTATACTTATGGCTTTGGTACTCTTTCTTTGATTTCTTTTACTGGTAGTAAAAATATTGATATGATTTTTGAACTATATGAAAAGGCTATGAATTATATATCTGATATTAATTATATAGAGAGCAGGCTTCCTCTATTTACGGAAAAGGCTAGAATTGATAATGAACTTGATAAAGAGGAACTTAGTACTATATTATTTGATTATGTTGATAAATATCTTGGTTATACTAATGAAAAATATTATGATGTTATTAAGAGTATTAAACCTTTAGAAGTTAAAGATTTTATTGATAATAGACTTGTTATGGTTAGTAAATATATAGGAGTTGGTAAGGATTATGAATAAGGCTAAATTTATTACTTTGGATAATGGACTTACTATTCTTATTTATACGGATAATAGTAAGAGTACTAATCATGTGGAATTATATACTTTCTTTGGTGGTAATAATGGTGAATATGTTGATTATAATGGTAATACTAGGAGTATTAAACCTGGTACTGCTCATTTATTGGAACATTATATATGTGAAAATACAGTAGATGGAAATTTACTGGATAATTTAAGAAAATATAATATACTTAGTTGTAATGGTGGTACTAATAATGAGAATACTTCATATTTCTTTAATACTGTTACTAATTTTTATGAATGTTTAGAAACTTTTCTAAGGGGAATTTATAATATTTCTTTTACTAAGGAAAAACTTGATAAGACAAAAATGGCTGTTTATAGTGAGATTAGAGATGATAAAAATAATGAAAAAAATAAGATTATTGAAAAGAAAATAAATGGGTTGTTTACTATTAATAGAAAGACTTTGGGAAGTAGTGGTAGTGTTAAAAGTATTACTATTAAGGAAATTAAAGATGTTTATGATAATATTTATATTCCTTGCAATCAGTTTCTTGTTTTAGCGGGTAATTTTGATTATGATAAAACACTTAGTTTGGTTAAAAATATATATAAAGAGATTTCTTTTAAAAATGATAAAAGACTTTCTAAAGTTAGTGATGTTAAAAATGTTATAAAAAAGAGAACTATATATAAGAGTGATTATATTGATGAAGTTATTTTGACTTTTAAAATTGATGTTAGTAGTTTGTCTTGTTTTGATAAATATAAATTGGATTGGTATTTAAGTTTCTTTTTAGATATTAATTTTTCTAAATATTCAAAAATTAATGAATATATTAATAATTGTTCTGATTATACTGATGATATTTCTGCTTATTTATATTACTTTAATGGTTATTTTGTTATTGATGTAATCGCTTTTACTAAGAAGGTTAATGATTTTGAAAAACTTGTTTTATCTTCGATAAAAAATAGGGATAGTAGTGAAAGGGAAGTATTTGAACTTGTTAAGAAGGATGCTATTACTAGAATATCTGTTAGAAAGGATAGTATAAGTAGTTATGTTGCTCCTACTGAAGAGAATTATATTCGTTTTGGTTACTTAGATGATGATGATATTGATGTTATAGATAAGTTTAATTATGATGAATATGATAAAATTATTAGTAATATTGATTTTACTAATTATAGTGTTTTTTATAGAAAGAAAAAATAAGTTTATTGGTTTTGAGTGTGAACCTTTGTGTTTCACACTCTTTCTTTGAAGCCCAGTGATGTCTTCAAAGATAATCTAGAGCCTTATTATAAGTCTCTAGATTAAGTTTTTTTAATTCAATAACTTTGAGTTGTATTTTTTTTCTTGACAAAGAATTAATTGTGTAGTATGATTTAATTGTACTAGCACAAGTAGTACAATCATATATTGTTGTGAAAGGAGAAAATTATATGATAAAAATAGATAAACTATCTAAAAAATATGATAAAGATTATGTGTTAAAAGATCTTAGTTGTACTATTAAAGATAATTCTATTTATGGTCTAGTAGGTGCTAATGGTAGTGGTAAGTCTACACTTCTTAGAACTATTATGGGTATATATGATACTGATGGTGGTGATATTACTGTAGATGGTAGTAAGGTATATGATAATGATGTTATTAAACAGAAAATGGTTTTTGTTCAAGATGATTTATACTTTAATTCTAATTATACACTTATGGATACTGCTAGATACTATGAATCTATGTATAAGAATTTTGATATGAATTATCTTAAAGAACTTGCTAATATGCTTAATCTTAGTCTTAATAAGAAGATTAGTACTTTTTCTAAAGGTATGAAAAGACAGTGTGCTTTAATATGTGCTATTTCTACTAATGCTGATTATATGTTTTTTGATGAAACTTTTGATGGACTTGATCCGGTTATTAGAAATACTATGAAAAAGATTCTTATTAAGCAAATGAATAAAAAAAATACTACAATTGTTATGACTAGTCATAATCTTAGAGAACTTGAGGATATTTGCGATAATTTGGGTCTTTTATATCAAGGAGGTATTTTGTTTGAGAGTGATGTTGATACTATTAAAACTAATATGTTTAAGGTGCAATTATCATTTGAAAAGAACTTTGATAAAGATGACTTTGAAGACTTTAATATCTTGAGTTTTAAGAAACAGGGTAGTGTGGCTACAATAATTATTAAAGATACTGACGGTAAAAGTAAGAAAAAAATTGAAAAGATGAAACCTTTAATACTTGATTATCTTCCACTTACTTTGGAAGAGGTATTTATATATGAAATGGAGGCTTTAGGATATGAGTTTAACAAGTTTGTTTAATTTTAATTATTTAAAAGAAAATATTAAGAAATCTAAAGCTATTATTCTTTTATGTATGTTATTACTTCCTACAATTGGCGGTATTATACTACTAGTGAAATGTAGTCAGGGTAGTAATTTTATGCCTAGTATATATGAAGTTAGTGGTCCGGTGTTATTTGGTATGTATCTTGTTCCAGTGATACTTTCAATTACTTTGTTTAGTTTTATATATAAAAGGGGTTCTATTGATTTTACACTTTCAATGCCTATTAATAAGAAGCAAATATTTCTTACTAATACATTTGGTGGAATAATAATAATTCTTCTTATGCAAATTATTAATTTAATTATTACACTTGCTATTAGTTTGATATATAGTAATATGATTATTGATTATAAGATGTTATTTGATATATTTCTTATATATTCTATTTCTTATATCTTTGTATTTACTTCTTGTAATATAGCCGCTAGTGTTTCTTCAAATAAGATTACAACGATTGTTGTTACTCTACTTATATTATTTTTAGTTCCATTCGTTAGTACTTTTATTAAAACAGATGGATTTAATTATAATAATTATGGTACTGCTAGAATTGAATGCCTTAACAAAGAGTGTACACCAGTTATATATGAATGTGATAGTTTAAAGTGTAAAAATGATAAAAGAAATAATATTTATACCGGCTATGTAAATAGAGTAAGTGATAATAATTATACTATGCCTTATAAACTTATTGCAGGAGTATTTTTGGGAGAAGAATTTGATAGTGGTATAAATGTTTCTCTTCTTAAGATGGTATTTTTAAGTATTGTTTATATTGCTGTGGGACTTATTCTTTTCATAAAGAAAAAGTTTGAAATTGTTGGTACTTCTTTTAGAAGTGAGAGAGTTCATATTTTAGTTAGAACTTTAACTACTGTTCCTGTTGTTTGTATACTATACGTAATAATTAAAAATCTTGGATTGTCTAGTCATGATTTCTTTACAATTATACTTTTATTAGTACTTATATTTACTTATTTAATTATTTATGATTTGATTACTAGAAAGAGAGTTACTAATTTCTTTAAAATGGCTATATGTTTAGTTATTGTATCTAGTGCTGTGTGTATTGTTGGTGCTTTCTTTGATGATAAGGAAGAATTTGAAATTAAGGTAAATGATATTAAAGAAATCACCTTTGTGGATGATAATAATATTAATATTGCTTCTACTAAAAATAAAGATGTTATTAATTATGCTGTTTCATTAGTTTTAGATGATAATCCTAGGGGAAATGTATATAATATGTATCGTATTAAAACTAAAGTTAAAGGTGATACATATAAATTTACGATATATGTTACTGAAGATGATTATAATTATATTAATAATAATTTAGTAAATGATAAGGAATATTTAAAAACTTTAGAAGATTATAAAGATAGTAGAGTCTTTGGTATTGAATATGATAATGGTTATACTGGTGTAAAGGAAAACAAAGAATTAACTAATATAGTTATTAATGAATATAAAAATAATAAGGATGCATTAAAAAATGTTAATAATTATGATGGATTACTTAATATTACTTTATATATTTATGATAACTATGCTGTAAGAAATGTTGTTGTTAATGTTACTGATAATAAAGATTTAGTACTTAATATACTAAAATATTATAATACTAAAACTAAAGAATATTTAAATAAGATGAATGATAATGATATTTATTCTTATGATATAAATGGTAATTTTTATGGTGTTAGTGATGGCTACTATAGTGAACTTTATTCTGAAATTGGTAAGTTTATTGTTGATAATATTGATGAAAATATTGATATTAATAAGGATTATAAATATATTACTATAAATAATGATTATGATAAAAATATATTTGTTACTAATAGAGTAGAAGAACTTGATAAAATTATGGAAAAGTATGTTAATGACAATGATGATGACATTAGTGATGCTGAGACTGCTAGGGTGATGTAGATGAAACAGATTATGATTAATTTGGATTATCAAAGTAGAACTCCTATATACGAGCAAATAGTAAATGGTATTGAGAAGTATGTTGCTGTTGGAATACTTAAGGAGAAGGTTCAAATTCCTTCGATTAGAGAGATGGCTAGTAATTTAGGTATTAATCCTAATACTGTTAAGAAGAGTTATGACATATTAGAAAATAGGGGAGTTATTACTACGATTAGTACTAAAGGTACTTTTATATCAGAAAATACTAAGAAAACTACTAATGATAAGATAGATAGGGAAATTGAAAATATAAAGAAAAAAATATCTGAACTTACTAGGATGGGAATTAGTTTTGATGAAGTAATAGAAAGGATAAAGAAATGAAAATATTAGAAGTTGATAATTTGTGTAAGAATTATGGTAAAGGTAGTACTTTGGTTAAAGCTATTGATAATGTTTCTTTTACTGTTGATGAGGGAGACTTTGTGGCAATAGTTGGTTCTTCTGGTAGCGGTAAGTCAACACTTTTACATATATTAGGGGCTGTTGATAAACCTACTAGTGGAAAGGTTATTGTGGGTGGTACTGATGTGTTTAAACAAAAAGATGATGCACTAGCAGTATTTAGAAGAAGAAAAGTAGGACTTATTTATCAGTTTTATAATTTAATACCAATACTTAATGTTGAAGAGAATATGACTCTTCCTATATTACTTGATGGTAGAAAGGTTGATAAAGATTATTTAAAAGAACTTATAGATATTCTTGGTCTTGAAAGAAGAGTTAATCATTTACCTAATGAGCTTTCTGGAGGCCAACAACAAAGAGTTTCTATTGGTAGAGCAATAATAAATGAACCAGCATTGATGCTTGCAGATGAACCAACGGGAAACTTAGACTCTAAAGCAAGTGAAGAGATAATTTCATTATTAAAACTTTCAAATAAAAAATATAACCAAACAGTTATAGTAATAACACATGATGAAAAAATAGCACTTGAAGCAGATAGAATTATAACAATAGATGATGGAAAAATAGTTAAAGATGAAAGGACAGGAAAATAATGAAAGTTTTAAATGAATTAAGTATAAAAGATTTAAAGCTGAACAGAAAAAGGTCAATTGTAATAATTATAGGAATTATCTTGTCAACAGCTTTAATTTGTGGAGTTGCAGGCCTTGTATCAAGTTTTCAACAAACACTTGTAGAAACAGTCAAGAATAGCCATGGAAATTATCATGCAATTTTTTATGATGTTCCAAAAGAAGAATTAAAATATATAGAAAACAATAGAAGTGTAGAAAATTATTATTTGTCAGAAGATTTAGGTGTTAGCTATCTTCCTAAAATCGAATTAGCAACAAAAAAGGTAACAGAACCATATATAAATGTAGTCGCAATGGATAATAAGTTTTTAGATAATATGGCAATCAAAATTCATGAAGGAAGATTACCAGAAAATGATACAGAAATAGCAGTATCTGTAAGGATAAACGATAAGTATAAATTAAATTATAAAGTAGGAGATACAATTACTTTAAATTTAGGAGAAAGACAACTTTCAACTGGAGAAAAATTAACAAAAATTAATCCATATCTTACAGGAGAAGAGGATAATGGAGAAACATTAAAAGAAGAGTTAGTAAATACAACAGAAAGAACATATAAAATAGTAGGAATTATAGAAAGACCAACATATGCAATAGAATCATATGAATCACCATGGTTTACTGCTATTACAAAAATGGAAAAAGTGGAAAAAAAGGCTAATATCGCAGTTTTATATACAAACCCACAAAATTATACAAAAAACACTGAAGAAATAAACAAGATGGTTAAGGCAACAGAAGAAGAAAAACAAAATGAAAATAATACTTATAGTTTTGGAGGATTAAAAGACAAATATTCAAGTTATAAATATGAAATTTGTATAAATGAGGATTTACTAAGATTTGAAGGTGTAAATTTAAGTGAAAGTACATTAACAATGATTTTTGGTTTGGCAGGCTTTATAATGGCAATTGTTTTAGTATCAAGTGTTTTTGTAATCAGAAATGGATTTGCAATATCAATTACAGAAAGATTAAAACAATATGGAATGCTTTCAAGTATTGGAGCAACTAAAAAACAAATTAAGAAAAGTGTATATTTTGAAGGATTTATTTTAGGACTAATAGGAATACCTTTAGGAATATTTGCAGGAATATTTGCAATTTACGTGTTGGTAAATTTAGTTAATTTTATACTAAAAGACTATATATCAAATAGTACTTTATTAGTATTATATAGTATGTCTTGGACAGCAGTTGCAATAAGCATTCTAGTATCAACAGTAACAATATGGCTTTCATGCAAAAGTTCTGCAAGAAGGGCATCAAAAATAACACCAATTGAAGCTATAAGAAGTTCAAATGACATAAAATTAGAAGCTAAAAAAATAAAATGTCCAAAAATTATTACAAAGATATTCAAAACAGGTGGAGAAATTGCATATAAGAATCTAAAAAGAAGCAAGAAAAAATATAGAACAACAGTAGTATCAATAATAGTAAGTGTTGTAATATTTATTGCAATATCAAGTTTTATAGAATATGGATTCAAAATGTCAGGGGCTTATTATACAGAATTGAACTATAACTATACAATATATTCACGTTCAACTGTATCATTAAAAGATAAAGAAGAATTTGCAAAAGTAGAAGCACAAGAAAAACAAGTTTTTAATGATATATCAAAATTTGATACAATAGACGATTATTCAATTAATAAATCAGCAACATTTAAAATAAAAATTGATGATCAATATAAAGAAAAATTAACAGAGTATGGTAAAAAAATTAGAGAAACTACAGAAAGTTATGAAATAGATGAAGAAGGAAATAGAAAAGAACTGGATTTTGTTGCAATTATTTCATTAAGCCAAAATCAGTATGAAAAATATGTGAAGAAAATAGGTGGAACTTACGAAAACTATAAAGATGGAGCAATTTTGATAGACAACAGTATAAACTATGATAGTAATGGAAAAAAAGTACAAGGTAGTAAATATACATGGAAAAAAGGCGATATAATACATGGCCAAGTAGGAAATAAAGATTATGACGTCAAAATTGTTGCAAGAACAGAAGAAAGACCAATGGGAGTAGAAAGTTTATATAATACAAATGCTTATTTTATAGTAAGTGAAGAATTTATAAATGGATTAGAAGAACACAGTCTACCTGGAATGTATATTCAATCTAAAAAAGTAGATAAATTAGACGAACAAGTTGAAAACTATATGAAAGAAAATAATATAACAGAAAATACTTTTTGGATAAGCAATATAAATGAAGTTGTAAAAGAACAAAATGCAGTAATACTTGTAATATCAATATTCTTATATGGATTTATAACAGTTATTACATTAATAGGAATAACAAATATCTTTAATACAATAACAACAAATATGAATTTAAGAAAAAAAGAATTTGCAATGTTAAAATCAATAGGAATGACTAAAAAAGAATTCAATAGAATGATTAGGTTAGAAAGCATTTTCTATGGAGTTAAATCATTAGTAATTGGAATACCAATAGGAATATTACTATCATATGGAATATATAACATATTCAAAGACAATATGGAAATGGAATATGTCTTACCAATAAAAGCAATTGTTATGGCAATAGTATTTGTAGCAATAGTAATAGGAATTATAATGAAATACTCAATGAGCAAAATCAACAAACAAAATATAATAGAAACAATCAGAAATGATAATATCTAAGAAGGAAAAGTGGGGGAAAGAGGGACGTTCCTTCTTTTTCCCTTTTTAGAGGGAAAAAGGGACAGTCCTTATAATGACGTATGTAAAATATAGAAAATATAAACGAAAAAATAAAATTGACATCTATAAAGTTTTAATATATTATATAATTGTATATAGGCAACTATAGATAACTTAGTAAAGCTAATTAGCGGGAGGACAATTAAATGGAAAGAGTAAATGTAGTAATGTCGAAAAAACAGTGTCAAGAAAATTTCGATTTTGTGATATATAATTATTTATCATCACAAAAAGAGATAACAGAGGAAAAATTCAAAAAAGATATTAACGAGAAATGTGGTATGACACTTGATGATGAACAGGTAAAAACAATACTTACAACTCCTGTAAATGTATGTGCTGCCATAGGTATAGTAATGTTTTTCTTGCACATTAAATTGCCAGCAACTGTTGCTGACGGTTTAAACTACATAGGCGATATGAACACACCTCTTGCTAT
>ENA-OPSV01002284-OPSV01002284.1-human-gut-metagenome-genome-assembly--contig:-NODE-2284-length-11517-cov-3.801867_pt1 | contig 11517 bp, 9 predicted proteins | sample MGYA00241460_ERZ501912 | MGnify/ENA primary metagenome ERZ501912 (study PRJEB25962, sample SAMEA2042402) | human gut metagenome | biome: human gut; feature: human-associated habitat; material: faeces...
AAGGCGGGAAAGCCCTAAAACGGCTTCCCGCCCATTTCTAAGAACTGATAAGTCAGATTTGCTGAAAAATCCAAATCCACAGCGGGGACGGAAGTAGAGAACAATAAATAAGAATTTACAGGAGGAAAATCAATGGAAAATTTAATTAAATTTTTGGAAGAAAAGATAACTGATAAAATGCCGGTGGAAGGAATTGTTGATGTGTTTGAGCAGATGTGCAGCACACCTCTTGAAGAAGATATGGTTTTATTTGAAACCGGAACATTTACTGATTTTTCAAAAGAACCGTTTTTTCAAATTTCATTAGTACGACAGTTTTCAAATGATGATGAAGAGTTTTATCAAATCCATGTGGACATCTTGTATGAGCCAACCGCTGAAAATAAAATTTTCAGCGAAACAACATGGGACGAAGATTTAGACGAAAATATATTTGACTATATCAGAAAATCAGCGTCGTTTGCTTATGCAAGAAATCATGAATACATCGAGGTAAAAATATATATGGACGAAACTTAACTTCTCATTTATCAGGGAGATAGCAAAGCCCTAAAATGGCTTCCCCGCCCATTCCAATTTTGAGAGAAAAATCTGTTTGCTTTTTGTGAGTGTGTCCACAAGTTCGGGACATTTTGTCCCGAAGTCCGGCGTGGGACGAGGAACGGGGGCTTTCATATACGCCCTGTCTGCTGACGAAACCAGCCCTGCGCTTGCGGCTCCACGACACGCAATCACAGCCCTGTTTTCCTGCTGCTTCAAATGCCCTTGCCCGACCCGGCGGCAACCTCATTTTCGCAGCAACGCCGACAGAGCGTATAACACACTACACTTTGCAAGCAAAGTCGTGTGCCAAGGGGCAAGCCCCTTTGGAAACCCCGGACAACAAAACAGGCTGAATATCTCGCACTTTCCCGGTGCTTGATACTCAGCCTTTATTTGTTGTCAGCAGCCCCCGTTTCGTGGTCTGCCTTTTGTGTCCTTGTCCATAATGTTTCCGTATAGAAACCTACTTGCAGATAGTTTCTGCCAAATCGGGACATATCTTTGACGATCACTGTTCCCACTCTGCCGGCTTCAATCTCTGTCAGCAAAGAATTGAATGCCGGTCTGTTGAAGTTCGTTCCTGAATATCCATCATCACTGAAATGCTGAATATTACCAAAGCCATGTTGCACTGCATAATCTTCCAGATACTTCTTCTGGTTTGTTATGGAGTTGGATTCGCCCTGCATCTCATCATCACGGGACAGACGCTCGTAAAGTGCTGTTATTCTATTATCTTTAGCCATTTTCTCAGCTCCTTTCATAATGCTAAAAAATAAGAACACACAGAAAACACTTCATTTTTTAATGACCTATTTTCTCTGTATTCTTAAAATCTAACCCTTCCGATATATATTTTTTTAGATGAACCTTCGTCTTTGCATCGAAATAAACTTTTCTTTCCTTATCCCCTTTTCCATATACCACACATTCTCTGCCTTCCAGATCAATATCGTCAATATTCAGATTTACAAGTTCTCCGACACGAATTCCGGTAAAGTACAGCAAATCAATCATTGCTAAATCTCTTGTTTTCTGGCAATGATCCCGTAATTTTTCAATTCCTTCATCAGTGATCACATTTTTTACAACGGTTTTCGTTTTAATCTTATGAATCCGTCTCATGGGACTTTTCAAAATATAATCTTCTTCCTCCAACCAGGAAAAGAAGCTGGATAAATTTCTACGAATATTGTCAATTGTAACGTTCGTACATTTACTTTCTTTTTGATATTCCGATAAATAAGATCGAATTTCTTCCGTAGGAATTTTCCTTACACTGACTTCAATCTTTGACAGTAAATCTTCCGCCGTGCTCTTATAGTATTGAATTGTTCTTTCCGAACAGCCTTCATATTGCTGCATTAACGAATCAAACAATAGAATGCACGCTCTGCGAGCATTCTATTGTCATGAATAATAACTGCGCTTCGTCAAGAGCTCTTTGCACTGCAACTTTTTCATTTCGTCGCTTTCTACGAAACCATCATTTATTCAAAAAATGCTCCCTATTCGGATACTCCTGGCGATATGCCCGGAGGGCGGCTTCCTGCAGCAGCGAAAATTCTTTTTCCATGCACAGCAGGCGGGGCGCCTGAAAGGCAATTGCGCTGATCTGTTCGGCGATTTTTTTTGCAATTCCTTCTTCTGATAATTGTCCCATGCCAAATACCAGGGAGGTAAAGCCTCTGCCCCCTCGGCTGACCTGAATGAACTTCAGAAATACATTATACAATTCCTCCAGAAGGATCTGTTGATAACACTCCTCTGATTGCATCGCTTCTGCCAGGCATAATGCAGAAAGAATCCGAGCTCCCATCCTTCTTCTGTCACCCCCCAGGTCCAGAGTGCTTCCTTCCGCCAGGTATTTCAATTCCATCAGACATTTGACGAATTCATCCTTCTGTAGTCTGTATTTTCCGTATCGGGCTGTCCAGAGCCGGTTTCTGTATTCTTCCGCCCAAGCTTCTTCCTCTCCTGCATGCGCTTTTAAGATCTGCTGCCGTTTTGCCGGATCTGTCTCCCGGTAAAAATCATGGCTCCATGCTTTTTCCATCTGCTTCTTCCTCTTCTGCGTTTAAATATTCCTCTATATTGCTGCCGTCCACCTTCTTGTATTCCGAGAAATAGTACCGTCCATCTTTCAGACTTTCCTGGTCGAGGTCCTTTCCCTCAAACAGCGTCACTGCCATTTTTGCCATTTTCTTTGCCTGATCCACTCTGTCATTGTAAATGCTACCCTGCATTTCTCCGGCCTTTACGGCCTCCAGCGCGTCTTCCAGGCCATCGATCCCAAAGATCACCGGCCAGTCTTTGCGGATATAGCCTACTTTCCGGTAGGCTTCCACAGCCCCCAGTGCCATCTCATCGTTATTGGATAGGACCAGTTCGATCTCTGTTCCATATTGGCTGATCAGGCGGTTCATACGATTCTCCGCCTGCCCCCGGTTCCAGTCCGCAAACTGATAGCTTAATTTTTCCAGTGAAACATCGTTTTTCATCAGTGTTTTTACCGAATACTCTGTTCTGCTGATGGCATCCTGATGTCCTGCTTCCCCTTCCAGAAGTACATACTGGATCTTTCCATCCTCATTTTTGTCCACTTCCGGATGGCTGTTGATATATTCTGCTGCGATCTCTCCCTGCATAATCCCGGACTGTTCCGCATCACAGCCCACATAATACAGCTTATCCCACTGCATCAGATCTTCCTTTACCGGCTCCCTGTTAAAGAAGATCACCGGAATATTTTCGTTTCTTGCCATCCGGATGATCCGGTACGGTGCTGTCCGGTCTACAAGATTGACGCAGAGCACATCACAGCCCGCATCAATCATTTCCTCTACCTTTTCGTTCTGTTCCTGCTGATCGTCGTTTCCGCTTTTTATTGATACGATGATCCTCCGTTCTTCACTTTCCATGGTTTTCAGATACGCCTTCAATTCATCCGTCAGTGCGTTGATAAAGGGGTCATCCTGACTGTAGGTGATTACTCCCACACGCAGAGTTTTCTCTGTCTTGCCTGACTGATCGGAACACCCGGACAGCGCAAGGACCAAACTCCCTATTATAGCAGATAATACCATTGCCATTCTTCTTTTCTTTTTATTCATAGGAATATAAAAACCTTTCTAAATCATCGTCCATAGAAAAACTATCTTTCTGAAACACCTTATATTCTGTTGTATATCCCTGCATTTTGTAGAACTTATGCCCTATCCTTCTGACCATCTCTTCCACACTTCTATAACCGATTTCATATCCATCCGGAACAATAAGTCCCTGGATATTTCCCTGATCCAAAAGTGCGATCGTCCTCAGACTGTAGCCCACACCATAGAGCTCTGCGCCCCTGTATTTTCCATTTTCTGCCTGTTCTCCAAGCTCTTCCAGAACTCCGGCATCCAACACTACAAGGGTATCTGCCCTTTTTTCTGCCTTTATCCGTTCCACGATGTGCTGTCCTTTTCTCCGATAGATACACCAGCGGATCTCGCTGCCGCTGCCTTCCAGTGCCTCTTTCAATCCGCTGATCTCTGACTGTACCGCCTCAGACATCTTCCAGTCGGCAATAATTCCAATCTTTCGCTCTTTCGTTCTCAGCTGTTCTCCCAGACTTCTTCCGATCTCCCGATAATCCGGCTGGATCGCAGGACTGGCAGCTTCTCCCTCTTTTACCGCCAGGCTGTCTGCCATCAACAAATAGGGTTTATTTCCACACTCTTTTTTCAGCATATTTTCGGTCTCGCGTCCGGGTGCGGGATACAGGATAAAGCCATCGATATCATTGTCCTTCTGTTCTTTGATAAATTCTCTTTGCGCCTCCGGTCCGTCGATCTCATCGGTGTTACAGATAATCATGTGGACATTGTTCTCTGCTGCAAACTGTTTCATCCCCTTAATCAGGGCATCCCAACGCTTATCGCCGGACTCCGGAAGGATTACGGCAATCCTGGTCTCTGCAACGTTCTGATCAAAAATCTTCCATACAAAGAAGACCGCCAGCATCAGCAAAAAAAGCTCAATTATAAGAAATTTAACCCGATTCTTTTTCATCTGCCGATCTCCTCTGGATATATTTTTGTGATTCCAGTCTTTCTGCATTTTCCGGTGTATATGGAATTGCAGGAATACGGATCGTGACCCTTGTTCCTTCATCCGGTTCACTTTCTATAGACAGACCATATTTTTCTCCAAACATCAGCCGGATTCTGGAATGCACATTGATCACCCCAACGCCGGAGCCGTGCTTCGGAACTTTGCTGTTGTCCGTCAGGATTTTTTCCAGAACCTCTTCCGGCATACCCATACCGTTGTCTTCAATGGTGATCAGGATGTCCCCCTCTTTCTTTTCTCCACTGACGATAATCCTGCCGTCCTCATCCTCATCCATATTTCCAACACCATAATAAATGGCATTTTCCAGAATGGGCTGGATCACCAGCTTTACGATGCAGTAGTTTTCGATCTCTTTCTCGATCCGGAATTCTGTTTTAAATCGTTCTTTGTACCGTGCCAGCTGGATATTCATGTAGCTTCTGCTGTGCTGCAGCTCGTCTTTGATAGAGATAATGGTCTTTCCCCTGGACAGGCTGACACGAAGCAGTTTTGCCAGTTCAGAGATCATACGGACTGCTCCTTCATTTTCCTGGGCTTCCACCATCCAGGTGATGGATTCCAGTGTGTTATACAGAAAATGAGGATTGATCTGGCTTTGCAGGGCATCCAGTTCACTTTTTCTCCGTTCATTTTGCTGTCGGATGATCTCATCCATCAGTTCTTCGATCTGCTCATAAGACTTCTGTACCGAATGTCCCAGATGACGGATCTCAGAGGAGCCTCCAATATAAATATCCGGCTTTCCTCCTGCTTCATAGGTCTTAACAGAAGCGTCCAGCTCCCGGATCGGTTTGGATATCTTCCGGGATACCAGCTGGTTTCCCTCCAAAAGCATGACCAACAGGACTAAAATAGTGGCAAATACATAGTAACGGAAATTTTTAAAGTTTGACTCCTGCACGCTCTTGGGCACAACACCGATCATCTTCCAGCCGGTATAAGCTACGCTTCTGACGATCACGGTCTCGTTCTGACCATCGGCACGGATCTCGTAGGTTCCATCCTCATATTTTGTAACTTCCAGACTGTTTTCTTTAAATAATCCGCGGTTTAATTCCGTTCCCCGGGGATGATAGATCATCTCTCCGCCCTGGCTGCTCAGATAATAATAGATCCCATCGGAAGAATCGTTGATCTGTTTCATGACATCCCGGATCACAGAATATTTCATATCCAGTAAAAGAACGCCGGTTTCCGGTATTTCTCCTTTATTGACATCCACATAGCTGCTCAGAGAAACCACCCACTGGTACCGATAGGCTCCGTCTTCAAACAATTCCTGGATATGGGGTGTGGAAAAATGTACATTTTCAATTGCATTTTCTGCATTTTCATACCACTCCTGAGTCTGCACCTGCACATTTTTCTTTTCTAACGCCACCGGCTCAGATGCGATCAGTTTTCCTTCATGGTCATACAATGCCACACTCTGAACCTTATCGGAGTTGGTCTCATAAAGAAGACTGAATTGCTCCACAAATTCCCGGCTGGATATATCAAACTGCTGAACCACGTTATAGTTTGCTCCATTAAAGATCTGGCGAATATCCAGCAGATCTGCATTTAACCGGTCTACAGTTCCCTCCACGGTTGCTTCCGCGTTGTCCACTGCTGTTTTTTCCAATGCCAGCTTGAAGCGATGGTACAGCAACAGTCCCATGACAATGATCGTGACCAATGAGATTGCCATAAGGACAGACAAAATGATCGTCTGTATGTTAAATACGGTACTTTTTCTACTTTTCGTTTTCTTTTTTCCCGGAGGCTCTGTATTTGGATGGGGAAACGCCGAATTTCTTTTTAAACACATAACTGAAGTAATTTGCATCCTGATATCCTACTTTTTCTGCTATCTTATAGCTTTTTTCATCGGTGTTGAGTACCAGTTCTTCTGCTCTGTCCATTCGGTAATCCGTAAGATAAGTGACAAAGGGCTGCCCTGTTTCCTTCTTAAAAATAGAAGAAAAGTAGGAATTGGATACCCCAAGATCTGCACACACCTCATCCAGTGAAATGTCAGGCTCCATATATCTTTGCTTTACAATATTCTGCGCGTCAGTGATCATACGTCTGGAGGTACTGTTTCTGGTACTTTTCAGTTTTTCGCTGATGGCTGTAGACATATTGATGATCCAGTTTGTCATGGAGGTTTCGTCTAACTGGGTGACTCTTTCGTAAAGGTTTTGTACATTTCCGGAGATATCATTAAAATCCATAGAATTATTGGCACAAAACTTGAAAAATCCGCTGACAATCTCCATGGTAGCCAGATTATACTGACTGATGGTATCTGCATTCTTATGGAGTTTTTCTATCTCCTTGATCGCTTCTTTCCGGATCTCCTCCTGATCTCCCACGTGAATGGCACGGAACAGATCCTGCATTCTTGTTTCCTCCAGGGGAACCGTCTTTTTGGACTCTTTCGGAACTATCTCTGCAATATTGATCGCTCGTTTGGTTCCATATAAGACACGGTAGGACACTGCCTCTCTGGCTCCCTCGTAAGAGATGCTGATATCATGCAGACTATTGCATACGGTTCCGATTCCTGCAGTAACCGCCGCCCCCATAATTCTCCATGCCCAGCGACAGAATCGGTCACAGCTATCCGTCAATTGGGCCATCTCCTCTTCTGAATGAAGCTCCATGATCAAAATTGTGTTGCCCATATAGATAAATTCCTGACAATTACAGTTCTCTGTCAGCCGCTGTTTCACTTCTCGTTCCACGGACATGGATAACAATAAGGGATTCATGCCATCCGGTACATCATTTTCCGAAGTATGAAAGATAATGCAGCAAAACAAAGGTCCCTTCATATCCACCCGATAGTTCTGAAGAAATCGTTCATAGTCCTCTTCGCCAACTCTTCCCTCGATCAGGGAAATAAAGAAATTGGACTGTAGCTTTGGCAGCACTTCCTGAAAATAATCCTCCAGTTTTTTTACATTTAATTTTTCTTCTCGTTCCTTGTCCAGGGTATTTTTCAGCTTCACCAGACTGTCTGACAGCTCCGTGGCGCTGATTGGTTTCAGCATATATTCTTTGATTTCCAGATGAACCGCTTCTTTTGCATATTCAAATTCGTCAAAGCCTGTACAAAGCATAATGTAAATATTCGGATAGTCCTGGTTCAGCTTTCTGGCCAGCTCCAGCCCATCCATGTAAGGCATCTTAATATCCGTCAGCACCACGTCCGGCTGAAGCTTTTCCACCAGCTCCAGAGCCTTCACGCCATTGGTAGCACTGCCTACCACATCAAAACCCAGATCATTCCAGCGGATCTTCTGTTTCATGATATCGATGACCTCCACCTCATCATCGACAAGAATCACTTTATATTGTTCCATTCTTATCCTCCTGTTTTGCGGAGCATATTATTGTTCCTTTATTATAGCAGAAGATTGCTCTCTGCTGAATGAATAGTTACAAAAATTTTGTAATTATTCAGCTGGTACTATTTTGCAAGGTGTTTTTACTATAAAAGTCCCGGATGGAAACCATGAATGAGCCATGCTTGCATGAGCGAATTCTTGGGTATCGGACGGGCTAGACCGTATGAGTAAGTAGGGCGATAGCCCGGATTACGAATGCGGTCGGCAGCTGTGGGAGCGCTATAGGCGCGGAACAGCTGACTTTCATATATGGTGATGTTGCCAACAGGCGACATGTCCGTTTAGGAATTAAATAAATATTTATGTAAAGGAGTATCGTCATGCTGTTAACTGGCTGACAATGCTCCTTATTTTTATAAAAAGCAATCGGTAAGCTGGTATATTATTTGCAGTCCAAAAGAATACTATAGCGTGTCAGAATGGCTACCATGGCGGGTTCCGGGCTCTTAGCTGCCTGGAAGGACTGGAAAAAGCAGGTAGGATTTAGGTACCGACTGCGGATTTTCCCACCTGCTTTATTATACGTTCTTTCATATTTTCTGTGAATATAAATCTAATCCTGCAGATTTTCTTCACAGAATTTTTTATTCAACCACACAGTTTTTCAGTGTGTAAATATTTCCATCTGCTTTTGAAGTCTCCAACTTCACAGCCTGCGTCTGTGTCTCCGGATAATATCTGGTAGAGAAAGCCACTTCTCCGCCATTCACATAAATCTCCACAGCTGTAGTATCCGCAAGGATTCTGAGACTTTCAACTTCGCCGGACGGAATATGTGCTTTACGTACTTTTCGTCCTGCACCGGCTTTCTCGGAGAGAGTTAAGATCACATCTCCGCCCTGATACTCCAGGAAAAGATTTTCCCCAAGACTTACCTTGCCCTGGTCACCTTTTACCTGAATATCCAGATCAAATGGTCCGTTCACCGGAAGCTCCACGCTGGAACCGCTGATGGAAGTCCCATTCTCTCTCAGCCCGTTCAGTTCTTTCACCGGATACTGATAAAGCATTCCGTTTTTATACGTAACTTCCCTTGGAACAGTCAGGCAATGCTGCCAGCCTTCGCTCTCTGCTGTAGGATTCACATACTCCTCATCTGCATCCGGCATTCCCATCCAGCCGATCAGGATCCGCCTGCCCTTTCCATCCTGGAATGTCTGGGGTGCATAGAAATCAAAGCCGTGATCCCATTCCCGGAAAGCTTTTTCCTCCGGCTTTCCATCCTTCAGGATAAAGTATCCGGACTGATAGATGTTCTGGAAACGGAACTCTTCCCTTGTCAGTCCCTGTGGAGATACAGAAAGTACTTCCTGTCCCTCAAGGGTAAAATAATCCGGGCATTCCCACATGTATCCGAAAGCATTCTCTGTGGTCAGCTCATGGTCGAATTTCCAGTTTTTCAGGTCTTCGGATTTATAAAAAAGTACGGCACCCTGGTCGCTTTTCTGACGGCCGCCAAGGATCATGCGATACTCCTCTCCATCTTTCCAGACCTTCGGGTCACGGATGTGGCATGTGTAATTCTTCGGATAATCCTCCCAGGAAACGGCTACTTCTTTTGTTCCAAAATGAAGGCCGTCCGCACTCTCCACATGAAGAGTGCTGGACTGTCTTCCGTTATTGATATAATCATAATCTCCATCCATCTTGATGTTTCCTGTGTAGAAAAGATGAAGCTTATCTTTTTCCGCAATGGCGGAGCCTGAGTAAACACCATGACAGTCATAAATGCTGTCCGGCAGAAGCGGAACACCTTCATATCTCCAGCTGATCATATCTTCACTGGAGTAATGTCCCCAGAATTTCAGTCCACCGTTGGCCTCAAACGGAGAATACTGGAAAAACACATGATATCTTCCCTTGTACCAGCATAATCCGTTCGGGTCATTGAGCCATCCCACAGGCGGCATCAGATGATGGGTCAAACGGTTTGTCTGCATCGTCCTGGCAACTGCTGCCGTTTCCTCGATTTTTCGAACTTCCTCCGCAAGCACTTTTGTCAGAGAACTCATTTATTTTACCTCCAGTACTTCAGAACTGTTATTTACGGTTCCTTCTGCAAGCATTTTTACTTCTTCATAATCATCGGTATTGGTTACGATCAGCGGTGTGGTCACATCATAGCCGGCTGCCTTAATAGCATCCATATCAAAGGTGATCAGTGTCTGGCCTTTTTTGACCACGTCACCGTCCTTTACATGAGCGGTGTAGAATTTACCGCCAAGTTCAACGGTGTCAACGCCGATATGGATCAGCAGCTCCAGACCACTTTCTGTTGCAAGCCCGATGGCATGCTTTGTGTCAAAAATTGTAGAAACCGTAGCGTCACAGGGTGCTTTTACTTCACCTTTGGACGGAATCACTGCCATGCCCCTTCCAAGGACTTCAGATGCAAAGGTCGCATCTTTTACTTCTGAAAGCGGGATCGCGGTTCCCTCAAGCGGGCTGTAGAGAGTCTGCACACCGCTCTCAGCTGTTTTTTTCTCCGCAGATTTCATCTCAGCATTCTCTGCCGGAGCACCTGCCTTTTTCTCTGTTTCAATATTTTTCCCAGCTGTTTCCTGTACCTCGTCTTTATATCCTATCATCCATGTGAGTACGAAAGCCACTCCGAACGCGATGGCAAACATCAGGATATAAGCAACTGGGTTATTCAGGCACAGCAGGATTCCGAAGATACCGGTAACACCTGTTCCTGTAGCACCAAGACTGGTGATGGAGGCAAAAAGCGCTCCGCATGCACCGCCGAGGCAGCCCATGATAAACGGCTTTCCGAAGCGGATGTTTACACCGAAGATTGCCGGCTCTGTGATTCCCATGCATGCGCTTAAGGCAGAAGGAACAGCCATGGATTTGATCTTCTGATTTCTGGATTTCAGGCCTACAGCAAGAGCTGCACCACCCTGTGCAATGTTAGCTGCAGATGCAAGTGGCAGCCAGTAGGTAACGCCGAATTTGGCGATCTGTCCAAGGTCAATGATGGTGTACATGTGATGAACACCTGCAACAACTGTCGGTGCATAAAAAGCACCCATGATAAAGCTTCCGATTCCAAACGGCAGAGCGATCAGCCACTGGATTCCATCCAGAAGTCCGTTCTCAACAGCTACGAAGATCGGTCCGATAATGGAAAGAGTAAGATAACCAGTTACAAAAACACTGACAAGTGGTGTTACAAAAAGATCGAACATTGCAGGTACGAACTTATGAAGTCTTTTCTCGATCTGTGCCAGTACCCATACTGCAATGATAACCGGGATTACATGTCCCTGATATCCGACCATGTCAATGGAGTAAAGTCCAAACCATACTTTCTGTGTTGCCTGTACGCCTTCTGTTGCGACGGTCCAGGCATTCTGCAGATTCGGATGGATCATGATCATACCGATAACCGCGCCCAGGTAGGGGTTGGCGCCGAATACTTTCGCACCGCTGTAAGCGATGAGGATCGGCAGGAATG
>ENA-OPSV01002290-OPSV01002290.1-human-gut-metagenome-genome-assembly--contig:-NODE-2290-length-11494-cov-2.190314_pt1 | contig 11494 bp, 8 predicted proteins | sample MGYA00241460_ERZ501912 | MGnify/ENA primary metagenome ERZ501912 (study PRJEB25962, sample SAMEA2042402) | human gut metagenome | biome: human gut; feature: human-associated habitat; material: faeces...
GTGTTTGAGCCCTGGTCCGCCGGCGGCTACCGGGTAAAGCATCGGCAGTGTCGCCGCCTGGAATTTAGGCTGCTGGATATTTTTGAGCTTGGCCAGCTCGATATTGCTCAAAACAGGCGATTCGGCCGAGATCTGCCGGCAGCTGTCAGGCTGCGGGTCGATCAGGTTTTTCTCCGGACCGATGCCGCTGGTCGTATCAGTAAACACTTCCTCGCGAATAGCGTCTATAGGAGGATTGGTGACCTGGGCGAAAAGCTGCTTGAAATAGTTGTATAAAAGCTGCGGTTCTTCGGATAAAACGGCCAGTGGAGCGTCGTTGCCCATCGCTCCCAGCGGATCTATCCCCTTAGTAGCCATTGGTTTCAGAAACTTGGTCAGGTCTTCCAGCGTATAGCCAAAAGCCAGTTGCCGTCGCAGCAGGGTTTTGGGATCGGGCTTCGGCAGCTCGGTAGTGAGCTTGATCGCATTCAATTTAATAAGATTTTCGTCCAGCCATTTGCGATAGGGCTGTTCGGTAGCTATTTTATGTTTGATCTCGTCGTTGCCGATGATGCGGCCTGCTACAGTATCGATGACCAGCATCCTGCCCGGCCGCAGACGGTCTTTTTTGACAATGGTCGCCGGATCCAGATCGACGACGCCGACCTCGGAGGCCAGAACGATCGTATCATCCTGAGTAATGTAATAGCGGGAAGGCCGCAGGCCGTTGCGGTCCAGAGCGGCGCAGATAGTGCGTCCGTCGGTAAAGGCCATGGCGGCAGGTCCGTCCCAGGCTTCGATCAGAGAATTATGGTATTCAAAAAAAGCTTTCAGATCCGGATCGATATGAGGATTTTTGCCCCATGGTTCGGGAATCATCATCATTACAGCATGCGGCAGGCTGCGTCCCGACATGACAAGAAATTCCAGACAGTTATCGAACATTCCCGAATCAGAGCCGGTTTCGTCGATGATAGGCATGATATCTTTGATCTTGCTGCCCCAGAGGCTGTTGCCGCACATCGTTTGGCGGGCGCGCATCCAGTTGATGTTGCCGCGCAGGGTATTGATCTCGCCGTTATGCATCAGATAACGGTAAGGATGGGCGCGTTCCCAGCTGGGAAAGGTGTTGGTGCTGAAACGGGAATGGACTAAAGCCATTGCTGTTTCCATAGAACTGTCCTGCAGGTCAGAATAAAAAGAACCCAGCTGCTCCGTAGTCAGCATCCCTTTATAAACGATAGTCCGTGAAGACAGGCTGGCGATATAAAAATACCTGCCGCCGCGCAGCCTGCCATAGCGAATATGATTTTCGGCCTGACGGCGGATGCTGTACAGCTGCCGTTCAAAGGCATTATCGTCGATGCTCAGCCGATCGATGACCTGCGGGCTGGCCTTGATAAAGACCTGCGCCATGAACGGCTGGCTCTGGCGTGATTTTTCACCCAGTACCTCCGGGTTGACCGGTACGTTACGCCAGCCTAAAAGCTCCTGTCCGTTTGCAGTAACAAGCTTTTCAAAATGACGCTGGGTGTTTTCTCTCTCTACAACGTCAGGCGGCAGGAACATAAAGCCAACGGCATAATGGCCGGGCTGCGGCAGTTCGATATCGAGCTTGGCACATTCTTTGACCAGAAAGGTGTGCGGCAGCTGAAGAAGGATACCCGCGCCGTCGCCGGAATTCATATCGGCGCCTTGTCCGCCGCGGTGGTCCATATTGCGCAGCACCACTAAAGCCTGCCGAAGGATCTTATTGGATTTACGGCCTTTGATGTTGGCGACGACACCCAGACCGCAGGCGTCGTGCTCGAACCAGGGATCATAAAGCCCCTGCTTGGGCGGTAATGAAGTATACATGTGATTTTCCCCTCTCAAAGCAAATTATATCTATATACAAAACTGCAAGTTTAATTATAAAATACGCAAAAAAGAAATGCAAATTGTATACATTATATTTTAAAGTCTTTGACAAGCGGAATAAAATACTGTAAAAATTAAACAAAAACAGCTTGCAGCAAGTCAGCAACTGTAAAAAGACAGAATATTGAAATGTTTGTGAAAAATCAGTAAGAGCGGCTTTTGCACTATACAAAGTTTATTTAATAGTGTAATATTAAATACTGTAAGGCAATGAATATTGCAGATAGGGGAGATGAAGATGAGTAAGGCCGCAAAATTTGATGAATTTTTAAGTTCCAATAATATCAACTGTTTTTCAAAGGAAGAAATCGATAACGAAATGCACAGCATCGTTTATCGTGCCCATATGGAAGTCAGCAGTCAGAATCTGCCGACGATGATCGTGCTGGACGACAGCATCTATACGATGATCCAGGTGCGCGTTGCCGCTGGCGTTGTCAATGCCGGCAACCGCGAAGGCGTTTTGATGCATATCAACGAGCTTAATAAAAAATACAAGGTTTTTAAATACTATGAAGGCGACAACGGGGATATCTGCCTTGACAGCTGCATCACTACGACTGACGAAGGCTTTGAAGCGCCTGTTATCCACACAGTGATCGATGTTATTTTAAAACATCTGGTAGAAGAATACCCTGTCCTGATGCGTAAAGTCTGGGGCAATTAATTTATAATCATAAATAGCAATGAAGCTGTGAGGCCTTAGGTCCCGCAGCTTTTTTGTAAGGAGGAGCAAACACAGTGAACAAGTTCGGCTTGACTACTGAAGAAGCGAGCAAAGCATTATCCGAGCAGGGCAATAATGCCCTGACTCAGCCCCCGCGCGAAACCTTTTGGGATAAGCTGTGGGAGAATTTTAAAGACCCTATCATCCGGATCCTGATCCTGGCGCTGTTGGTCAACGTAGTTTTTGTTTATATGGGGCACGGCGACTGGATCGAAACGATGGGTATTTTTCTGGCCATCATTCTGGCGACTTTTGTTTCTACTTATTCTGAGTACAGCAATGAAAACGCTTTCCAGAAACTGCAGGAAGAAGCCAGCCGTATCCGATGCAAGGTTTGGCGTGACGGCGAGCCGGTTGAGCTGCATATCGATGATATCGTCGTCGGTGATGCGGTAATTCTGGAGGCCGGCGATAAAGTTCCGGTCGACGGTATCTTACTGGACGGCGATGTGAAGCTTGACCAGGCGGCCCTGAACGGCGAAAGCAAGGAAGCCCATAAGCTGATCGCTCCGCCCGATTTTACCTGGGGCGATGGTACTATCGATTTTCTGGACGAGCATAAGCTGTTCCGCGGCAGCGTCGTTGTCGAAGGTCAGGGCATCATGCAGGCCGTTAAGATCGGCGACAGCTCTATCTACGGTCAGCTGACCCAGGAGCTGAAGGATGATGAACGTGACAGCCCGCTGAAATTAAAACTTAAGGGACTGGCGCATCATATCAGCCAGTTTGGTTATGCCGGCGGTGTGCTGATCGCTTTGGCAGTCATGCTGCATAAAGCCTATCTGTATGGCGATTTTGGCGCTTATTTTGCTAATACGCCGCTTTTGCTGTCTGATCTGGTGCAGGCTGTTATCCTGGGTATCATCATTATCGTTATGGCGGTGCCGGAAGGGCTGCCGCTGATGATCGCGATCGTTTCGTCGCTGAATATGAAAAAAATGCTGCGCGATAACGTACTTGTGCGGAAGCTGGTCGGTATCGAAACTGCGGGCAGTCTGAATCTGCTTTTTACCGATAAGACAGGCACGATCACAAAGGGCAAGCTGGAAGTCGTACGGTTCATTACCGGCGACCGTCAGGAATACCCTGCGTTTGATGTACTGCCTGCAAAGCTGAAGGCCTTTACTTACCAAAACGTTGTGCTCAATACCTCGGCAGCCGTTTCTGACGGTGCTATGGTCGGCGGCAATATGACTGAGCGGGCGCTCAGCAACTATGTAGGCAGCTACCGTATGGAAGAAATGCTGCACCGTGATAAATTCATTCCTTTCAACAGCGCCAATAAATATTCTTGGGCGGCAGTTAGCGGTAACGGAGAGCGTTACTGCCTGGCTAAAGGCGCTCCGGAAAAGCTGATTTTGCAAACCAGCCACTACTGGGATGCGGAAGGCAACCGCCAGCCGCTGACCGAAGAAATGAAAAAAACACTGGATGACAGAATGCTGGAACTGGCAGCAGATGCGATCAGGATGCTGGCACTCTGCACCTATGAAAGCGATATCGAAGGCGATGAGCTGCCGGCAGACGGACTGACGCTGGTAGGTATTCTGGGTATTCGCGATGAAGTCCGTCCCGAAGCGATCGAAGCGATTGCTGAAGTTCAGGATGCAGGCGTACAGATCGTTATGATCACCGGTGACCGCCGCGAAACCGCGGTAGCGATCGCTAAAGACGCAGGCCTGCTGCAGCGTCCGAACGAGTTGGTCTGGACCTCGGCCGAGCTTGCGGAAATGAGCGACGAACAGGTGAAACTGGAGCTGCATAAGCTGCGCGTAGTAGCCCGCGCCCTGCCGATGGATAAATCACGGCTGGTGCGCCTGGCACAGGAGATGAACCTGGTAGTAGGTATGACAGGTGACGGCGTCAACGACTCGCCCGCACTCAAAAAAGCCGATGTAGGCTTTGCGATGGGCAGCGGTACCGAAGTTGCCAAAGAAGCCGGTGACATCGTAATTCTTGACGATAATTTCCTCAGTATCAAACAGGCGATCTTATACGGACGTACGATTTATAATTCTATCTGTAAATTCATCGTCTTCCAGCTGACGATTAACTTCTCAGCCGTAGCGATAAACTTCATAGCACCGTTTATTGGCATCGATAAACCGCTCACCATTACGCAGATCCTCTGGATCAACCTGGTCATGGATACTCTGGCGGCACTGGCCTTCGGCGGTGAGCCAGCGCTGGAAAAATACCTGCGTGAAAAGCCAAAAGACCGCAGCGCACCGATAGTCAGCAAAAAAATGCTGTCTACCATCACTATGGGCGGCGTGTATATGACCTTTATCGCGATCCTCTTTTATAAGAGCAGCTATGTCGATCATCTGTTCCGCAATGCGCCCGACCATATCTACACATATACGGGCTTCTTCTGCACATATATCTTTATGGCGGTAGCCAACGGTTTTAACGTGCGTGTTTCCGGTCTTAACCTGCTGGAGCACATCGACAAGAACAAAGGCTTCCTGAATGTAATGGCGCTGATCGTGGCGATCCAGGTGCTGCTGACCTATGTCGGCGGCCGTATCCTGCGTACGACACCGCTGAACCTGCACGAATGGAGCGTAGTTGTTTTGTTCGGTCTGTCGATCATAGTTGTTGACCTGCTGCGCAAAAGCGTTTGCCAAATGCTGGAGAAAAAATAAAAGCCAACCCCTAAACAGAGATTATAAAAAATAGGAGTGATGACTGTATGGATCCTCTCGGGTCTATCAAAGAAGTATTTATTGTTATTGTTTTGATTTTAATGAACGGCCTGCTGGCCATGCTGGAAATGGCGCTGGTCTCGGCGCGTAAAAGCCGGCTGGAGCAGCTGGCTGATGAGGGAAGCAGCAAAGCTGCGTATATTTTAAAGCTTGCTCAGGAACCGACTGAGTTTTTATCAACGGTGCAGATCGGTATCACACTGGTCGGCATCGGCACCGGCGTATACAGCGGCGCCATGCTGGCAGCGCCTTTGGAAGGACTGCTGCGTGAGATCAGCGTACTGCGTCCTTATGCCGGCGTAGTGTCGTATACCTTCGTCGTGGCGCTGGTGACCTATCTCAGTTTGATCTTAGGCGAGCTGATACCAAAAAAAATGGCGCTCAACAACCCGGAAAAGGTTGCCATGAGCTTTGCCGGTTTTATCAAGGTCATTATTACCGCGTTTAAACCGCTGACTGTCTTTTTAAGCGTTTCGACCAGGTTTTTACTGAAGGCGCTGGGGCTTAAGCCCAGTGACGAACCTCCGGTCACGGAAGAAGAAGTGCGCGTACTGCTGGAGCAGGGCCGGCTGCATGGAGTATTTAACGTCGGCGAGCAGAAAATGATCGAAAACGTTTTTGAACTGGATGACCTGCGCGTAAGCGAGATCATGACGCCGCGGACCAAGATCACCTGGCTTGACGTCAACGATCCGCTTTATAAGCACTTGGAGGTCATTGCGGAAAAACAGTATTCCTGCTATGTTGTGGCCGAAGAAGATTTGGAACACGTCCTGGGCGTTGTCTATACGAAACGGTTTTTAGCCGATGTCCTGGGCGCTACCGGCGCTTCGATGCGCAGCTCGGTGCAGCAGCCGCTGTATGTGCCTGAAGGTATGTATACCCAAAAGCTGCTGGATATGTTCAAGGACACGCGGATCAAGGTGGCGCTGGTCATGGATGAATTCGGCGGGCTGGCAGGTATGGTGACCCTGCGTGATATTATTGAGCATCTGGTCGGCGATCTGCCTTCCTATGATGAAGAATTCAAACAGGAGATCGTCGAACGTGAAGACGGCAGCTGGCTGGTAGACGGCTTACTGCCGATCAGTGAATTTAAAGACTTCCTTGATCTGGATGAGCTGCCGCTGGAAGAAAAAACGGGTTTCAATACTGTGGCCGGTTTCGTCGGGCCCGGCGTCACATACAAACGCTGCTTCTCATAATCCCCATACTGCTCCACCTCGCGGGGAAGTGCCGGGCGGGGGCCCACAATACTCATGTCTCCCTTGAGGATATTCCAGAGCTGGGGCAGCTCATCGATGCTGGTCTTGCGGATAAATTTACCCACGCGGGTAATTCGCGGGTCGTCCTTGATTTTGAACACCGGGCCGTCCATTTCATTCTGGCCCAGAAGGTCGTCCAGTTTTGCTTCCGCATTCGGACACATGGAGCGGAACTTATAGAACTTGAAGGGTTTGCCATCTCGTCCAATGCGTTCCTGCGAAAAAACAGGCCCGGCAGAAGGGTCATCTACCACGATAGCAATAGCTGTTGCCAGCATCACCGGCGACAGCACCACAAGCGCCAGTGCCGATAAGACCACATCCTGCGTCCGGCGTCCAACCCAATATAACCGATGTTCCCGCAGGTTCTGCTTTCGGTCGATGACGACCGGCTTTTCAATTCCAATTACTTCTGTACTCATTTTTACCTCTTCACACTCTGTATTTTCTCGCACGATCCCCGCTGCGCGCATTCTTACCCAGCCTTTGCTACGGGTTCCTTTTCCATTACCGCCCCATCAAACAATTCTTCCAGTAATTGTTTCTGGTCCGCACTTAATTTGGGAGAGTTATCTCGCAGCAGCCGTTTTTGGTCATATACCCACCGGCTCAACCAGATGCCATCCGCAGTTTTGTACTTGGCCGGGATTTTCAGATTTCCATGAGCCTTCTTATATTTCTGCGCCAGTTTATACCGGTGCTGCCACGGGTCAGGCTTGTCCCACTGCATCCCAATAGCATTCAGCCGTGCGATGCGTTCCGGTGTCAGCACACCACACCCTTTATCGGGGTTCAGCCGCGTGTATCGCTGCCGCTTGACCCAATTTCCGAGGTTATATCCGCTCGGCGACACATATTCTGCCGGGACGTTCAGGTCGCCGTGGGCATCAAAGTAGCGCTTTGCTTCCTGATACCCTTCGTTCCACTGACGGTCATTGCGGTTGCCCCAGTACATCCCTATTCTGTTGAGTCGTTCGACCTGCTCGTCCGTCAGCTTTCCTTTCGGGTACGCCCATTGCTGACTTGTGACCCATTGCCCCAGCCGTTCACCAGCCGCTGTCACATAGGAACGTGGGATATTCAGGTTGCCGTTTTCCTCATAGTAGGCCGCAGCCAGCGCATAAGCTTTTTCCCACTTGGCATCAAAAACACTCCACACCATGCCGATTTCATCAAGCTGCGCAATGCGTTCTTCCTTCAAATTGCCATTCAGCTTCTGCTGCCGTGTTTTGATGAGCCATTTGCCCAGAGGGTAGCCGTCCGGGTCCACATACTTTCCAGCTACCATCAGATTCCCATAGGCATCATGATATTTTTTCGCCTTCTCAAAGCCACGCTGCCACGCGCTCTCTTTCTGATTTCCCCAGGCCATACCAATGCTGTCCAGCCGCGCGATCTGCTGTTCCGTCAGATTTCCGGAGACTCTCCCTTCGCGCACCCCGCGCTGTGTGACGAGCCACACCCCAAGGCTCAGGCCAGCAGGTGTCTTATACTGCTTCGGCACTTTTAAGTCGCCGTGTTCCGCATAGTAGATGCTTGCCTCAGAAAAGTAGTGCTCCCAACTGGAAGAAAGGCTTTCCTGCAGCCGTTCAAACAGTATCCGGCAGTCATGCACCTGCTCGATGACCTCAAACCGCTCGGTGACGATCTTGTCACCCTCGCCGTTGGCATACAGACGGTGGACGGCCTCCTGCATCTCGCTTTGCAGACCGGAAATACTGGTCAAGCCTTCGAAATTGTTGACCACATCTAGAATAAGTGGTGTCGTATTATCACCAGCGGTCAGGGCGCGTCCGATCTGCTGCTTGTAGATAATGGGCGAAATCGTGGGCCTGAACAGGATGACCCCGGAAATCCCCTCCACATGAACGCCCTCGTTGAGCATGTCGATGCAGAACAGCAGCTTCAGCCGGTTGCTGGTGTCCGTTTTGAAGTCCACAAAGGCCTTATCGGTGTTCGGGTCATCGGAATAGGCTTCGTATACCACCACATCCGGGTTCACTCCCGCGAACCACTCCGGCACATGGGACACCATCTCGTCCATATGCTCCTTGTTGGCGCAGAACACGATGTATTTTCCAGATTTGTTTGTAATATGATGGGCAAAGACCCTGTCCAAGCCGTCTGCCTGCTCCAGTGCGCGGCGCAACGCATCCAGATATTTCTGATTCACATCCTGAATGCCCGGTGTCCGCAGGTTGTCCACTCGTGCCTGATACTTTGCAAGCGCTTTCTGGTACTGATAAACGGTCGTCACGTATTTTGGCGCAGGCAAAATGCCCCTGACAACTGCTTCGCCAAGGGTCATGTCGCTTGCAACACGGTTGTCAAAAAGCTCTTCGGCCATGTCGCGGTTATTATCCAAATATCGGATGTTTGTCGCCGTCAGCCCAAGAAGTTTTGCGTCCGAGCATAACTTTAATAGAGCCACCGTGCTTTCGCCCCAACATTCCGCACCGGCACGGTGGAATTCATCGAGTATAATATAGGCGGGCTTCTGCGCTGCTATTTCGCCCAGCTGCGCCTGCGTACAGCACATCAGTTTGGCGTAGGTGTAAAAGTGAACATTTTCCAACGGAAACTCCGGGTCGTTCCTTTTCAGGCTCTCCAGCTGGGTCTTGAAGATATATTCACTGGGAGAAAGCCAGATCACGACCTTCTCCGGGTTGTCCTCGATCAGCTTGAACGCAATAAAACTCTTTCCAGTGCCGGTGGGATGAACAATGGCAGCTTTGCCATACTGGTCCATCATCCGGACTGCCGCATGATATGCTTTTTCGTTGTGCTCAAACAGACGCAATGCCACTCTGCTCACCCCTTCCCGCGATAAAGGGGTATCCTCAACATGGAAAATGAAAGATCGTGGCTAAAATCGAGCGTTATTCCATAAGATTTAGCACTTTTCTGCCCTTTATAGACCCCTGATGGGAGAATATCCGGTTCATCTCCCGGCGCTTTCGGGTCAGGTTAGAATGCACATAGCGCTGTAAGGTAATGTTAGCGTTAGCGTGTCCTAGCAACTCGCTAAGGGTCTTTACATCGCACCCTGCCTGCAAACAGGTCGTTGCAAAAGTATGGCGCAGTGTGTGCGGACGCACTTGCCGGACAATCGCCTGTTTCAGATATACCTTGATGCTTTTCCGATAGCAGCGAGGTTCTGTGGGTTTGGACTCGTTGCCAGATAGAAACCATGTAGCATTGCTGGCGTTTCCGCGCAGCTTTTTCAGCATCAACAATATCTGCTTTGGAATAGGAATTTCCCGGCGGGAGGTGCGGGTTTTGGGCGTTTGGATGACCACCTTCGTGTGACCATCTCCGCAGGAAATTCGGCAGACCGTCCGGTTAATTTTCAGCGTTCCGAGTTTCAGGTCGAAATCGCCCCATTGTAAGCCGCAGATCTCGCCAATACGCAGACCCAATTCCAGCCCTAATAATAAGCCGATTTTGCGGGGCGTGGGGTTCTCCTGTACATAATGATAAAGCCGTTGCTGCTCCACCGGAGAGAGCGGCGCAGAAATTTTGTCGATGGCTTTTGGCAGCGCTACTTCCAGCTCCATCGGACGAATCAGGCGTAAATGTGCGGCGTACTTGCAGATACGTCGCAGCATCGAGAGGCATTCCCGGGCAGAGGAGTTCCCCAGTGGCGTGTGTGCGGCATCCGTAGGCACGATGATCTGCTGCATGGCCTGTTCCAGAAAGCTTTCCTCAAGGGAGGCGACCGGCGCTTTGCTCAAAACAGGAAGAAGATACTTGTGCAGTGTGTACGAATAATGCGCATAGGTGGATTCTTTTATGCTGTTCCGCAGGGAATGCAGCCACACCTCGGCCAGTGCTTCAAAGGTCAGGTCGGTTCTTTTCAGCTTGTAGAAACCAGCCTCTGCTTTCTTCTGGATCAGCACGCGTTTGACCTCTGCATAGACCGTTCCGTAGACGTAGCCCCACTGGATTTTGCCTTCCGATGTACGCGCTTTGATATAGCGGCCTTCCCACCGGCCATCCTTGCGTTTGCGTATATTTTCTCCCCGTCGTGCCATTTTTGTTTCCTCCTGCGTCTTGGACACCCATCTGACCACTTATTTTGTTCACATGCGTTTTCATCTGGATTTTTCATGCGAAACTGGGCATTGTGCAAAAAACTTCCACTTTTACGAAGCTTTTTCGAAGGCCATGTGGGATACATTTATATAATTTTCTATTGAATCCCAGATATAACCATGATAAAATAATAAGAGAATTCAAACAACGATGTCGAAAGATCGGTATCCTCCATTTTCCATATGGAGGATACTTTTTTTGTTTTTCGAGCATCATTTTCTTAACGCAAAAAGACCCCTGCCGATCACATTTCTGTGAAAGACAGAGGCCTTCTACTACTTATGATTTAATTCGGTCTGGGGAGATGGGACAACGATCTCATTCTACCGGGTCAGTGTCCCCTTTCAGATTTTTAACCACCCCCGGGGTGCCTGATGCGGCATTTTCCTGCTCCATTCGAAGGCGTACTGCCTCCATGATGTATTCGGTCACACTTTTCCCTTCTTTTTGGGCTGCTACCTGAACCGCCTCTTTGTTGGGGAAGGCATCCATCCGAACGTCAAGAACAATTATTCCAGCAAAAAACGGGTCGCAGCCTTATAATTGCGCAGGGAGCCTTTAGCCAGATGGCGGCATTCACAGTCATAGATAAATTCATCGCGGAGATCTTTCAAGCACATAAAAAAACACCCTTTCCTTCATGGCGGACCACAAAAGAAAGGGTGAAAAATTGCTAGAAATAGTTGTCGTACCAAATCAAGCTTGTTCGTAGTTGAGCAAGGCAAACTCCGGCAGACAATTCAAGCACTTTTGAGCGTAGGAACGCAATTAGCAGTTCTCAGCGAAGTACTTAATGGTAC
>ENA-OPSV01002296-OPSV01002296.1-human-gut-metagenome-genome-assembly--contig:-NODE-2296-length-11451-cov-1.622236_pt1 | contig 11451 bp, 10 predicted proteins | sample MGYA00241460_ERZ501912 | MGnify/ENA primary metagenome ERZ501912 (study PRJEB25962, sample SAMEA2042402) | human gut metagenome | biome: human gut; feature: human-associated habitat; material: faeces...
AACGCAAGGTTTTTCGCCATACAAAAAAGCATAAGACATTGTTTTTACAACATCTTATGCTTTTAGATTCTTTTCTATACCGGTTTCTAAAGACGTAATCGCCTTATCTGTCTGCCAGTTCACTTGTAATATCTTCCCACGTAACTCCCCGTTCTACCATGAGTACCATCGCATGATAAAGGAAGTCCGAAATTTCATATTTAATTTCTTCGGGATTCGGGTTTTTTGCTGCAATAACGATTTCTGTAGCTTCTTCTCCTACCTTCTTTAAAATTTTATCAATTCCTTTTTCAAACAGATAATTTGTATAGGAACCCTCTTTTGGATTCTGCTTTCTGTCAACAATCGTATTATATACGGATTCAAATACTTGAAGAGGATTTTTTGCATCATAATCAGTGCCGACGATCGTTGTATAAAAGCAGGATCTGTTGCCTGTATGGCAGGCAGCGCCGACTTGATCGACTTTTGCAAGTAAAGTATCTTTATCACAATCGACAGATAATGACTTCACATATTGAAAATGTCCGGACGTCTCACCCTTTACCCACTGTGCATTCCTGCTTCGACTGTAATATGTCATACGACCTGTTTTTACTGTATGATCAAACGCCTCTTCATTCATATATGCCATCATCAGAACTTCGTTTGTCTTGTAATCCTGTACGATTACCGGGATCAGACCGTCAGAATTTAACTTAAACTCGGAAAAATCCATCATGCTTTCAAACGAAGTCATTTTAATTCCGGCTCGCATACACACTTCTTTAAAGTCGTTAAAATCCATATCGACACTGCTGATAAACATTCCGGATACGCCCTTTACACCGTTGCTTTTTAAAATCCGCAATATTTCGCTTTCATCCATTGTATCTGTTACAACAACGCACGGGATTTCCGTTACATTTACAACAGAATTCAGATCAAGACGGTGCATGAACACGATCTCAGAACTATATTGTTCTATTAAATGCTGTTGTTTAAAAAGCGTGTCAAAATCATTTAAAGATACTGCTATTTTTTCTTTTCCGAAACGTAAGGAAACTTCTTTAATTAAATCGATGGAAACTTTTTTTGAAAAATTCAACATCGCACGTTTTACACCCGCATAAAGAAGTTTTTTAACATCCTCTGCTCTTCGTATATTTCCTCCCGCAACCATCGGAATACTGATGATCCGGTTTATTTTTTTGATCAGATCGATGGATTCTTCATGATCTTCATCAGAATCTGAAAGATCAAATACAAGCAGTTCATCTGCTCCGTTTGCATTATATTGCTTAGCAAGCGCAATTACATCCTCTGTCAATACAGTGCGGTCGTCAAACCATCTTACCGCCTTACCTCCCGCAATAAAAATGCAGGGAGTCAGTCTTTTATAACTCATGATTATTCTCCTAATTTTTTATTTGTACGAAACGGCATTGAGTCAGCCGTTTGTTATAAAGCCCCTTTTGTAGACCATATTTCTGTCATTCTAGGCTCCGGAGACACTGCCATATCAAGCGCTTTTCCAAACGCTTTAAAAAGCGCTTCTGCCATATGATGGTTATTTCCTCCGTCTAAAATTTTCAAATGCAGATTCATCTGTGCACTATAAGAAACGGCATAGAAAAATTCTTTCACCATTTCTGTATCCATTGTCCCTAATTTGTCTGTTGTAAATCCGGCGTCAAACTTAAAATAAGGACGTCCCGAAAGATCTGCTGCACAAAGAGCAAGCACTTCATCCATCGGAAGAATAAAATAACCATATCTTTTAATTCCGGCCTTATCTCCGAGCGCTTTTTTAATTGCTGTTCCAAGGACAATTCCCACATCTTCTATTGTATGATGACTGTCCACTTCAAGATCTCCGTCTACTTTTACCTCAAGATCAAACAGTCCATGTCTGGCAAATCCGTCAAGCATGTGATCAAAAAAAGCAATCCCCGTATCTATTTTATTTTTCCCCTGACCGTCTAAATTAACAGACAAGGTGATATCTGTCTCTTTTGTTTTTCGCGTGCAAACCGCTATACGTTTGTTTTTTTCACTCATAATATTACTCTCCTCGTTCTGATTCAAAACGAACCTTTATCGAATTTGCATGAGCTGTCAAATGTTCAGCTTCGGCAAACCGTTCGATATCCGAATGAATTTTTTCAAGTGCTTCCCTTGAGTAGGAAATAATACTTGATTTTTTAATAAAATCATCTACAGAAAGAGGAGAGAAAAATTTTGCAGTTCCGTTTGTCGGAAGAACGTGATTCGGTCCCGCAAAATAATCGCCAAGCGGTTCGCTTGAATTTTCCCCGATAAATATAGCGCCTGCATTTCGGATCTTTGTCATCACTTCAAATGGGGATGCAGTCATGATTTCAAGGTGCTCTGATGCAATTTCATTTGCGGCGTCAATCGCCTCATCCATTGTATCCGCCACAAGAATATGTCCGTAATTATCGAGAGATTTTCTGATAATCTCTCCCCGTGATAATTGACTGATAAAAAGTTCTGTCTGCTCGGAAACTTTCTCTGCCAATTCCATACTTACTGTCACTAAAATCGCGCTTGCCATTTCATCATGTTCCGCCTGAGACAAAAGATCTGCGGCAACATAACGCGGGTTCGCCGTTTCATCTGCAAGCACGAGTATTTCACTCGGACCTGCGATAGAGTCAATACTAACATGACCATATACCGCCTTTTTTGCCAGTGCGACATAAATATTCCCCGGGCCGACGATCTTATCTACTTTCGATATGCTTTCCGTTCCGTAAGCAAGAGCGGCAATCGCCTGCGCGCCTCCGACTTTATAGATTTTATCCGCTCCGGCTTCTTTTGCCGCAACAAGTGTGGTGGGAGTTACTTTTCCGTCTTTTCCGGGCGGAGTAACCATTATGATTTCTCTTACTCCCGCTGTTTTTGCCGGAACGATATTCATAAGAACCGAAGAAGGGTATGCAGCTTTCCCTCCCGGCACATATACGCCTACCCGATCGAGAGCCGTCACTTTCTGACCAAGGATCGTTCCGTCAGGTTTACTGTCAAACCAACTGTACTGTCTCTGTTTTTCATGATACGTCTCAATATTTTTCAAAGCCTTTCTGATTATCTCAATCAATCCTCTGTCGACTTGAGTATAAGCTTCTTCAATTTCTTCTTCTTTTACAAGAACAGACTGCTGATCAAGACAGAAGCCGTCGAATTTTTCTGTATATTCAAAAAGGGCTTCATCTCCTCTTTTTTTCACATTATCTAAGATTGCTTTTACCTGTTCTTCATACATCTCATAGCTATTCGGACTTCTTTTGAGTAAATCTTCCAAAAGATTTTTTTTCGTAGTTTGATTCAGTTTTTCAATTCGCATGGCCGCATTGCTCCTCTCGTAAAAGTTCTCTTAAATCTGTGACTATTTTCTTTATCCGATCGTTCTCCATACGCATGCTCACCGGATTAACGATCATTCTTGCTGAAAGCGGACATACTTCTTCCAGAACAACCAGACCGTTCTCGTTCAAAGTCGTTCCTGTTTCTACAATATCAACAATCACCTCTGACAAACCAACAATCGGAGCAAGTTCGATAGAACCATTCATTTTGATCAGTTCGACTGTCTGATGCTTCTTATTATAAAAATAATCCTTTGCAATTTTAGGGTATTTTGTCGCAACCCGGATTAATTCATGACGATTCAGAAGTTCTTTTGTCTCCTGACGTCCGCAGACGCACATTTTGCATTTTCCGAAACCGAGATCTAAGACTTCGTGGACTTTTCGTCCTTCTTCAATAATCGTATCCCTTCCGACAACTCCTATATCAGCCGCTCCGTATTCTACATATGTCGGTACGTCCGGGCCTTTTGCAAGAAAGAATTTCAGTTTTAATTCTTCATTTGTAAAAATCAGTTTTCGTGAATCTTTTTCTTTCATCTCCTCACAAGTAATACCAAGACTCTCAAGCATTTTCATCGTTTTTCCTGCGAGCCTTCCTTTTGTAAGGGCAAATGTCAAATATCTCATATTCTGCTCCTTTTATACTGACGGCAATTATTCTGCAATGTTTGCCGTTTTCTTTTCTCCTGTAATCAAATTGGTCATTTCCAACTTTTTATCGTCGCAAAGATAGATTAAAGCCGCAGCATTTTTTCTTTTTGCATATGATTCATACAGCGATTTATCCTGTCCTTCTTTTTGCCTGATCAATTCGATACAGCGTCCCTTTTCCCGAAAATTACCGGCAAGGATGATCGCATTGCTTTCAGTCTCTTCGTTATATACAATGATGTTCCGCCTTATCGTGTCTACCGAAATTTTCTGTCTTGAAAGAGCGTTCATCAATTCATCTACAATGATCGCAAATCCAATAGACGGAGTCTCTTTTCCGAATTTTTCAAGAAGATGATCGTATCTTCCGCCTCTTACAACCGCATCACCTGTTCCGTATGTATATGCCCGAAATACGATTCCGGTGTAATAACCATAACCTCCGCTCATACTCAGATCAAAAGTTACATGATCCGAAGCATTATACAGGCAAAGAAGATGATTGATCTGACGAAGTCGTTCAATGGCGGCTTTTGCTTTGTCGCTGATTGCAAATTGCTGCGCCTTGTCCAGAACATCCTCTGTTCCCATTAATTCCGGGAGGATCGCAAACGCCTCTTTGATTTCTTTTTTTACATCCTTTTCTTCAAGAAGCTCTTCTGCTCCGAAAAAGTTGCGATTTCCGATCAATTCCCGTATACGTTCCACAGTTTCCTCGTCTAACTCCGCTGCAGATAAAATACTTTGGAGAAAATCGACATGACCGATACTAATCTGAAATTCTTCCAGTCCCGTCTTTTTCAATGCGTCTGCAACCATTGCTATCATCTCCGCATCTGCCTCAACAGAATCAAGCCCGATTAGTTCCGCGCCGAATTGTGTATTTTCCTTTAACTTGCCGCGATAGCTTGTATGATTGATAAAAGTGTTTCCGACATAACAAAAACGAAGCGGAAAATCTTCAGTATCAAAAAGTGTAGCCGCCGCCCTTGCAACCGATGGAGTAATGTCCGGACGAAGAGCCAATATATTTCCTTCACGATCGAAAAATTTGTATAACTCCTGTGTAGAAGTAGAACCGATCTCTTCTCTAAATACATCGTAATATTCAAACGTCGGAGTCTGAATATCGCGATATCCATATAAATGGAGAACTTGATTTAATTTTTTCTGTAGTGTGAGTTTTATTTCACATTCCCTGCTGTAAATATCCCTTACTCCTTCAGGCGTATGTAATTTTTGTTCCATCGCAAATAAAACCCCCTTCACTTTACTATGCTAATTCGTTAAACTCTTTCGGATATTATACGAAGTTTCGTTCAATCTGTCAATCCCTTCTGTCAAGGTCTTTTTGTATACAATCCAGATAAGGGACAAAATATCCTCTTTTCAGTTCCATAAACCAATTTGACTCCAATTCATCAAATCGAATACTTTTTCTGCCGCCGTTTTTCGCACGATCCCAAAATTTTTGTATTTGCCTGTACCGCATATAGTATAACTCATCCCTTGTCGTATAATAAATCAACAGAAAAGCAATTCCTCCCTGTTCTTCAAACTTTTGCATAAACTCAATCTGATGTTCATGGACATTTGCAAGAGGAAACGTATCTGTCTTACATTCCTTTGCGTCAAAACATACGGGAATTCCCTGTACTGCTCCTATGTAATCAACTGTACTTACTTTATCAAAGTATGCAAGCGTAATATGTCTGCTTCCCTGATCAATTTTTACAGGAGTAATAGGCGTCGGTATTTTCTGTATTAAGGCAAGGTTCATCTGTTCATATTGTTCATTTGTCTGATTGATAAGTTCTTCAAAGGTCGAACCCCGAAGACCTCTTGAATTCCATGCAGCCATTATTGTTCACTCCTTTATCAATACAGATCTTTTTAAATAAATCGGGAACAGGCGCAATGATCTGCCTGTTTGGCAGATTTTTTACTAGTTCCACATCCGGAAAACAAAGCTGATAAGCATGAAGAAGCTGTGTTTTCAACCCATATTTTTTCTTATAGGCTTCATTTATTTTAAAATCTCCATATTTATAATCTCCTATGATCGGATGACCGATCGCTGCCAGATGTGCACGGATCTGATGTGTTTTTCCCGTAATTAGGTGTACTTTTAAAAGTGTTACATGATCAGAAACAAAAAGAGGGGTATATTCTGTTTCAATCGGAAGCGCTTCTTTTGTTTCCCTCTTTTCTTTTGTGACAGATACCTTATTTGTTTTTGTATTTTTTTTCAAATATCCGCAAATCCTCTGTCCGTCCTTTATCTTTCCCGAAACAAGGCACAAATAATATTTTTCCAATGATCTTGTTCGGAACATCTCATTTAATATCTGAAGCGCGCTCAGTGTCTTTCCTCCCGCAACGATCCCGCTCGTATTTCGATCGAGCCGGTTACATACCGCGGGATGAAAAGTCTTTAGTTCCTCTCTTGTTACCTGCCCTGAATCCAAAAGATACTCTATTAAATATTCTACAAGAGAAGTATCTTCCCGATTTGCTTTCTGGGAAAGCATTCCGACCGGTTTGTTCAGAAAGATCACATTTTCATCCTCATATAATACATTCAGTTTTACTTTGCTTTTAGCGGTATTTTTCTGTACCGGCCGAAAAACTTCTTCTGAAGTTTTTGAAAATTTTTTAATTGTTTCATCCGAAAAAAACAACTTCACATTATCGCCGAGAGCTAAAATTTCATTTCCCGCAGCCTTTTTCCCGTTTAATGTAATATTCTTTTTACGAAGCATTTTATAGAGAAAACTTTTCGGAGCCTGATCCAGATATTTTCCTAAAAATTTATCAAATCGCTGTCCCGCTTCATTTGAGTTGATTTCTATCTCTTTCATTTGACTTAATTCCTTTTTATTTACATAGAGATGTTTAGAATAAGACCACGTACCGTTTCTTCTTTTGTTTTTGTATCTTCCTGTTCGACAGCCGCAATATTATTTAAACCTTCCGCTCTTGTAATAAACGGCTTATACTCATTTAATATACGAATTTGAAATCCTTTGTAACCGTTTTGTGCTAAAATTGTTTTTATATGATCGGCAAGTTCTGTCGTGTTTACTTTATTATAATGGGTATATCCGAAAATATTATGTCCGGATATCACAATGCAGTCAACAGGCATTATATGATCTCTGCTCGTGATCACCATATCATAACAAACAGTCAGAAGATCAGTTTTTGACGCGATTTCTTTCGCTCGTTCTCCATCGATCGAACGATAAGGAAAGCGTGTAATAACTCCTACAAGCGCTTTCGATGCCGGAAGACATCCGACAATAGCTACTACTGTAAGAAGATTTAATTTTGTTCCTGTCTGAAAATATCCGAGAAGCAATATTGCGATCACGATGCCAAAATAGGCAAGCGTTCTTATGATTTCTATTTTTCTTTTATAATTTAAATATCCCGGCATTCCTTTTTCTGTCTTTTTCATGATACAAATAGTTCCTCCGCTTTCAAAATAAGACTTACCGGCAGCAGTTTTGTCATAATTTCTGCCGCTTTTATTCCTGCTCCATATACAGAAACAGATTTCTTCTTTCTGCTGTCAATAAGAGCTCTATGAACAACTTTATTTGCCGCCGCCATATTCAGCTTTTTGAGGGGATTTTTTAATTCTCCGCTCACCTCGAAAAATTCTGTTTCCACAGGTCCCGGACAAACTGCCGTCACATAAATGCTTTTTTCTCTTAATTCTTGTCCCAGAGCACGTGAAAAACTTAAAACACATGCTTTAGACGCCGCATAAACAGCAAAAGAAGGCTGCGGACAAAACGCCGCCGCACTTGCCATGTTTATAATACGGCTTCCCATCTTCATATAAGGAAGCGTCATTTGCGTTATGCGGATAAGCGCAGTGCAATTCAGATCGATCATATCCGTATGAATCCGTTTTCCTTTTTCGGCAATTTCCGAAAAAGTTCCGCTTTTGCCAAAACCGGCTGCATTGACAAGCATTCTTATATTAGGGTGCCATTGACAAAGCTCTGTATAAAATTGTCTGTATACATGTTTTTTCTGTAAGTCTCCCGCAAAAATGCGAAGCGGAACATTAACTTCTTTCCTAAGCTGCTCCAACCGTTCTTCCCTTCGTGCAATTACCCATATTTCGTCGAGATCCTTATAAAAATATTCCAATTGACGAACAAACTCTCTTCCTATACCTGATGACGCTCCGGTGACAACTGCAACTCTCATTTTCATTTATCCTCATTTCTTTCTATGCACATTTCTGATTGTCTTTTTCTTATAGTTTGTTTTCTTATCTATCTTTTTATAAGCTGGCTTTTTACTTGTATTTACTTGTTTTTCACGTCCTGTATTTGTACTGTCTTTTTCACGTCCGGGACGGATCAGACACTTTGGTCCGTAGCCGACAAGATCCATTCTTCCCGTTTTTCTCAAAGCTCCCAAAACAAGGTCATAATGTTTCGGATCACGATACTGAATCAAAGCGCGCTGCATCGCTTTTTCATGCGGGGATTTCGGAACATAAACAGACTGACCGGTGCGCGGATCGATTCCCGTATAATACATGCAAGTTGAAAGCGTAGAAGGTGTCGGATAAAAATCCTGCACCTGCTCCGGCATATATCCGAGGTCACGGCAGTATTCTGCCAGTTCAACAGCTTCTTTTAACGTTGATCCCGGATGAGAAGACATAAGGTACGGGACAAGATACTGATCCATTCCGAGTCTTTCATTCATTTTCTTAAACTGTCGTGTAAACTCTTCATATATTCGATGTTCCGGTTTTCCCATCAAAGAAAGCACGGGAGCGCTGATATGTTCAGGCGCCACTTTCAGTTGTCCGCTTACATGATACTGACATAGTTCTTTTAAAAATGTATTCTTTTTATCTGCCAGCAAATAATCAAATCGGATTCCCGAACGGATAAATACTTTTTTTACTTTCGGGATCTTTCTTAATTTTCGTAATAGTGCAACATAATCACTATGATCTGCATCTATATTTTTGCAAGGAGCAGGAAAGAGACACTGCTTTGTCGCGCATACACCGTGCCGAAGCTGTTTTTCACAAGATGGATGACGAAAATTTGCGGTCGGACCTCCTACATCATGGATGTATCCCTTAAAATCTTTTTCTTCAACCATTTGTTCCGCTTCTTTTATAAGCGATTCATGACTTCTGACCTGTACAATACGCCCCTGGTGAAATGTAAGCGCACAGAAACTGCATCCTCCGAAACATCCCCTGTTGCTGATCAGGCTGAAGCGGATCTCCGAAATTGCCGGGATTCCTCCTTTCGCTTTATAAGACGGATGATAAGTCCTCATATACGGCAGATCATAAATATCATCCATTTCTGTAACACTTAACGGTTTTGACGGCGGATTCTGAACGACATATAAATGTTCCGAATAAGGTTCTGCAAGTCGTTTCCCGCTAAATGCATCCGTATTTAAATATTGTGTATAGAAGCTTTTTGCATACATTTTCCGATCTGCTTTTAGCTCCTCATAAGAAGGCAGAAACTGGGCGTCATATATTTTTTCTTTCTCTTTTATTTTAACGACAGTACCATCAATATAAGTAATTTCTTCGATTGGTATTCCCGCCTCTAAAGCTTCGGCAATCTCCAGGATCGAGCGTTCTCCCATTCCGTAAGAAACAATATCCGCACCGGAATCAAGAAGGATTGACCGTTTTAATTTATCCGACCAATAGTCATAATGTGCCATACGTCTTAAACTTGCTTCGATACCGCCCATAATTACTGCGGTCTTTTTATATTTCTGTCGTATCAGATTTCCATACACAACACAGGCATGGTCCGGGCGTTTTCCCATCTCTCCGCCTGGGGTATAAGCATCTGTTCTTCTTCGTTTTTTCGATACAGAATAATGATTTACCATCGAATCCATATTTCCGGCAGAAACAAGAAATCCCAGTCGCGGTTCTCCGTAAATACAAATACTTTCCGGATCTTTCCAATCCGGTTGAGAAATAATTCCGACACGATATCCTCTTGATTCTAAAAGACGGCTGATGATCGCATGACCAAAAGACGGATGATCCACATAGGCATCTCCTGTCACGTAGACAAAATCCAACTCATCCCAGCCTCTTGACTTCATATCTTCTCTTGTAACTGGTAAAAAATCCTGCATTTATAATTCCTCGTATGTATGTGTATTAGTACTGTCTGCCCTGTGTTCATATGCTGTGATGGACTGCCTGGGCACGATAACCCTCTGCAATGATATCCAGCTGCCTGTGGAAGCGTTCCAGCTGACGCAGATCCTTGGTTTTGAATACCCGCAGGAACTCATCCTGTATTTTGCTGACTTCCCGTTCACTGGAAACACGGTAGAGATTTTCAATATTATTCAGAATATCCTTTACAAGATTGGACTGCATCTGAGATGAATTCTGGGCATCCATGATCTCATTGCGCACAGAAGACATTTCATGATCCAGCGAAATGATCGCATCGGATGCTTTACTAAGACGTTCTGCTACATGAGGAGGCATATCACCTTTGTATTTATACTGAAGGGAATGTTCGATCGTTGCCCAGAAGTCCATAGCCATGGTGCGGATCTGAATTTCCGCCTGCAGCTTCCGGGGACCATTTAATGTTTCTACTGTATAATAAATGATCAGATGGAGACTTCTGTAACCACTCTGTTTCACATGCTTCAGATAATTCTTCTCACTCTTAATGGTCATATCTGACCGGTTTTGGATCAGGGATGCTACTGTCTCAATATCTTCCTCAAACTGACAGATAATACGGATTCCGGCAATGTCTTCTACTTCTTCCTCCATGCGTTCCATAGGAATATGCTTGCGCTGCATTTTCTCCAGAATGCTGGATACACTTTTCACTCGTCCGCTTACCTGCTCAATAGGGGAATACAGATCATTTTCTCGATGTTCGCTGATAATGTGTTCAAATTTGACAATCAGTTCCCTGACTGCCAGTTCGTAGGGGCATAAAATGCTTCTCCATAACTGTATTTCCATATAAATCGCTCCTTACAGAATATGGGCATTGTATCATGAAAAATATTCCGCAGTTAAATTTAAGTGTGTCTGCCCATATGTTTAATCATTATAGCATATATTTCAAAAAATTTGTTATCAATAAGTGTATTTTTTTACTTTTTTCTCCATTGCCTGTAAGACATAGTAAGGGTTTACACTCAGTTCCTCTTTTCCCTGTGGATTTATGTAGATTCCCAGATGAAGATGAACCGGAAATTTTCCGGACATTCCTTCTTCTCCGTATCCGGTATCTCCCATGAATCCAAGGATCTGCCCCGCTTCCACTGCTTCACCTGTCTGAAAATATTTTTCATAGGATGCAAGATGGGCATAATAAAAATACCCTCCATGAGGAGAACGGATTCCGATCCGGTATCCGCCAAGAGG
>ENA-OPSV01002300-OPSV01002300.1-human-gut-metagenome-genome-assembly--contig:-NODE-2300-length-11443-cov-3.408676_pt1 | contig 11443 bp, 9 predicted proteins | sample MGYA00241460_ERZ501912 | MGnify/ENA primary metagenome ERZ501912 (study PRJEB25962, sample SAMEA2042402) | human gut metagenome | biome: human gut; feature: human-associated habitat; material: faeces...
CGCCGCAGCAGGGTCTCCGCCCTGGAGGAACCGATTGCTTCGGCGGCACGGCTGCTGCTGGATCGCGGCGCGAACCTTCCGCGTTCGGCTCGCGGCACAACGGCGCTGATCGAGGCCGTGCAAAACCGCCACCATGCGATGGCCGCCGTGCTGATCGACTCCGGACAGCGACTCGACTCCGCGAACAGCTACGGCGACAACGCCCTGCACATCCTCTGCCGCCGCGCCGCCGATACCGCAAGGGAGATCGCCGGCAAGGAGCGTTTCATTGCCAGCTTCGGCGAGCGGTGGGTTTCGGAGAAGCAGCAGCGGGAGGCCCGCGAAGAGTTGGAAGAGCTCCAGGCGGAACAGATGCGCTGCTATGCGACGGCGGCGCTGCTGCTCCATAGCGGGCAGATCGACCCCGAGGAGAAGAACTCGGCCGGACGGCGTGCGTTTGACCTCGCCATGGAGGGCGGCGCCCAATGGGTGGGCGCCTTGCTTTCGGGTGAGGATCCGTTTGACGAACTCACGATGGAGACCGGCGGGATGAACCTCTTCCAGGCGCTGCGCAAAAGGGACCGGAAAGCGCTGGAAGCCCTGCTGCAGGAGGGTGCCGATCCCGATGCAGAGTGCGACGACTGCGAGATGAACGACTGGACGGGCAAGACACCGCTGGTCTGTGCGCTGGAGTGGGACGATACCGAAATCGCGGCGATGCTGCTCCGGGCCGGTGCCGACCCCGACCGGCGGACCTCGAAGGGTGTGGCTCCGTTTGCCGTCTGGATCGATCGGGGCTGCCGCATTTCGGACGGCATGGAGCGATTTGCACCGCTCCTGGAACTCTTCGAGCAGCGGGAGTGGCACCCCGACGCCCCACAGACGGGAAAAGACGAACGGGCCCTCATGCTGGCGTGCCGGCACGATGACTACGAGCTGTCCATCTGGACCTTGCGGCATCTGCTTCAACGAAAGGTCGAGGTGAATGCCCGCGATGCGATGGGCCGCACGGCCTTGATGCATCTGCTGGGCCCGCACAGCGCCGGGCCGTATCAGCCGGAGATGCTGGAACGGTTGCTGGAGGCCGGGGCCGACCCCTGCGCCGCCGACAACGAAGGGCGCACGGTGCTACACTATGCAGCCGAAGGTTACACGCACGCGGCGGCACGGCAGGCGGCCGAACTGCTCTTCGAGTTCGGGCGGCCCGATGTCTCGGCCGCCGACAATGAGGGGCGCACGCCGATAGACATCGCCATGCGCAGCAACAACGAATCGCTTGTGAAATTTTTGCTGAAACACGCCTGAAATCAACACTATGGATACCTTCCAGACCTTTCTGAACGCCTGCCGCAACGGGCAGAAGAGCATCGCGAAGCTGCTTCTCGAACGGGGTGGCATCGATCTCAACCGGCGCGATGCCGAGGGCAACACGCCCCTCCATTCCGTCTGCCGCGAGGGCTACCGGGATCTGGCCGTGGTGCTGCTGGAAAAGGGAGCCGACGCCTCGTCCGCAAACAACCGGGGCGAAACGCCCCTCCACGCCGCCGCCCGAAAGGGCAACCGCGAGATCCTGGCCCGACTCCTCGATGCCGGGGCCGATCCCGATGCCGCGGACCATGAGGGCTGCACGCCGCTGATGCGGCTCGTGGAAAACCGCCGCACGGATGCCGCCCTGTGGCTGATCGACCGCGGGGCCGACACCGAGGCTACGGACCAGACGGGACACCGCGCGCTGGACTACGCCACGGCACACGGCCTGACGGAAGTAGTTGCACGCCTCACGCAAAACAATGCGGCAGACGGCATGGCGCGCGATGCCGAGGGCAACACACCGCTGCACCAGGCCGTCTACAACGATCAGGCGGAGGTCGTGCGCACGCTGCTTGCGGCCTCGAAGGCGCAGCTCGATGCGCCGAACGACGCGGGCGAGACGCCGCTGCTGGTGGCGTGCGGACGCGGCAACCTGCACATCGCCCGGATGCTCCTCGACGCCGGAGCCGACGCCACCCGTTCGCTGCCCAATGGAACAACGCCGCTGCATAGGGCGGCACAGGCGGGCAACCGTTTCCTTGTGGAGGCGCTGCTCGGGGCCGGCGCGGCGATTGACGCCCGCAACGGAGTGGGCGAAACGGCCCTGCTCGTGGCGGCACGCGCCGGGAACAATGAGGTCGTGCGTCAGCTGGTGGAGCACCATGCCGAAGTCAATGCGGCGGACAACCTCCAGCACACGGCGCTCTACTATGCCGGCGAACGCGGCTTCACGGAGATCGTCGAACTGCTGCTTGCGGCCGGAGCCGAAGGATAAAATGAATCGAATACCTTAAAACATACCGAACATGGCAAACGAGAAGATGAAACCCCAGAGCCCGGAGGAGATTGCCCGTGCGGCGCAGGAGGCGGCCCTGGAGCAGATGCGCGCAATGATGGGCTCGATTCCGGGGATGCCCGACATGGGCGATATGCAGGCGCAGATCATGGCCCAGATGCAGGCTGCCGTGCCCGATCTGGCCGGGATCCGGGCGCAGCAGGCTGCGATGGGAACGCTCGGCGGCGTGGATGCCGCCGCCGTGGCCGAAGCCGCACGGCACAACATGGCGCAGGCCGCCGCAACGATGCAGGCAATGCAGGACGGGAGTCTCGAGAAGGAGTTGCGCGAGGCGAATGCCGCGGCGCTCGACTGGCTGGGCGAGGAGGACGGCTGGGAGATCAGGCACGCCGCGACATGCCGTCTGACTGCGGAGCAGCGTCGGCTGATGGCCTTTGCCGCACCGCTGCTCATCTACAACGACGAGGCGGTGGATGCCGTCGAGAGCGAGGTGCTGCCCGAAACCTACCGCGCGCAACTGCAAAGTTGGTGGAACATCACGGACCGGGACTCGACGCTCGGGATCGTGCAATGGCTCCTCCACGAAGGGCATCATGCCGATGCTGACGCGGCGCTGGCGCTCATGTGCGGCGGCCAACCCGATGCGGGTGATCCCGAAGAGAAGGCCGAGGATGTGCAGTTGATCGCGGAGTTCATGATCGAGAACGGGTATTGCAGGGCCGAAACGCTTCCGCAGACGGCCATCGCCTGGGATCTGGTGCGTATCGCCAACCTCGGGCGCTGGGCCCTTCACGCAGGTTATCTTTCCGAGGAGGAGATGTGGCAGGTGATGCAGGTGGCGGCCGATGCCGCCCGCGAATACTTCTCGTCGTGGGAGGAGTACGGACGCAGCTTCGCCTTTGGCCGCGGCGTCTGGCATGGCGACGAGGAGGATTGCCAGACGGCCTGGGAGATCGTCAGCGCACTGCTCGAGGAGGAGACCTCGCCGTGGCGGCAGATCCCGTGGAATGCATAGCATTGCGACAACGCCGAGACGATGGAACGGGGACTCGAATTTTACATCACGCTGGCCGCCGTGGCGGTCGGTGCCCTGACGTGGCTCTACAAGAAAGGCAGCCGGATTTGGCGAACGGTGCGCAAGCTGCGCCGCTCCTTCCAGGAGATATGCCTTAATCCGAAATCGACGCTCGATGACGAATACGGCCGCCAGCTGGCCATCGGGGCGATGTACGCCTCGCAGCAGGGGGCCTGGCAGAATTCGCTGGAGACGGGGATTTTCGATACGCTGCCCGAAATCCTGGGCCGCTGGTGGGGCATCGACTCCACCGCCGAGGCCCGCGGGCAACTGGACTACCTCTGCGAAAAGGGATTCCGCTATTACTGGCCCACGGTGCTCGAAGCCTTCCGGCTCGACGACCGGCAGCGGCAGGATGCGCTGTTCCAGCAGCGGATGACCTCGCAGGAGGATTACGACAAGGCGACTTCGCAACTCGAAAACCTGCAGGAGACCTTCGATGAACTCCTTTCGTGCGGCGTAGTCGCCTCGAAAGAAGACCTCAACGGCTGCAACGTGACGGGTTGGGATGCCGGGCGCATTGTCTTCCTGGCACGTGCCTGCTGCGAGATGGGCTACCTCACCGAAGAGGAGGCTTGGCGTTACATCGGACGCGCCGACGCGCTGGCGCACGAGGCGTGCGGGTCGTGGAGCGACCTGGCGATGAGCTACATCCTCGGGCGTTCGCTCTGGGGCGGCAAACGAGCCTACAATTCGGTGATGAAGACGACGGCCGACGTGCTGCTGAGCGACCCGAAGAGCCCGTGGGTGCGCTACCCGTGGTAAGGGCCCGACAAAGCAGCGATGAAAGCCGCGCTGAAATACCCGGTCTTCTACCTCGCCCCCGCGGAGCACATGGTCTATGCCTTCTGGCGGGAGGAGAACGTGACGACACGCCCGCTGCTCGCCGAGGCCGACGGCTGGATCGGGCAGGAGGTCGTCGATGCCTCCGGACGTCGCTACACGATCCGCCGCTGCCGGGAGACCGGGCCGGTCGGACTCAACGGTCGTATCGGACCAACCGACCGGCGCACTGTCCGCTACGACACCGACTTCGAGGAGACGGTCCGCGATTGTCCGCTCCCGGAGCTGCAGGCGTGGATCGCTCGTGAATATCCCCAGTCGGAGTGGTTTCGGGAGGCGTGCTGGCGCAATGCCGCCGACTTCCGGCAGGCGGTCTTTCGCTGCCGGAGTTTCGAGGAGCTGGCCCGGATGTTCCGCTGCCGCCCCGAGGAGGAGCCCTCCATCCGGCGCGACCTCGTGCGCTTTCTCGCCGTGGCCCTCGTGGTCGGAGTGGTTATTTGGCTGCTGGCCCGCTATACATAAAAACAAAAAATATGAAAATCAATCATTTGATTGCATTTATCCTTCTGCTCGCCGCCACAGGCTGCGCAAGCACCCGTAAATCCGCCGAGCTCGACCCGACATTCGTGGCTTCCGAATCGACCTGGCTCTATCGGGACGCCGAGGTGGTAAACCGCCGTCTGAAACCCCTCGAACGCCCGCAGGTACGCTTCGAGGTCGAGCACGCCATCCGGCACGCGGATTCGGTCTGGGTGGTGGCTCGCGCGACGATTCCCCACCGCTCGATCCGCCGCGGGGAGTGTTTCAAGGCGACGTGCGTCCTTCAAGCCCCGGAGGGCATCATGGAGCTGGGCGAGTTGTCGCTCGATTCGGGCCATTTCATGCCCGATGAAGAGGGAGACGTGGATGTGGCAACCCGCCCCGGACGGATGCAGAACCTCTATCTCTCGTGGCGCTTTGCCTGGGACGAGCGCATGCGGATAAACACCTTCATCGTGGTCTTCGCAAGTCTGACCGACGGCCGCCACCTGTTCCAGTATCTGCCCCTGATGCTGCCGCTCTTCTGGAGCGACGACACGGAGGATGAATTCTTCTGGCCCCGGTCGGCCGGGATTCCCGAGGAGGTCCTGCTCGATCGATCACCCTTTGAAAATCAATAACCCCGCGATTCCATGACACCCCTGCGCATCCAGCCCCAGCCCGGCACTACTCCCGACGTCGTACAAAAGATCGACACACTCAACCGCAAGCTCGGATCGTTCATCCACGCTCCGCTCAATCTCAAGGAGGTGCTGCGCATGGAGCCGTTTGCCGCCGATGGGGAGGTGGTGCGGGCCGTCGCGGCGGCGCTCGACGACTACGCCATCCTCCCGGCCTCACCCGAGGAGCGCGAACGCCAATGCACGACGGGCCTGCCGAAGGACTACGACATCGTGGGGTTCTGGTACTGCGTGGCGCTTCTCGCCCTTTCGGCAGAGCCGGAGGCCGTGCGTTATCTGCTCGTGCTGGCGCGCATGCTGATGGTCGAGGATCCCGCGGAGCTGTTTCTGCTGCGGCGCATCGTCCGCCTGCTGGAGGGATTTCCATTTCCCCACCTGCAGGAACTCAGAGGCCGGATCGAAGGCTTCTACAACACCGTTACGCACCAGCTCGAGGCCTTCCGGTGGCTGGAGGCCGCCGGGATTCCGTGGCCCGAATCATACGAATGGGAGGTCATCGCGCAGTTCTCCTCCGACGGCGAGCCCTATGCCGACCCGGCGGCCCCGAAGGAGGAGCGGCGCAGGCGCGTGGTGCTGACGCTCCGGCTGAACAGCCCCCGCAGCCTTTACGGCAGTTGCCGCCAGCACAACAGCTACGAGATCTCGCTCCGCAACGACGACAACACGACGCGCGGCCTATGGAACGAAGGCCACGGCGACCTGTTCATCGAAGACCGCCCCGTGATGCAGCACCGGATGTTCACGCCGCTGCAACTTCCGGAACTGTTCGACGCGCTCGAAGGGTTCGGCATCCGGCTGGTGCGCAAACCCGTGATGGTTTACACAAGCCAGGGGATCCGAAACGCCCATGTGAAGGTGTTTCAGATGCTCGAAAATCAGCTCGGACATGACCCTTCAGCAATCGGAGAGGCCGCAGCGGCGCCGGGCCAGCCGAAGGCAGCGGACGATGCGGGTGGCACGTCGGCCGATGGAAGCCAATCCCCGGAGGTCGAACGGGCCGTGGAGGAGGCGCTGGACCTGCTCAAATACGACGGTGATGTGAACGACTCGCTGGCCGAGATGCGGGGAAAATGGGGCGAGGGGATTTCGGCGCTGCACGACGCCCGTTTCGACGAGATCGGGGTGCAATATGCCTGCCGCTCACATGAGGAGGGTATGGCCGCTCTTGGACAGGAGCTGACCTGCCACGGATACCGGCTCTACGACCTCGACGGCGACGAGATCTACCTTCTCACATTGCAGGCGGAAGCCCACGCTGCGGATTTCGAAATGGCCTGCCGGAAGGCGGGTCAATATTGCCGGCAGTTGAAGCAGTCGGGGCGCGCACCGGGCACTCCGGCCCGGACGCTCGACACCGGGCGCACGATGCCCTGCGAAGAGGAACCGTGGCCCGATGATGCCGACTACATGCTCGACTCGCTGGCCGGCGACTTCTGCAGCGGACGGTGGAAAAGCCGCGATGCGGAGCAGTGGCAGGGAAATTTTGTCGCCGATCTCCGCCAGCGTCCGTTGCAACCGGTCAAGGTGCGCTGGAACCGGTTTTGCTGCCTGACCTACTCCCCGGAGATGGATTTCTATGCGGCGTTCTACTACATTCCGCCCATGCAGTGCTGGATGCTCCTCGGAGGCAAGAATCCTCTCGAGGCGAACAGCTGGAAGCGGCTGTGCAACCTGCCGAAACAGGAATCACCCTTCCTTTTTCTCGACCAACGCCCCCGATGGTTCGGCCGCTACCTCTGCTTCGGCGACCGGCTGAGCGCCACCATCCTCACGATGAATCCGCAGGGAGTGGAGCGCGTCCAGCGTTTCCCGCTGCCCAAGGCGCAGCACCCTTGCAGGTTCGCCTGCGACGGACTCGGACGCGTCCTCCTTGCTCACGGCGAAGAGACGTACCGTTACGACAACGGCACGCTCACTCCGCTGGGCTTCCACATAGCGAGTGGCGACGGATTCAACGGCTCCATTCCTGTCCCCGGAACCGGCCGCCTGGTGATGTGCGGCTTCTCGGATCGGGAGGTGGTTGCCCGGCTGCTGGAACTCGACATCGACACGCGCCGCTGCCGGGCCACCCGTATGCAGAATGTGGATCCCGGGTCGGTTCTTCTCCCGTTTGGAGAAGATTGGGTGCTGGTCAAAGGAGCATGCGACTCGATGCGGCTGGATTTCGCCCGGCTCTGGAATCGCACGACCGGCGAAGTGCTGCGCATCCGTCCCGGAATGTTCGGCAGCGAAAAACTCGAACACATCGGACGGCTGAGCGATGGCCGCGTGGTGCTGACCATGCTTCGTTCCCATGTGGGACAAGTCGTGCACTTTCCCACGGATTTTTGGACCTTTCTCCGCACGGCCAGCCGTCCGCAAACGTTGGAGCCGATGCAACCCTGCGAAGCCCTCTATCCCGACATTCCGCTGGCACTGCCCGAATAGAAGCGATCATTTTAGCCATTAGTCTGTCATCTTAGCTAATGTCAATCTGAAAAGATGTCCAGCAATGAGCATCAAACTTTCTGGCTGTTAAAATACCGCTTGCAACTGTCAGATTCTTAACTGGATGAATAATATTGTCCAAACAAACCGCACCACGTGAGGCCATAAAACACCAGCGCGACAAACAAATTTTCATTGTTTATCGCGCTGGTATTTAATTGTTTAGCCTATTCGAAGAGCATTAATACTCCTCCTCGTTGAAGAAGAAGTCGTCCTTCGAGGGGTAGTCGGGCCAGATGTCTTCGATCGATTCGTAAATATCGCCTTCGTCTTCTATCTCCTGCAGGTTTTCAAGCACTTCGAGCGGAGCACCGGACCGCACGGCGTAGTCGATCAACTCCTCTTTCGTTGCGGGCCAGGGTGCATCTTCGAGTTTTGATGCCAGTTCAAGTGTCCAGTACATGGTCTAAAGTTTTTAAGTTCTGAAAAATCAGCTTATTCCGTGGTTTATGTCCTGCTTTGCCCCAGCAGGACCGATGTGCAAAAGTATAAAAAAAAACAGAAAAACAAAGGAAAAACGGAAAAACATCCCGTGAAGGATGTGTGTCCGTTGATTATCAATGTGTTGTACGAAACTTTTGCGTACTTGCGAACCGAAACTCCGCCTCAGTCACTTCACGGCCGTGTAGAACAGGTCGAAGCACTCCCCGCCGACCGGGCCGATGCGGTAGTCGTCCATGCGGATCGAGGTCGTGAGGTCGGTATTCTGCCGGAGCAGCCTGCGGCGGTTGAGGCGGTTGAGCAGGTCGTAGGGCAGTTGCAGCATCCAGCGGGGCAGGCGGTGCTGCAGGTCGAGCAGATCGAAGCGCGTGATGCGCTCGACCGAGCGTCGGTTCTCCTCGTAGTAGTCCATGACCTTCCCGTTGCCGAAGACCCCGAGCGCTTCGACCTCGGAGAACGGACCGAGCAGCAGCTGGCGCAACTCCTCGGGCGTGTATTCGCGCACGTGCCACGGGTTGCGCGTCAGCGACATCGGGGCGTTGGGCGTCGTCACGAGAAACCGCCCTCCGGGCCGGAGGACACGGTGTATTTCGGCGACGAATGCTCTATCGTCGCGGATGTGTTCGATGACCTGGAACGAGATCACCCAGTCGAACGAGGCGTCGCGAAAGGGCAGGGGAGGCACCACGGCCTCGAGGAACGTGACGTCCCCGCGTGCGAGCAGCTCCTCCTGCGGGCGGTGCTTGTCGATGGTGACGAACCGCCGGGCGTGCGGTGCGACGAGTTCGATGCCGTACCCCGATCCGGTGCCGATTTCGAGCACCTCGCCGCCGATGCGTTCGGCCGCGGCGCAGTAGGCCAGCCGCGAACGCTGGAAGACGAAGTTGTCCGAGGCCTCGACCGAGACCCGTTCCGCGGTGTTAATCTTCGCCATGGCCTGCGTTGGTTTCGATTCCGCCCTCCGTCAGCGTTACCTCGCCGCTGCGCAGCAGCATGCCCAGCGAGCGCTTGAATACCTTCTTGCTCATCTGCACCGTGCGTGCGATCTCCTCGGGCGAGCTGTCGTCGTTGAGCGGCAGCCTTCCGCCGTGCTCGCGCAGGATGCGGAGCAGCTCCTGCGCCGAATCCTTCACCTGCGCATATCCCGTCTGCTGGAGACTGATGTCGATGCGGTTGTCCTCGGTGATGCGGCGGACGTATCCCGTCAGGGCGTCACCCACGGCCACCGGGCGGAAGAGCTGGTTGTTGTATATCATGCCCCAGTGGCGGTTCTCGACGATCACGCGGAAGCCGATTTCGCTCTCCGAGGCCACCAGCAGCGCCACCTCCTGCCGGGGTTTCACCGAGATCAGGTCGTTGTTGATGAAGCCCTTGAGCTTGGTGGTCGCCACGCAGCGCCCCGTGATGCTGTCTTCATAGAGGTATACGATGTAGCTCCGTCCCGCGAGGATGCCGCCCTGCTGGTTGCGGTTGGGCAGGAAGAGGTCTTTGCCATGCAGTCCCCAGTCGAGGAATGCCCCGTGCACGGTCTTGTCCACCACGCGCAGGTAACCCGCCTCCCCGGCCCGGAGCAGCGGCGTTTCGGTTGTCGCCACGAGGCGGTCTTCCGAATCGTGGTAGACGAAAACCTCCTTTACGTCGCCGGGTTTGTCGGCGAGGGAGATATAACGGTTGGGCAGCAGAACCTCGTTCTGCTCCTCGTCGGTGAGGTATAATCCGTATTCCGAAACACGGCTTACGGTGAGTTTCTGGGTGCGTCCTGCTCTGAGCATATCGTTTTTGCGGAATTGACCGCCTGCAAAAGTACGTTTATTTTTGCGGGATTGCAACTTTCCCGGCCAAGTTCCGCGGTGTGGGAGCGGCCGCATCCCTTTCCGGGAGTCAGTGGGATCGGGCAGCACCGATCCGTACTCCCCGTTCGTGCCGGCTTTTGGGCGTTTGCGGAAAAAAGCGTAACTTTCGAAAACGAACCTTAACCTTCCTGCTATGAAAATCCGTGGATTTTTCGCGCTCCTGTTGACCGGCCTGCTCGCCGCCGTTGCGGCCTGTGCCGGGCAGCCCGTCGCCGAACTGTACGACAAGGCCGAGTACCGCATCGCCATGCGCGACAGCGTAGCCCTCTACACGGCGGTCTATACGCCCAAGGCGCCCGGCAAAGCCCCCGTCATCATCTTTCGCACGCCTTACGGCTGCGGGCCCTATGGCGCCGGACGTTTCCCGCAGGGGTTCGGAAAGGGCTATCTGCGCAGCTACGTCGACCGCGGCTATATCATCGTCATGCAGGATGTCCGGGGGCGTTATATGAGCGAAGGCGACTTCGAGCATGTCCGGCCTGCCGGCAGCGGTGAGACCGACGAGACGACCGACAGCTACGACACGGTCGACTGGCTGGTCAGGCACATCCCGCACAACAACGGCCGGGTGGGTTTCGCCGGGTGTTCCTATCCGGGGTTCTACGCCATGATGGGCGGCCTTTGCGGCCATCCCGCCGTGAAGGCCGTCTCTCCGCAGGCTCCCGTCACCGATTGGTTCATGGGTGACGACGTGCATCACAACGGGGTGCTGATGCTCACTGACTCCTACCGCTTCCTGAGCAGCATGAATACCCCTCCCGGACGTGTTCCGGCCGCGAAAATGCCCTCCATGTCCCGGCAGACCCAGCCCGACGAGCGGACGTTCTTCCTGGAGCATACGACGCTTGCGGAGCTTACCGCTCTGCTGAAACCCAACCCCTTCTGGGAGGAGATGGCCGCGCATCCCGATTACGACGCGTGGTGGCAGGAACGCGACCTGCGCCGTGCCTGTTACAATGTCCGGCCCGCGGTGCTCGTCGTCGGCGGGACGTTCGATGCCGAGGACTGCTTCGGGGCGTGGAACCTCTACCGGGCCATGGTCCGGCAAAGTCCCGCAACGCCGTGCCATCTGGTCGTGGGACCTTGGGCGCACGGAGCATGGCGCAACGGCAGCGGAAAACTCGGAGCGTTCGATTTCGGGCGCGAAGCGGCGTGGGAATACTATATGGAGCATTTCGAACTCCCTTTCTTCGACCATTACCTCAAGGGCGAGGGCGCCGCGGACCCGCTTCCCGCCGCCGCGGTTTTCTCGTCGGGCGACAACCGCTGGCATGCTTTC